>UINC01000981.1_pt1 | contig 34275 bp, 29 predicted proteins | sample 5385821 | NCBI WGS metagenome assembly UINC01 (sample SAMEA4666929, study PRJEB26691) | marine metagenome | isolation source: Pacific Ocean | place: Pacific Ocean | collected 2011-10-13 | reverse complement strand
CCTGAAAAACTGCTGATCCTGGGTGGGACACGTGAAGCCTACGAACTGGCTGAGTGCCTGGTTTCAGAATTTTCTTCAGAACAATTAATCGTCATCAGCTCATTGGCTGGAGCCACAGTGAAACCAAAAATTCCAGCAGGGGAAGTCCGGATTGGTAGTTTTGGCGGCCTTTCTGGCCTTCGAAATTATTTGGTACGGGAAAAAATTTCGATGCTGGTCAATGCCACCCATCCTTATGCCTCACAAATCAGCAAAAACGCACTTGCCGTGGCAAAGGAACTTCGTTTGCCATATTTGCGGTTGACTCGCCCCCCATGGGTGAAACTGCCAGGAGATCATTGGATTGAGGTCCCGGATATGGAAGCCGCAGCTAATTATCTTATTGATCACAAGACAGTATCACAAAATCAATTATCTAAGCATAGCGTTTTTCTAAGTATAGGTAATCGCGGTTTGAATCTTTTTCGGGAATGTAAAAATAATCGTTTTCTTGTGCGAACAGTTGATCTCCCAGATGTGTCTTCGTCATGGACGAAAGCTACTTTTTTGGAGGGGCGAGGCCCATTTACATTGGAAAACGAGCTTGCTCTGTTACGACAGAATGCCATTACAATTCTAATAACAAGAAATAGCGGAGGTGGCTCTACCTACGCCAAAATCGAAGCAGCCAGAGAATTACGAATTCCGGTAGTTATGGTAGCACGTCCGGTCACTTCCTCTTCAGAAATTTGTCAGTCACTTGATGATACTACCAACTGGATATCCAAAAAAATCATGTTGTGAATTATACCCTGTCCTAGCAACCATTTGGATTTATGATTTATCAGCGGGGAATACCATGGTTCACATAGCTCACCATAGTCAAAATTTCATAACGAAGTCCTTATAATTTGGATATCGCCTATGCAATTAAAGTCACCCTGAGCTTGATCAAAAAATAACTTGATCAATTGGAAGGTTGCTAATCTGTCCCAAATTATTTTTTTATGCAACTGTTCTGCGAAAAAGTTTTTCAAATAGCTAAACTTGTAAATGGAAGACTCTGCAAAGTGCCGGCAGTAGCAAAAGGTCTGCTATCAATGCGGCAATGACAGCAACCACGGCCAAAATGGCAAAGTGGGAGACTCCTACATGGTTTACAGGAATGAAACATAGAAAGAGCGAAATAAGAATCAGTGTGGTGAAGAAAATTGCCTGACCAACTTCGCGTAACGTCGAATTGATGGACTCTCCGATACTTTGTCCCTTGATCAGAGAGAGGCGGTAGTGAGTAAGAAAATGGATGGTGTCGTCCACGGCAATGCCGATGATGATGGGTGCAGTAAACAGTGTGGTTGTGTTGAGTTTTAAGTCAGCCCATCCCATCAGTCCAAAAACAGTCAGCATCGGAAACGCATTTGGAATTATTGCAATCAGTCCCATTTTCAGTGATCCAAAAATACCAATCAGAATCATTGAAATGATCAAAAAAGCTAGTCCGAAACTGCGAATCTGAGACCAACTGATGGCATCAAATACACGGGCCAAAGTGCCGATTCCCCCGGTTAAGGTTGCTTTGAGCCCAGGGTATCGTATTTTAAGAGGTTCAAAGATCTGGTCTATTTTGGGCTGGAGTGTAAGAAGAATCTCAACGGCTTCTTTCGATCCTAGAGTTTTCGTGGAAACACTCATGCGTGCGTTGGAATAGTCCAGGGAAACCAGCCTTTCTAGATCCTCGTAGTTCCCTCCTTCAATTAAAACCAGCAGTTGCGCTACCAGTGATGGTTCGTCAGGGATAGAATAGGCTTCTGCACTATTATCCATCAGTTTTCGATGGGTCTGTTTGAGCTGATTGTTCATTGTCCAACTGTGCTTCACTAAATCTGGATAGAGTTTTTTAATAGTCTGGTCCAGTCGTTCTATAGCCTGCAACACCTGTGGGTCACGGAAAATCCCTTCTGTCTCTCCTTCAATCAGGATTTCCATGTTTCCTGTTCCAGAAAACTGATTATCAAGAAGTTGGCTCGTTTTTCTGACAGGCGAATCAGGGGGATAGAACTCAGAAAAAACTGTATTGATTTCAATACGGAATATTCCAAGGATGAGTATCATGCTAGCAAGGGCAAATAAAACGATCACGGTTTTAGGGTAATCCGCACTTAATTTCTCAAATATATGGATTATTCGCTGTGTGATCTTCAGAATTTTAATTTCAGTAATCTGATTTCCCTTCAAAACAGGTCGAGGTGGGAACCAACTCATCAGGACTGGCAACAGAATGATGGTCAGTATGAAAGCAAATAGTACTCCGATTCCTGCAAGCAGTCCCATAGTTTGAATTACAGATAGCTGAATGAAATACAGTGAAAATACGCCTATGGCGGTTGTCACGCTGGTTAGCAGACAGGCCATTGCAGTTTTGCTGAAAACGGATCTCATTACTTGGTGGTGACTCTGCCCCTGCTGGTGAAAATATAGGTAGCCTGAAAGGACATGGACTACATCAGCTACGGTTGCAACACCTACAAGACCAAAGGTGATGTAAAGTGAAATGTCTATGGACCACCCCGTCCAACCTGCTAGCCCCAGTACTCCAATCATACTCGAAAGGATGATGAGGGTAGGCCAGATAATTGCCCTTAAGGATCCGAGCAGCAGACACGTTAAACCTAGGCTGAAGATAAGTGAGATGATTAGTGCCACCTGCAATTCGGCGTTCCAAACATCATTTTGATAAAATGCTCCCCAATGAGGATGCTGAAACTCGAGGTCTTTACGGAAACGTTCCTTTTGGAGAATTTTCCAGACTGCTTTTTCGAAACCAGCATAATCATTCAATCCGTGTTCAACGAATTGTAGCTTATCACTGGATTGGCCTTTAGTTTCATCTTCTTCAAATCCATATTCCAAGAGATCCTGCTCTCCATGTTCTATGGGAACTGCATTCAGGTTTGTTCTGAGCATCAGTATTCCATACTCAGTATTGTCTGAAAAAAGAACACGAGGATATTCAGGATCCTGTAAGGCCTGTTCGAGAAGAAGCCTGCTCTGCCCAGATTTTAGAGGTAGTTCTTCATCAATGAAATCGCGGAAATGGATGCTGTCTTCTTCAACATCGATATAGGAAGCATTGAGAAGGGATTCAACTTCGGAGATAAGTCCCAGTGGATTTTCCGGATCATCTGCACCGCTGGCAGCCTCTTCATCGAAAAAATCATGAATGTTTCTTAATGCCTGTAGACTTTTATTGGAAAAAAGGTCTCCATCAACAGGACGATAAACCATTAAAAGAGAAACCGTTCCACCATAAAGTTCTTTAATACGGTCCAGTGAGATCTGTACTGGATCCTCCTTTCCGAACATGTCGTCATGTGCCCAGGTAAAAGCGAAACGAGGAATACCTGCCGCCAGAAATGAGATTAGGACTACATACAGCAACGCCACCCACCAGCGCAAAGGGTACAACCGTTCAGGTAGCAGTTCAAAGTAAAGATTAAGCCGGTTAATCATGTAACTTGTGTTTTAAAGAAATTACTAAAGGATTGAAGGAGAAATGCAAATGAAAGGGAAATGCATTTGAAGACAAACTCATAAACTGAGGCACTAGCTCCAAGTGAAATTCAGTTTATCTCAAATTGAACATGAAATAATTTCTTTGGTGAAAGGATTTGTAAACACTGATCAGTCTTTCTATGAAAAATCAAATGAATTTTGGGGTCTAATTTTACTTTTCATTTTTTTATGTTTTTTTCTTAGGACGCAAGATATGTGCATGTTTTGGATCGTACAAAGCGCTGTCCCGAAAATTTTGTGTATCTAAAACTCTGCCGACCAAAATCAAAGCTGTCCTACTGATTTTGGAATCCCGCACTTTTTCCTTGATGTTGGACAGTGTACCGTGAATAAATTGCTGATCCGGCCAGGTAACCCGATAGGCGATCACAGCCGGACAATCACCACCGTAATGCGGAATCAGTACATCTTGTACATGTTTGAGGTTTCGCACCGACAAATGAATGGCCAAGGTGGCGCCGATGGCACCAAGTTTTGCAAGTTCCTCACCTTCGGGCATAGCCGAGGCATGCATGGTCGTACGAGTGGCAATGATGGTTTGGCTTATTTCCGGCAGAGTTAATTCCTGTTTTAATTCCGCCGCCGCCGCTACAAAAGCTGGAACTCCTGGAGTCACATCATACGGAATGCCCAACACATCCAGCCGCCGCATTTGTTCGGATGTTGCTCCGTAAATCGAAGGGTCACCTGAATGTACCCGTGCCACATCTTTTCCTGAATCGTGTGCTGTTTGGATTTCCTCAACGATTTCATCCAGGTTCATCGAAGCAGTGTCCCGCACTAAGGCTCCCTCAGGAGCAAAAGCTACCACTTCTTTTGGAACCAGCGAGCCTGCAAAAAGACAAACCGGACATTTTGCAATCAAGTCTCGTCCTCGAATAGTGACTAAATCCGGTGCACCAGGCCCAGCTCCTATGAAATGTACGGTCATATGATTTCTATTTAAAATTTTAACCGCTAAGAGCGTGAAGTTCACCAAGGAATGACTCGGCGTTCTTTGCGATCTTAGCGACTAATTAATTCGTTTTTTCTTGAGAAGAGCTATTGTTTATTCGCATATCCCCTTGGTGTATACACCTTCACCTCGCCGTTTAGCAATTGTAATCGGCGGGTTTGGCTGGAACCTACAAGTACCACAGTCAACATATCCACCTGCGTGGGGTCTAAGTTCTCCAACGTAATAACCTGAACTTTTTCCTCAACACGCCCGAGGTTTCTGGCCAAAATGACTGACGTTCCTGATGGACGATGCTGTAATAAGATTTCCCTTGCCTGGGCCAGTTGAGTTGTGCGTCTACGAGAAACCGGATTATAAAAGGCAATCACAAAATCACCTTCAGCAGCAGTCTTAATCCTACGTTCAATCGTTTCCCAAGGTGTTAACAAATCAGAGAGCGAAATCGTGCAGAAATCATGACCCATCGGCGCGCCAATCCGCGCATTTGCCGCTTGTAAAGCAGAAATTCCTGGAGCCGCTTCCACACGAACTCGTTGCCATTCCAATGGATCCGAGCCTTCCTGCTCGCCTCTTTCCAGTAATTCAAAAACCAAAGTGGACATCGCATAAATTCCTGGATCTCCGGATGAAACCAAAGCCACGGTTTTTCCTTGCGCTGCCAATTTCAAGGCATGACGTACCCGTATTTCTTCCTGTCCCAAATTGAAAGGATGTAATTCCTGGCCGTTATGTAAATCTGAAATTAAGTCAAGATACAGTCCATAACCAACCCAATCTGTGGCCTTCCGAAGCATTTTTTCACTTTCCGGAAGACGCCACTGCGGTGACCCCGGTCCGGTACCTACGATAAATAATGTACCTTGCGGCCGTCCAATTGTTTCTGGATTCAGGCATTCCGTTGCTTTCGCAATGGCACAGGTGGCTCGTCCGACACCGGAACTTCCGTTGGATTTGACTTTTGGCACTCGTAAAATGCCAGAATCGCCTGTCGCTGCCAAGGCGGAACCTTCAGCTACACCGTGACAACCAACTTCCTGAAAAACAATTTCTGAAGGATTTTGGAGTCTGGAAGTTTGTGCTTCCAAAGAGTCGGCGTCAAAAAAACGTGCCGGACAATTGAGCCTTTCTGCAACGGCATGAACCGCCTGTTCGTCAGCTTTGAGATCTAGTGAAACCACCAGCGCCACACTTTCCGGTGCAATCAGATTTTCCTGCAAAGTGTTTCTGACTAACGAAATTAATTCTTCCGGCTCGGTTCCCCGTTCACATCCAACGCCAACTGCATAATTTTGCGGATGAAAAACCAAATGTTCAGTACTGCCGGAAATTTGTTTTGAGGCCAGTGAAATCCGAAGCTTTGCATTTTCCAAGAATGGCAACTTACTCTCTTGCAGCCATCTGTAAAACCCCGGCATACAAACCGGGGCTACAGCATTGTTTTCTGAAGAAATTGCAACACTACCGCCCTCCAATAGACTTGCCGTGAATTCCTTCACGTTTTCCGGATTTGCCAACACAAAACCCTCCGGAGGTTCATCCAGAGCAATTCCAAACCGTAAATCTCCTGCCGTAGTGATGGCCGGAGTGATTTCCAAAAAGTCTGCAATTTTACGTGCCAAATCATTTGCACCGTGATGTCCTCCCAGCAGAGGTACAACTGCACTACCGTCTTCAGCTACTGCAATCAAAGGTGGTTCATTGAGCTTATTTTTTAAACAATTTGCCACGCCACGAATCAAAACAGCTGAAGCACACACTCCTATAATTGCAACTCCATCACTAAACAAATTCGACAGATGTTCCATTGCATCATTGAAAAAAACATCTACTTCTGACTTCAAACCTTCCTTTGAAATCCAATCTGTTTTACCATGAAGTTCTGCTTCAAGCTCCGTGGCAATTTTTTTTGCAACAGGCAGAGCACCGACTCCTAAACAAAAAATAACTTTTCTACGGGTCATAAAACACCAGTCTTTCCGTGACTTATCTTTTTGTGGACAAGAATCATTGAGAAATAGGGAACTTTTTTGACTACAAGATTTTCAATTGGAATGATTTGCTGACTTTGCATGGTGGCATGCTCCACATAAAGTGCACAGTGTTCGAGTCTCAAATGCCGCAGAATTCTCCGAATTTTTGGCAGGTGTCTCCCAACTTTCATAATCGCAGCAGCATCTGTATCTAACAGGCGTTGTTCGAGTTCTTTTTCTTCCAGAGGACCTGGCAGAACTGTTAAAATTTCGTTGCGCGAAACGAGAGGTGTTTTCAAAACTGCTGCACAAGCCATCGGAGAAGAAACACCTGGCACGATTTCCGTTTGAAACTTCCCGTAAAGGCGCTCAAACAGGTACATAAATGAGCCGTAGAAGAAAGGATCTCCCTCGCAAATTACCGCCACGGATTTTCCTGCCTCCAGCGGAATTTCCAATAACTTTGCCGCTTGATCGTAAGCTTGCTGTGCCGGAAAAGGAGAGACTGTAATTGGCAGCCGAAGCGGGAATAGCTCAGGATCTTTTGTCAATAATGGACGCACAATTTCCAGTGCCAGTCCATCTCCGTCTTCCGGCGCAGGATAGGCCAGTACGTCTGCTTCATTGATGATCCGATGAGCTTTGAGGGTGAGCAGTTCCGGATCACCCGGGCCTACACCGACTCCATAAAGAATTCCTTTATTATTTTTTGCCACAGAGGACGCAGAGGTTAATATTATTTATTTAATAATTCTTAATGACCGAAAGTTGAGTCACAGGACGCAAGGATTCCCAGCCTTGAAATTTACCAATAGATTCCGCATGAGAAAGATTGAGTCGTGACAAATCTCCTCCATTAATTTTTTGCCACTTGAGCAGTTGCTGTTCACTTTCGAGAGTGACTGAATTCGCTACCAATCTTCCTCCTGGCTTAAGTGCCTTCCAACAGGTATCCATCAAGTTTCCAGAAGTCTGCAATTCTTGAACAGCAAGTCCACCTCCAACGAAAATTGCATCCGGGGCAGGTAGATTTTTCAGTGACTCAGGTGCAGTTCCGGAAATGATTTCCAGCATCGGGACTCCCAACTCACGAGCATTTTGCTCTATTAACTTCAAACGGGATTTAGATTTTTCAATAGAGATTGCCCGGCAACTTGGATGGAAACGCATCCACTCAATCGCCACCGATCCACATCCGGCTCCAACGTCCCATAAAAGATGACCAACAATCGGCATTAATTTTGACAAAGTGACTGCACGTATTTCACGTTTGGTCAGTTGCCCATCATGAAAAAATGCTTCATCAGGAAGCCCCGGTATTCTGGCGAGGACGTCTGCATTTTTGCCTGGAATACATTCAATCGCCATGGCATTGAGGGTGGCCCCTTCGGGATGCGTCCATGAACCTGCTTGTCCGTTAAATTGCCTTTCCTTCTCGCCACCCAGGTGTTCCAAAACCGTTATTGTACTTTTGCCAAAGCCTCGATTCGTGAGCAGTTCTGCCGCTTGTTTCGGACTTTCTTCACCCTTACTGAGGACAAGTAATTTTGCTCCTGGCTGTACAAACGGATGCAGCACTTCCACCGGACGACCGTGGATTGTCAGTGTTTCAACATCCGGAAGTGACCAGCCGACTCGGGAACAGATCAGTGAAAAAGTGGACAAAGCAGGCTTGATCCAGATTTCCTCAATCGGCAAATGCTTCAACAACTTGGCTGCAACTCCATAACAAAGCGGGTCGCCGCTGGCCATTATCACAACCGGCAATGAAGTTTCCTGATCCCGGTCATTTCCGGATGAATCAGGACGCCAACTGACGATTTTCGAAACTGCCTCCCGGATCGGCGAGGGCCAGACAATGCGTTCTCCTTCCCAGTCATCCGGAATCATTTTCAGGTGACGTTCTCCACCAAGCACTGTTTTTGATTCATACAACAAGGCACGGGTATCGGCAGCCAAATCGTCCCAGCCGTCTTCACCAATCCCAATTACTCGAAGCCATTTGTTCATTTCTAATTTCTAATATTGTGGCCACGGATAAGCGCGGATAACAACGGAAAATGTTCTCAACTAATTTCTATCCGTTTTAATTCGTGAAAATCTGTTGAAGGTATTTTAATAAGTTTTATGTTTTAGTAGTTTTTGCTAGGGCATTGACCACTGCAGCGGCCATTGCACTACCGCCGCGTCGTCCGGAAAGTGTAAGAAAAGGCACTGTTTTGCCAAGTTCAACTCGCTGATTCTGAATTCCGCATTGTTTAACCAGCAATTCTTTCGATTCTACCGCGCCGACAAAACCTACAGGGAATCCCAAAATAACAGCAGGTGGACCAACTCCTTCAGCAATCACTTCCAGCAGTCGAAATAAAGTTGTTGGAGCATTGCCGACAGCCACCACCGCTCCTACTAATTGAGGTCGCCAAAATTCAACTGCTGCAGCAGAACGTGTTGTTTCCATTTTTTTTGCCAGCGCTGGACATTCCGGATGACTATTCCAACATAGAACCTCATTTTCTGCAGGCAAGCGTGAGCGAATAACTCCTTCAGCCACCATTCTTGCATCACATAAAACAGGGGCACCTTGCTGCAATGCCTCCCGTCCGGAACGAACCACATCTTTTGAAAAAACCAAATCCTCTACGATATCAGTCATTCCGCATGCGTGAATCAAACGCACTACAACATCGGCTATGTCTTCAGGAAGTTTTGATAAATCAGCTTCCTTCCGGATAGTAGCAAAGGATTGTCGATAAATAGATTTTGGGTCACGAAGATAATCCACGGTCATTTATTTTCCTTCACTGGACTTTCCGGTGTTTCAGGTTCTTCCTGTTCCATGGTTTTTGGCCCCAAAGGATGATCGGCATGTGGATATGGATGATGGTTGTGATCATGATCGTGATCATGCGAATGAACGTGATTGTGATCGTGTTTTTGCGGTGTAACACCTTCAGCACCGGTTCCGATTCCTTCAACGTGGTGGTGATGACTTTCCTGACGCAGCCCAACTTCGTTTTCAAAACCAAGAAATTGTTCACGGTATTTACAGAGCTGGCAATTCATGTTATTTACACCAATGCGGATTTCTTCAACTCTATCAGCAAATGTATCCAAAACCAGCGGATGATCATTTAGATAAGGGGCTTTGACAAATTCTATTTCAGGGTGTTTAGCCGCCACAATATCTGTGTAGTGGTAAATTCTTTGGACGAGGATCCCAGTGAACAAAAAATAAGGAAAGACCACAATCCTTTTGTAATTGAGGCGCACCACATGTTCCAAGCCCGGTTCCACCAAAGGAAAAGTCACACCTGAAAAAACTGTTTCCGCCCACCCAAATCCGAGTCCTTCCCATAACATCCGGGTTACTTTCGAAACATTTGAATTTGCATCTGGATCAGAAGCACCGCGTCCGACTACAACCAGCAAAGTTTCCTCACGAGAAAACCGATCACCTGCCTTTTGCAGAGCTTCTTCTATACGATCACCTGCCGCACGAATTATTTTAAGATCTATACCCAGTTCCCTAGCGTACGAAACTGACAATTCCGGGTTTTGTGCCTGATAGGCATTTAGTACAGAAGGAATATCATTTTTGACATGTCCTGCCGCAAACAACATTCCTGGAACTACCAGAACTTTTCGTACACCTTTATCCCGCAAAGCATCCAGTCCGGTCCTGATTACAGGGGTCGCAAATTCTAAAAATCCCCAATCTGTTTCGTATTGTGGCAAACGTTCCTTGAGTCCTCGTGCAGCTGCCTGAAATTCTTCTACCGCACCTTTGTCACGGCTTCCGTGACCACAGAACATCACACCGTATTGCTCTTCCATTTTTACCAGTTATTTTTAGGTTAAACTTTAATGCGTTATCCTAACAGGAACGACTAGATGAGTGAAGTTTGTCTAATCTTTATTAAAAATATTTGTTCATCCGGGTCAAGTCAAATATAAAGGTAAGAACATTCATTTTTTAGAATTTATTCAACTGACGTAAGCCGTCATAAACCACAACTGCCACCGAAGAACCAAGGTTTAAACTACGCACACCTTTTTCCCACATCGGCAAAGTAAAACAGCGTTCTGGAAAGCGTCCCATCCATTCATCTGGCAGACCAGAGGTTTCTTTCCCAAAAAACAAGTAGTCGCCTTCCTGCGGCTGAATTTTTGTATAGGGCCGCTCATTATGAACAGAAAGAAAATGGAACTTTTCTGGAGCAAGAGTTTCAAAAAAACCTCTTGCATCGGGGAAATGTTCCCAACTCACCCATTGCCAATAATCCAAACCAGCACGTTTGAGTTGTTTGTCGGATAAATCAAATCCCAATTTACCCAACAAAATCAAATGGCATTTTGTGGCTGCGCACAGCCGGGCGATGTTGCCCGTATTGGGTGCAATTTGAGGCTCATAAAGGACAATGTTGAGCGGTGGGGTTTGATGGATTTTCATAAATTTCCACAGTTGGTCGCAAATAATAACTTGCACTTCACAAACTTACAAAGTGTCTTCTTTGTAGATGTATTTCAAATAGAGAAAACTAATGGAAGCTAAAAGTCAAAAATGATGAGATAGCCTTACTTTCCGCATTCAAAATCATTCGCTTCCCATGTTCACTTTGAACAGAATTCCCGCTTGGATATTTCTGTGGAAAAAGATAACTTGATCATCAAACCATCTACAGTGGAGCTTCAGGCAGAAAAACCAGAGATCTTAAGGTACTTAACGGCTAACTTCGTTCTCATTTTCTATACTCCAAAGCCAATTCAATCAAGCGATCCAGCAACTCGGAATAAGACAATCCTGATGCTTCCCAGAGTTTCGGGTACATACTGATATTTGTGAATCCGGGTAGCGTATTGATTTCATTGAGGATGAAGGAATTATCCGCACGTAGAAAAAAATCAACTCTGGCCATGCTGCGGCATTCAGTCAACTGAAAAGCCTCCACTGCAGTCTTCCGAATTTGCATGGATACTTCCGAATCAATTTCTGCAGGAATTACTAATTCGGCTCCATCTTCATCCACATACTTTGCTTCATAGGAATAGAACTCACGGAGCGGCACAATTTCACCCAAAATTGGAGCTGCTTCCGGCTTATCATTACCCAGAACAGAGCATTCGATTTCGCGGCCGGAAATTGATTCTTCAACCAAAACCTTGCTGTCTACAGCAAAAGCTTCCTGCAAAGCCGTCAAATATTCTTCTACAGTCCGCACCTTGGAAACACCAAGCGAAGAGCCTTCACGACAAGGTTTCACAAATAATGTTTCGCCCAATTCCAGCACTGCATCTGTAAAAGGCAATTCCTCTTGGTTACGCAGCAACATGTAGCGTGCAACAGGAATTCCACGCTCCATCAGCAAACGCTTAGTCACGTCCTTGTCCATGCAAATGGCTGAACCGTATACATCCGCGCCAACATATGGCTTTCCCAGTAATTCCAGCAAACCTTGCAATGCACCGTCTTCACCAAGTTTCCCGTGAGTGATCGGAAAATAAACGTCAACTTTAGCTAACTCACTTCCTGACGGTTCGTTTCTCGCTAAGTTTTTTTGTGGGAGGAGAGCCAGTTTTTCAGTATTAAACTTAACCTGGTGCACATCTTCGACATTCTCCAAAAATTCCGGAGTACTTCCCAAAAACCATGCCCCGTTTTTATCAATGCCAATCAATAAAACATCATATTTCTCACGATCAAGAGCAGCCTGAATGTTGTAGGCAGAAATCAGTGAAACTTCATGTTCACCACTGGTGCCTCCCGAAATCAGGCCGATGGTGATTTTTTTGGACATTAGTGCTCCATTTGCTGAGCCGAAGCCTTGAGACGAACATGCAATTCATCCAACTGTTCATTCTGCACTGCTGAAGGAGCATCGGTCATTAAACAGCCTGCTTTTTGAGTTTTTGGAAATGCAATCACGTCACGAATGGAGTCAGTTTTTAGCAGGAACATCATCATGCGGTCAAATCCCAGAGCAATTCCACCATGAGGCGGTGCTCCATAAGTCAAAGCTTTCATCAGAAAACCGAATTTGCTTTCAATTTCTTCCTTGCTCAATTTCAGTAAATGAAAAACTTTATCTTGGATATTTCTGCGGTGAATACGAATACTGCCGCCACCAATTTCCACTCCATTAAGCACCACATCATAAGCACGGGAACGAATTTTTTCGGGTTCATTTTCACCAAATTTTTCCAAATCATCCATATCTGGCATGGTAAAGGGATGATGACTGGATGTAAAACTTTTATCTGCCTCACTGTATTCAAAGAGAGGGAAATCTGTAATCCAGACAAAACGAAATTCATTTTCATCAATTAAGCCTTGTCTCCGCGCAATTTCTTTACGTAAGTTACCAAGAGCATCGTAAACCACTTTTTTAGTATCTGCACAAAAAAGTACTAAATCTCCCTTGTCCAAACCTACTCTCTCTTCCAGAGCCTGTTTTTGCTCATCAGTGAAAAACTTGGCAATAGGCGACTGCCAGGACTTGTCTCCAGAGCTTTCGGCCGAATTACGCTTAATCCACGCCATGCCTTTGGCACCATAAATTTGTGCGAATTCTGTCAAATCATCTAGTTCCTTCCGGGAAAATTCGGCTCCTCCCTTAACACAAATGGCTTTAACAACTCCCCCTTTGTCCACCACTTTTTTAAAAACGCGTAGTTCACATTCGGAGGCAATATCGGAAATATCTTTGAGTTTAAGCTCAAAGCGAGTGTCCGGAGCATCAGAACCATAATTTTCCATTGCATCCTGATAAGTCATACGCGGAAAAGGAATTTCAACCTTCACACCAATGGTTTCCTCAAACAACTGAACCATCATGCCTTCTGTCAGCTTAAAAATCTCTTCTGGTTCAGTAAAACTCAATTCCAGATCAATTTGAGTAAATTCCGGTTGACGATTACCACGTAAATCTTCATCACGAAAACAACGAGTAATCTGCATATATCGATCATAACCGCTGATCATCAACAACTGTTTGAAAAGCTGAGGTGACTGCGGCAAGGCGTAAAACAAACCGGGATTGACTCTTGAAGGCACCAGATAATCACGCGCACCTTCCGGCGTAGATTTTGTCAGAATAGGAGTTTCAATCTCAAAAAAGCGCTGACTTGTAAAATAGTTCCGTACAATCTGCATGGCCTGCGAACGCAACATTAAATTGTTTTGCAAAGTGGAATCACGTAAATCAAGAAACCTATAAGTAAGCCGTAACTTTTCATCCACATTTTCACGGTTTTCCAAAACATAAGGAGGTGTTTGTGACTGATTTAGAATTTCCAAAGTCTCCACCAAAATCTCAATCTCACCAGTCGGCAAATTAGGATTTACGTTTCCTTCAATCCGGTGTGCAACTTTGCCACGCACGGCAAGTACGAATTCTCCACGAATAGTGTCCGCTAAAACATGTGCTTCTTCACTGATTTCCATTTTGAAAACGATCTGGCTGATTCCCGTGTAATCACGCAAATCAACAAAAATCACTCCGCCATGATCCCTCCGAGTTTGACACCAGCCCATTAGAACAACCTCATGGTCAACATCCTCTACTCTTAAATCACCGCAATAATGTGATCTTGTCCACATTGCTTTTTTATTCATTCAAGCCTAGAATTTAAAAATTATCATTACTTAAATTAACGTTTAAGTTTATCATATATCTTTTATTATCAATAGGAATTTATATTTGCCTGGGAAATCACTTCTCCCAATTTTTCGGAGATTACGATTCCGTAATCCGGACTGTTAGAAACTTAACGTGGGGATATCTATGGACTAAGCGGTAGCCTATTTATGCCGTGGGAAAAAGTAGAGTACGACAAGCAGGGAGCAAAATAATTCTGGCACAGCGGAGTTGCACTAGGCTGACATAACTCAGGGAAACTCCGATGGAAACTCTGCAATCTTACTTCCGGGGAGGATAAAATTTTTAATGAGGACAATCAGACTTGCATACGCATCACTTCTTCGTAAGCACTTACAAGTTTGTTACGGACTTGCAGCATGAGGCGCATAGAGAGGTCTGCTTTTTCCAGTGCCAGCATTGTTCCATGAATATCTTTGTTGTCTGTAACCAGAAGTTCAACCTGCTTGGCTTCAGCATTCAATTGCTGCTGATTGACTTCTTGCAGCATTTTTTCAAAAGTACTTCTTAAGCCGCCACTTTCAACGTTTTGCTTTTGACTTTCAGTTCCAGTTTTTAATCCTGGTATTGGAGGAGCAACAGACTGTAATTTTAAATTCATAGGTCTTTATCTCAAAAAAATTTCTCTAGTTGAGCATACATTACGGTATCACTTCCGAAAATCAGCGTTAAACGTTACGGCCCAAATCTAGGGCTGATTGCGCCATATTTTTTGTGGCATTGAAAGCCGCGGTATTTGCTTCATAGGAGCGAGATGCTTCCATCAAACTCACCATCTCCTCCATCACGTTAACGTTCGGCATGGCCACATAACCTTCTTCATTTGCGTCCGGATGTCCGGGTTCATAACGCAAAATCGGCGCTCTGTTGTCTTGTGAAATTCCCACCACTTTTACTTCAGTAGCCGTATCCAGTGAGCGTTCCTGTGAGCGCAGTTCTTCTTCAAAAGTACGGTCGTTGGAAACTGCTGCAAGTGTGATTATTCGACGACGATAAGGCCCACCTTGTGGAGTGCGGGTGGTATTGGCATTGGCAATGTTTTCCGAAATAGTGTTAACCCGCTGCCGCTGAGCGGCCATTCCGGAAACACTTACATTAAGAGAAGATTGAAAACTCATTAGCGTCCCTCAGTAATTGCGGTTTTCAGCATCCGGAACTGATGAGTAAGCATTCGTATGCTGGCATTGTACATCAATTGGTTTTCAGCCATTTTAGCCATTTCACGATCCAAATCGACCGTGTTGCCGTCAAAATCCGGAAAAGGTGAAGCGCTGTGAATACGCTGCGCTTCAACCAGTTTTAGGGGTGGTGTGTTACGACCATCAAAATGCCTTGGATTTGTGGTTTTGAGCAAACCAGGTTCTTCAGCATGCAGTGCTTTCTCCAAACTTTTCTCAAAAACCATATCCTCGGCTTTGTAGCCGGGGGTGTCCTTGTTGGCAATATTGGAAGTTAGCAGATCCTGTCGCTGTGTACGGAAATCCAGAGTCTTCTGCACCAAAGTAAAAAGATTATTATCAAACATTCCTGGCATGAAACTACTTATTTTGAACACTATTCAACAAAAAATATTTGTGATTAAGATGCAATCTTAGGGCCACTTTGAGCAATATTTGACTATTACTGCCAGCGTGATCTGCTTGCATTTTTTGTGATTCGGCATATGATGTACATTCAGAGAAACGAACACGAGAAAAGATGAAGAAAAGACAAACACAAATTTGGGGCAGTCACCTTAAATATCAGCCCGACGAACAAAACGTCCTTTTTTGTGCAGGACGCGATGTACAGGAATTACCAATGGCTGACGAATTACTGCTGCCCTACGATATTTGGACCAACCGCGCACATTGCATCATGCTTCAGCGGCAAGGATTGATTCCAACAGAAATCTTAAACAAAATATTGGCTGGACTGAGACAACTGGAAAAACTTGTCGAGGCAGATAATTTCTCTCTTGATCCCGGCAAAGAAGACGTACACATCAACGTTGAGGCCTTTGTTACAGAAAATCAAGGTGCTGAAGCTGGAGGCCGGATGCACATCGGCCGAAGCCGGAATGATCAGTCGGCTTGCGATATGCGGTTATATTTAAGAAGTGTGGGCTTAAATTTGTTTAATTCTGTGAAAAATTTAGCTACTGCTTTATTAGCTCAAGCTGAGGAAAATACCGAAAGTGTTATGCCCGGATTCACTCACTACCAACCGGCAATGGTCACAACATGGGGACACTGGCTTTGTGCTTATGTACAGGGACTTTGCAGAGACTTGGAGCGTCTCGCCTTCGCCCTTGCGCAAATCAACCGCAATCCTTTGGGCGCAGCAGCAGCTTTTGGAACATCCTGGTCAATTGACCGCCAGCTCACAACAGAGCTGCTGGCTTTTGAAAAGATTGATACCAACACACTGGACTGTATCGTTTCACGCTGGGAAAATGAAGCTCAACTGGCTTATGCTGCTACAATGCTGATGAATCATTTCAGTATTGTTGCACAGGATCTCATATTTCTTAGCCATCCTTATTCCGGACTGCTTCAGATTGACGATAACTATGTGACCGGTTCTTCGATTATGCCGCAAAAGAAAAACCCAGATTTTGCGGAAGTCATAAAATCCAAAGCGTCTCTGGCCCAGGGATTCTTATCAAGTTTGCTCGGTATTCAAAAAGGTGGTTTAAGCGGTTATAATCGTGACACACAAGTTAGCAAATATTTAATCATGGACCTTGTCCGGGAATGCGAAGCTACGCCAATTATTTTGCAGGGAGTTTTTGAAAGCTTGACAATCAACACCGACAAAATGAAAAAGCAGTGTGAATCAGGTTTTATGAATTCTGTAGATATTGCGGACCATTTAGCACGAACTCTGGATTTACCGTTTAGGGAGTGCTTCCATCTGCTGGCCCGGGCGGTAAAACTTTCCGAACCGGAAACAAAAATAACGACTGCTGCATTGGGAAAAACACTTGCAGAATTTGGACACCCAACGGAAATCGCAGAGGGGCTGGCAGAATTTCATGATCCGCGGAAACTAATAAACCAAAGACAGCACGAGGGCAGTCCATCTCCGAAGCAAATTCGCCTGCAAATTGAGGAGCTTTCAGAGCGACTGAATTCACTTTCGTTTCCTCTAGTAGATCTGCAAAAAAATATTCTTGATGCACAGGAGAATTGCCAAAATTATGGGGTCTGACAGGTTTGAAATTGGCGTGATCGGTGCCGGAGCATGGGGAACAACGTTGGCAAGGCTGCTTGCCAACAACGGCAGCTCTGTTCAGATCTGGTGCCACGAACCTGAAACCGCAAAAAGTATCCGCCAGAATCACGTCAACACTTCCTTTTTGTTGGACGTCCCACTTCCGAAATCGCTTGGAGCCTCGACCGATTTGCTTGAAGTCGTCAGGAATACCCGTATTCTCATCGCTACTCCTCCTTCACACTTCGCCCGCGAAATTGCCAAAAAAATGTGCCCGGTAATCACGGGTGAGCATATTTTGGTCATCCTTAGCAAGGGCATCGAACAACATTCACTAGCGCTGATGAGTGAAATTTATGCGGAAGAACTAAACAATCTACCTAAATTAGCAGTTCTTTCCGGCCCGACGTTTGCTCGTGAAGTTGCTTTAGATTTGCCCTCTGCCGCAGTACTAGCCTGTGAAGACGAAAAAACAGGAAGTCTGCTGCAAAGGCATTTTCATTCAGATCGATTCCGTCTTTACCGTAGCGCTGATCTCATCGGTGTACAGCTGGGTGGCGCCATCAAAAATGTGATTGCGATTGCTTCTGGAATTGCAGATGGAATGCAGTTGGGACTGAATGCACGTGCGGCCTTGATTTGCAGAGGTGTTGCAGAAATGACCAGGCTCGGAACCGCAATGGGCGGAGCTGTAGAAACTTTTATGGGCATGTCCGGAATAGGAGATTTGGTTTTGACTGCTACCGGGAATCTTTCCCGTAACCACAATCTTGGAGAAAAGCTGGGCCAGGGTCTTTCACTGGATGAATGCCTTCCTCCCGGCGGTGCTGTTGCGGAAGGTGTCCGCAATGCCGTTTCCATACGAGAGTTAGCACATCGCCATCAGATTGAAATGCCGCTCTGTACTGCAGTTTATCAAGTTTTATATGAAGGGGCTACCTGCGCTCAAGCTTTGCAGCAACTTCTGGAACGTGAACGTCCGGATGAAGAAATGTGTTTACCCAACTTCTCCAAAAAGTACAATTAGTCTATTATATCAGCGCAAATGAGCAGCTTTTTTTCTACAAAAAACTGGAATAAATTTTTTCTCCATCTCTTGTTCATTTGCAGCACTTTCAGCATTGCTGGCGCTGATGCCTCAATCATAATCTTGTATTTGCTGACTTTGATAAGATGGATCTGGAGTCGACCATTCTCGCAGCTTGAAAACCACTTCTTATGGGTTATTTTATTTTTCATGGCTGCTGCAGTATTTTCGGGACTGCTGAATGCTTACGAAACTGATCACCTGATGGCTTTACGCACCAACTGGCGCTTGTTGTTGCCTTTGCTTCTTGCGGACATTTTATCCGAAGTCGATGAGGAGCAGTTGCTGGGAATTTTCTTCGGATTCGTGATGTTTATTGCCATATACGGTATCATCCAGTATTTCACCGGTGCCGACTGGTTTCGTCCGGAAGGTCAACAAATGACCACTCATTTTTTGTCTGGATCTGCTGCAGAAAACACTGTTTTCCATGGCAAAGGAAATTTCACGCACCACCTGACTTACGGTGGTTTTTTACTACTCTGTTTCCCTTTTTTTATCTCGCTCATTTTTTGTAAAGACTGGAGCCCATTTGTTCGTCTTTTAACGACCATTGTTTCGGCTTTGGTGCTGGTCGGTATCGGAGCATCGCTGGGCCGCAGTGTCTGGCTGGGAGCAGCGGCAGCAATTGCAGTTTTACTTTTTCGATTATCACCGAAACTTATGCTTGCCCTCAGCATTTTAGTTATTGCAGGAGGCACATATTTTTTCTTGCAATTTAGTGATCCTTCTTTTCAAACCCGGACGCCCACGAATCGCATTGAAGCCCTGCAGCAACGTTTCATCAGTGGCTTTATACTTAAATCCAACCAGGACCGTGTTTTGATGTGGGAAGCAGGAATATATGCAATTCAAGATCATTTCTGGTTGGGAATCGGTTATGGCAATGACGCAAAAATAATGCCCTATTATCGCGACATAATCACTGACCGCACAGGTCATCGGTTTCACAACAAAGCTAGCGCCGGAGTCCACAACATCTATCTGCAAACGTGGATTAATTACGGACTGTTCGGCTTTTTGGGATACCTCAGTATTTTGGCAATCTTTTTATGGCAATGCATCGGATCACTCTCCCGTACCATACCCTACAGCTATGAAAATTCAATCCTCTGGGCCGGTATCGCAGGTGTGTGCGGATTTATGGTTGCCGGTTTTTTTGAAAACAATTTCCGTGACGGCGAAGTTCAGGTAATGCTGCTGATCTTGATGGGCTTGAACTTGCGTCAAATTCAAAAAGTGAAAAAGCGGATTTTTAAACCTTAAGATTTAAAACGAGAATCTATAAAGTGGAAGAAATTAACGGCAGGTGAACGTACCGATGGACTTTTACCGCTTTTTAGGAGGACTAACCCAAGACTTGCATTATTTACTGAGTTTTGATGAACACCACACTTCAATCCATGAACTACATTAAGATCGAAAAACACGGGGATCCGGATGTTTTACTATTACATTCACAGCCGGTTCCAGAACCCGGCCCCGGTGAAGTACTGATAAGAGTCGCGGCGGCTGGAGTTAACCGTCCGGACGTGATGCAGCGTAAAGGTCTTTATCCGCCTCCACCCGGCGCGACTGATGTTCCCGGGCTGGAAGTATCCGGAACCGTAGTGAGCGTGGGAGAAAACGTCACAGAACCCGCCATCGGGTCTGAAGTTTGCGCTCTGTTAACTTGCGGTGGTTATGCGGAATATTGTCTTGCGGCTGCCCCAGTCTGTTTGCCGGTTCCAGAGAATATGTCACTGGAGGATGCGGCGGGACTTCCGGAAACATTCTTCACCGTTTGGACAAACGTTTTTGAGCGCGGGCATCTGAAATACGGAGAAAGTCTGCTGGTACACGGAGGCAGCAGTGGAATAGGCACCACTGCAATTCAACTCGGTAAAGCCTTTGGAGCAACTGTTTACACCACAGCAGGAACTCCAGAAAAATGTGAGTTTTGTAAAAACCTCGGAGCCGATGCTGCAATCAATTACCGTGAGCAAGATTTTTCCACAGAAATTAAACGACTCACTGAAGACAAAGGAGTCGATATAATTCTTGACATGGTGGGAGGCCCATATTTTCCAAAAAACATCAAATTGCTGGCTGCCGAAGGCCGCTTGCTGCAAATCGCCCTGATGCAGGGTTCAAATGCTGAAGTAGATTTTCTTGCCCTTCTGCTCAAGCGTGTAACTTTGACCGGCTCCACATTGCGTCCCCGTAGTGTTGAGGAAAAAACTAAAATCGCACAGGCCTTGTTCAAAAACGTTTGGCATTTGCTTGAATCCCGAACTGTACGGCCAATCATCCATCAAACATTCCCACTCGCAGATGCTGCAGAAGCTCACCGCCTGATGGAAAGCAGCACCCACATTGGCAAAATATTGCTCAAGCCAACAGCAGATTGAGACCGTATAAAACAGATTGTGCACTCCGAAATTTTACCTGCTAATCTGCCTGTGCAAATCCATGCGAAGCTCAGGCATTTCTCGAACAAAACTTGACAAGACTAACTCATTCCTGAAACACTGCAGACTCAACTTTATCTTTAATTTTCTCAAAAGGAGACTCTATGGATGATAATTCAAAAAAAACCGCACTGCGGATGATTCCTTACGGACTGTACGTTATGACAGCCGAAGACAAGGATGGTCGAATTTCGGCTGCCACAGTGAACTGGGTCACACAGGCTTCATTCAAACCTCCGTTGTTGGCAGTCGGTGTCAAAGCAGACTCACAAATTCATGACATTACAAAAACAGCCGGGAACTTCGCACTAAATGTTTTAGGCAAGGGACAGCAAGGCGCAGCGTATGCGTTTTTTAAACCTGCGGAGCGGAACGGGCAAAAGATCAGCGGTGAGCCCTTTCATGCCGGAAGTACAGGAGCCCCGATTTTGGACAACACGCCCGCTTTCATTGAATGCAGACTGGTGACAACTGTGGAGGAAGGTGACCACTCTATTTTTCTAGGTGAAGTAGTGGATGCAGGTGTGAACCAAGAACCGGAAGGACGCGCTGATGATGCAACTCTTCTATTGAAAGACCTCGGTGAAAAGACTTATTACGGCGGCTGAACGGGCAAGACTCTATGGTGATTGAAGTCCATAACGTCTGCAAATCCTTCAAAGACGTTAACGCTGTTCGAAACGTCAATTTACGGGTTGAATCCGGAGAAGCGGTGGCTCTGCTCGGACCAAACGGTGCGGGCAAGACCACTTTGGTGGAAATGATCGAAGGTGTTCAACTTCCCGATTCCGGTACAATTCAGATCTTTGAAAAGACATGGGCTAAAGACGAACATTTTTTACGTCAGGAAATCGGTCTTGCCTTACAGGAAACAAGGTTCCAGGAGCGTTTGACGGTTGAGGAAACACTCGATCTTTTTGCCAGTTTTTACCATCTCGGTAAAAAGCGTACAAACGAGGTCCTTGACATCATTCAGCTCGAAAGCAAGCGCAGCACCTGGGTTGTCCAACTCTCCGGAGGACAACGGCAGCGGCTTGCCCTGGGGATTGCAATTCTGCCAAGTCCACGAATCCTCATTCTCGACGAACCAACAACCGGACTTGATCCAAATGCTCGGCGTGACCTCTGGGAAATCCTCGAAGATTTTAAGGCAACTGGAACCACGATGATTCTCACCACGCATTACATGGAAGAAGCAGAATTTCTTTGTGACCGAATTGTCATGATGGATCAAGGAAAAATCCTAGCAGAAGGTTCCTTAAATCAGCTGCTAGACAAATTTGGCGAGGGTGATTTGATTGAATATGTGATCGAAGGGTCATTCCCAACTCAAGAAGCCAAAGCACTTTCCGGCGTACTTACCTGTCGCTGGAATGAAGATACAGGTTATGGACGATTGATAGTAAACAGTATTTCAGAAACATTGCCCGATTTTTTAGATTTAATAAAAATTACAGCAGTTTCTTTGACATCACTTGAGTGCCGTAGGCGTACCCTTGATGATTTATTTCTTGCAATGAGCGGGAGACACTTGGATGAATAGCATGCTTTTACGGCTAGTCATTTCTCAGTTCAAACTATTCTTCCGGGAACCGGGAGTTGTGTTCTGGTCTTTTGGGTTTCCAGTATTGATGGCCTGGATATTGGGGATTGCCTTTGCGAGCAAAGGTGAAATTCTTCGGAACGTTGCGCTGGTTTCTAATAATCAGGCATCGGCTTCCACTCTTCCGGAATGGCTGCTTCAAAAAACAGGCATGGCTCCTGCAGAGTTTTCAGGAGATTACGAGCTTGTATGGGAAGTTGGAGAAAATCATGGAGAACAGGCACGTTTTCGTTTCAGGGTGATGCCTGAAAAGGCTGCAATGCTGGCTCTTAAGCGCGGACAAATTACGCTCTGGATCGAAGGCAATCCGAAAACCGGTCTTCGTTACCGCTTTGATCCGAACAATGCTGAATCGCGTCTGACGTATTTGCTGTTGGAGAGAGCTTTCCGAAAGCAGAAATTTGTCCGACAAAAAGCAGAAGTCCACCCGTTGACTATGATAGGCAGCCGATATGTCGATTTTTTGATCCCAGGCTTAATGGCCATATCGATTATGAATGCCTGTTTGTGGGGAATCGGGTGGAATTTGATTGAGTTGCGCATCAAAAAATTACTACGTAGGATGGTTGCCACTCCGATGAGAAAATCAGTTTTTCTCCTCTCGCATGGACTGAATCGTATGATTCTCAGCGCTGCTGAGCTGCTGTTGCTGTACGGATTTGTCCACTTCTATTTTGATATTAATATTCAAGGTAGTCTGCAGGCCCTGGCTTTGGTTTTTTTAAGCGGCTACAGTGCATTTGCTGGAATTGCCGTTCTCATCTCGTCCCGTGTACAAAACACGCAAAGCGGCAACGGTTTGATTAACAGCGTAACTCTGCCGATGTTTATCCTTTCAGGAATTTTTTTTAGTTACCACAACTTTCCGGACTGGGTCATCCCCTATGTAGAGGTACTTCCTTTAACCTTACTTACTGACTCTTTACGAGGAATCATCACTGAAGGAATTGGTTTGGCACAAGTAATTCAGCCGGCACTTGGGTTACTTGCGATTGGAGGAATTTGTTTTGCACTGGCCCTGAAATTATTCCGCTGGCACTAAGAAGTGTTGAGTTTTGATTTGGGTTTTAGCCAAGAACCAACAAGAATTCACAAATATTCAACGTGTAGCACCATCTTTCATAGACTTCAAATATTCTGCAGTGCAATCCCGAATTTATGCCGGATCATACGCTGCAACAGCTGGTCGTTTTCCAAACCGGCAAAACGTATTTCCGTTCTGATTTTGTCACGAATCATGAAAAGATCCTGTTCTGTCCGGCTTAACTCGATTTGACTGAGCAAATTGTGATGCATCAAGGTATCGAGCACATCCCGCCGCAATCGGTTTTTGAGACGCATTAGCTGTTGCTTGGTGGTGCCGTTAAGTATACCCTCAATTTCTGACTGGTTGTGCCCCATCATTGATAGCTTTAACCAGATTGAATACAGGTTCCCCCTGTTGTCTGCCGGAGGCTGCTGGCCGAGTCCGGGAGGAACTCCAATCAGCAATGCTACCAGTAAGACTACCAGAACCACCTTGGTTTTGAATGCCATTTTTCCCCTTTATTATGCAGATTAAGATTTACGGTTATTAAACCTGGACATATACCCATACAAAAAATGGGAAATTCTAAAAACCGTCAACCTGTCGTTTGGACAAACAGAGCCATCATAAACAGCAATGCCGCTCGATTCAGTGCGCACTCGTATACAAGCGTCAACAACAAAACCAGAGTAATCCGCTGTATTTGTTATGACAATAATTTGTCGAAAATTTTCAAAAACATCAATCAGGATCACTCTGTGGGCACACTACGCCCCTTTGAATGAAGCAGATGGAATTTCAAACAGAAATCTCCCTGCCATCCAAACGAGAAAGCAATCCAAATCTCATCCCTTTATCGACAGATTTGCCGGAAACTTTAGAGGAAAAGATTAGGAGGGAAATGAAAGGGCGACACAGATCGTATCGTCCGAATATTTGCTTCTAAAAAATTAGCGGTTGCTTTTGAGGATTGTTACCAGTCCGCCGTTGGGACCAGGGACCGCACCTTTGACTAGTACGATTGCTTCTTCTGCAAGGATTTTGACAATCTTTAGACCGAGCTGAGTTACTTTGCCGTTGCCGTGGCGGCCATGCATTTTCTTGCCCTTGAAAACACGAGCCGGAGTGGCGCACTGCCCGATACTTCCAGTCCCGCGGTGTCCTCTGTGTCCGTGACTGGCAGGCTGTCCATGAAATCCGTGACGTTTCATAACCCCGGTGAAACCCTTACCTTTTGAGTTTCCGGAAACCGAGACACTTTCTCCTTCTGCAAATAAATTAACATCAAAAACTTGTCCAACTTCCACTTCGTTAATGTTCTCCACTTCAAATTCGCGCAGGATGCGAGTGGGGGCCTGTGCTTTAAAATGCCCTTTGATCGGTTTGTTTACTTTACGCTCAGGTATTTCTTCAAACCCAACTTGTACATGATTGCAACCGTCTTTTTCCTGGATCTTTTTTTGTACAACCGTCATAGGCCCGGACTGCAGCACGGTCACAGGAAGCGCAGTTCCGTCTTCTTCAAAAATCTGGGTCATGCCAATCTTGCGGGCCAAAAGTCCATTTAACATGGAATCCTCAATCAGTAAAATTATTTATTTATTTAAACGGCCCAGCATCTCAGGAACGTCATTATTACATCTAAGTTATTGTTTAAGTGTAATTTACTTCGGGTTGGATTACAAGTTTATTTTTTCAAAGGCCTATATAATCCGATAATGCGCAGTGTGTACTCCCGCACCACAGAAATTGCAAACATTTCATAAGTTCACATTCTTGCAGAAAGTCCAGTTTAGCGGTACCACGTGTTGCGTTCTTATCAGTCTGTCGATATAATTGGGTTAAACCAAATAATACTCGCATTCATCTTCATTTTCCAACTTAATGAAATTGTACATAACTGAAAATTGGAAGCACCTGCTAGCAGGGATTCTCTTTCTTGGAGCAACCTGCATCCTTGGTCTGACAGGATATATTTTTCATATTTATTACAGCCCTATAATGGATACTGCTACGGAAGGCAGCTCTATTATACTGATTCCTCGAGGCTCCACTTTCAACAGCGTTACAGGGCGTGTAAGAGAAAAAGGGCTGTTGCCATACCCCCGACTCTATGACTATTTGGCTAAACAATTGAAAGTACATTCCCGAATCCAGGCTGGAGAATTTAAAATTCAACACAGCTGGAACACGTCTGAGTTGTTGCAGTATCTGGTTTCCGGAAAGAGCATCCGGCACAGGATTACCATTCCCGAAGGATCAAATTATGTACAAATTGCAAAGCGATTGCACAGTGCAGAATTAGCAGATAAAGAAGTGCTCATGTCACTGATAAATGATCCGGAATTATTAGCAAAAACTGGAATTCCTGAACTGACAACACTGGAAGGATTTTTGTTTCCGGAAACTTACTTTTTTTCACGAGTAGAATCAGAGCAGGAAATTTTATCCGCAATGATTGCGCAGTATCGCCGGGTTTTCAATGCTGATTTTCAGAAGCGTGCAGAAGAAATTGGGATGAACGAGTATACAGTTCTAACTCTGGCTTCCATTGTTGAAAAGGAAACCGGAGCAGATTCAGACCGACCATTGATTGCTTCCGTTTTTCATAATCGACTCAAGCGTAGAATGCGGCTTGATAGTGACCCAACGGTCATTTATGGACTTGGTGATTTCAACGGGAATCTGACACGAGAGCATTTACGAAAACCGACTCCGTATAACACTTACACCAGATACGGTTTGCCCCCTACTCCCATTTCTAATCCGGGGCGTGCTTCATTGCACAGCGTGCTTTATCCAGCAGATAAAAAGTACCTGTATTTTGTCGCCCGCGGGGACGGCAGTAGTCAGTTTTCAACGACTTTACGTGAACACAACAAAGCCGTTTGGTACTATCAGAAAATCCGCAAAAACCGTGAAGCAATGCGCCGCAAACGTAAACAAGCATCCGCAAAGAAATTATGATTTATATACTTTACTAAAAATCACGCGCGGTATTTTGCCTTTAATTTTTTACTGGAAAAACTCACTCTATTTTTCCGGCATCCCTTTGTGCACTGTGGCTAACATTTTTAGAGTGCAAAAATATTTTTAATGAGTAAACAATGCCCCCCAAAAAAAGCAGCAAATTTGCCTTGCTTGGCTATTACATTCAGCAACACTGGCTTTACTATTCATTGGGAATTGTCGCTATTTTAGGTACCAACTGGATTGCTGTCAGTATTCCGGAATATGTCCGCTTAAGTATTGATTTGTTAAATAATGATCTAAAGGCAAGACAGGATTTATTGTGGGAATATATGCTGATCATGCTGGGATTGTCACTTCTGATGATGGTGGTGCGTACACTTTCCCGGATTCTATTTTTCAATCCCGGACGTGCCATAGAGTGTCAAATCAAAAACGACATGTTCAGAAAGCTGATGGCTCTGCAAAAAAATTATTATGATGAAAATCCATCTGGCAACATCATTTCGCGCATTAATAATGATATCACCGGAGTGCGGCTGATTTGTGGATTCGGCCTCATGCAAGCCTTCAATATCACGACAGCACTTTCAATGACGCCGTATAAAATGTGGCAACTCTCACCAAATCTCACACTTTTCTGCGTCATCCCGATCATCATTGTTTTTACCGCAGTACGCTTGGGGATGCACGTGCTGGTGCGGAACATGCGGGCACGCATGGAAAGCCTGCAGCGCCTTTCCGGTTTTACGGTTTCATCCTTATCCGCAGTTGACATTATCAAAAGTCTGACCATGCGTAAATGGAGTACTCAACGATTTGAAACAGAAAACCAAAGCATGCTCCGTTGTTCTTTGAAAATTGCCTGGACCCGCTCTTTTGTGATGCCAATGTTAAGTAATTTAGAACATTTTCTGAAACTAATGGTTTTGCTCGTCGGCGGCATGATGGTGATTGAAGGTAACTTTACCATTGGGCAGCTAACTGCCTTTATTGCCTATTCAGCATTATTGACATTTCCCCTGATGGGATTGGGCTGGGTGACAACCATGTTTCAGCAGGGCCTGGTCGGACTGGCCAGCATTCAGACAGTTTTGCAACAGGACCTACCACGTATTCAGTTGAAATCACTGCAGCAGCAAAAACTGAAATCACTTTTTGCAGAAAACGGTTTGAGGGTTAATAATTTAAACTTTAGCTATCCTGAGAGTAACAAAAAGACCCTCCATAATATCAGTTTTACAATTAAACCCGGACAAGTCATCGGTATTCTGGGACGTATCGGTTCCGGCAAATCAACACTTGTCAACGGCTTGAATCGTTATTTGGACATGGGCAAGGGTTCCATCTTTTTAGGCGACCAAGATCTTGCAACTCTCAACGACAAAGACGTGCGTAACTGTATTAGAACAGTTACCCAAGAACCTTTTTTGTTTTCGGACACTGTAGAAAACAATATGACATTTGCAGAGGAGCAACAAGATTCGAGAGATCCGCAACATTTGCAGGATATTCTCCATTCTGCCGCTTTGGAAGAGGAAGTAGCACGTTTTCCGAAACAAGAAAAAACTGTGGTTGGAGAAAAAGGGATCATGCTTTCCGGTGGACAAAAACAGAGAATTAGTCTGGCAAGGGCAATGATGAAACCTTGTGATCTGCTGATTTTGGACAATGTTCTTTCTGCAGTTGACTATGAAACGGAACGTCATTTACTGCAGGAGATCCACAAACTCCTCAAACCGGAAAACAATATGCCTGCCCTAGCAGGAAGCCTGCTCATTGTTTCTCATCGTGTAACTTCGATGGAACAGGCTGATTTGATTTTGGTTATGGATGAAGGACAAATAGTGGATCGAGGGCAACATGCAGACCTTATTCAACGTCCGGGTTATTATCAGCAAATGTGGGCACTGCAAATCGAGCGCAACTCCTGAACAGTGTTGGGTTTCCAACCAATTACGGAAACCAGCACACAACACTCAACACTTTCCTATGCTCTCTCTCAATAAGGTATCAAATAGGCTCTGGGACAAACCAATTCTTAAAAACATTTCCTGGTCTACCGAATTTGGACAAAGCTGGGCTATTCTCGGTCCAAATGGCGCAGGGAAATCAACCCTGGTAAAAGTTATTCTGGGGCAAATTCCATATTGCGGTACTATCGAACGTCATGTAGAAATCACGGATTTTGTCAAAGTCGCACATGTTTCACTCGAGCAGCAAAAAATCCTAGTTGCCCGAGAAGAAAAAAAAGATCGCTTTGAAGAATACAGCGAAAAAGAACAACATTTTTTAACCGGACGAGAAATAATGGATCCGGAAGGCAAACATCCAGATAAACTTCTCAAGATTGCCGAACAGCTCGGGCTTTCGCCTTTGCTAGAATATCCTTTTCGCCACTTTTCAAATGGCGAAACACGCAAAACTTTGATTGGAAAAGCACTGCTTTCTGAACCAAAATTGCTGATTCTTGATGAACCTTTTGATGGTTTGGACAAGGAATCTGTCCTGTGGCTCAAGCAAACTATTTCCACTCTAATCAATAACGGTTTAGCAGTCTGGTTGGTAAGTCACCGTTTTGAGGAATTAGTTCCGGAAATCAAACATGTGCTTTGTTTAAAAAGCGGTGAGGTTTTTGCGCAAGGTACACGGTCTGAAGTACTGATTCCTGAACTGATGGGGGTGTTGTATGGAGGCAGAAAAATACAAAATACCCAACGCAGAAAAGCGGACGAATATGAGAAAAAATATAAAAAACTAACTCTCCGTAATCACAGTGAGCCTTTGGGGAACAATAGCAAGGATAAAAGTATTATCCGGATGAAGAACGTGAATGTCAGCTACGGCAAGAAAGTGGTGCTGAAAAATTTTAATTGGTCAGTACAGCAGGGAGAAAACTGGAAAATAGTCGGCCCAAATGGAGCAGGTAAATCTACTTTGCTCAGTTTAATTTCCGGCGACAATCTCCAGGCTTATGCAAATGAAATTTACCTCTTCGGCCTGCGTCGTGGCACCGGCGAAAGCATTTGGGACATTAAGCAGAAAATAGGGCTGGTCTCGTCTGAGTTTCAGATACACTATCGTGAATCAATTTCTGCGCTAAAAGTGGTACTTTCGGGATTTTTTGATTCAATTGGATTTTATCGACCAGCTTCGGGGAAACAAAAAGAAACGGCACTCAACTGGATGGAATTTCTGGAAATAGCAAAAGTTGCTGAAGATGACTTCACGCGTCTCTCATGCGGCCAGCAACGGCTGGTATTGATTGCCAGAGCGATGGTAAAATCACCACCGTTACTCATTCTTGACGAGCCTTGTCAGGGATTGGATCGCACAAACCGAAATCTTGTTTTAGAGCTGATTGACCAGATTGGTCAAAATTCCGCAACACAAATTCTCTACGTCACACACATTGCGGCCGATCAGCCAAACTGCCTGCACAGTGAATTGTGCTTTGAAGAAAACCCTGGCGGAATTTTTCGTCCAAATATTTCGTGAGTTTCAGTAGTAGGATTATCTCTCTTCTTGGCTCAAAGCAGAGACGCAATGGCAAATCCTCCCGCAAATGTGCCGATCGCACTACCTAAATTTGCGAACATCACAACCAGCAAAATGCGGGTAATATTATTTTGCCAAAAACCTCTCAGATGTGTGATATCATCCGCAAGGTTTTCAAAATCACGTACCTGAGGTTTGCGTAGAAGTGCTTCAACTAATCCTGCCACCCAGCCTGCTGCAACAGCAGGATTGAGCGAGGTGAAAGGTGCCGCCACAAATGAAGTTGCTATCGTAATTGGATGGCCAAATGCTATAGCTGTCCCGAGTGCGGATAGTGTGCCGTTGATCAAAAACCAGCGCTGAATCATTTCTATGCTTACATCCGTTTCAACGGTAAAAAACCCATATCCAATCAAGCCTACAATCAATGCAGGAATCCCCCATTTAAGCCAAGTGCCTACTTTCCCCGGAGGAGGAACAGCCTCTAATTCAGCCAGATTATGTTCGCGCTCCAGCTCTGCAATCAGTCCTTTGACATGGCCTGCACCAACTACTGCCACAATCCGTTTCCCTTGTGCCTGCCGTATTTTTTCGGCCATAAACTGATCTCTCTCATCAATCAGAATATGTTTCATTTCCGGAGATTGTTCCGCCAGCATTTGCATGGCTTCAGAAAGTGCATCACTTTCCTTGAGTTTTTCAATTTCTTCTTTGCTGATTTCTTCACGAACAAACAAACTGGCAAGGAGTTGTCCCAGTACTTTCATCCGTTCCCAAAACGGCATTCCCCGCCAAGTCCGCTGCAGAGTTATCTTAACATCTCTATCTGCCAACACCAGTGCTGCATTTACTCGTTCTGCAGCGTTTGCTGCTTCCAGCATTTCTGCACCTGGTTTAACACCAAGTTGAGATCCCAAACGTTTTTGGAAGGCAGTCATGATCAAATTTGCAAACAACAAAAATGATTTTCCTTCACGGACAACCTTGAAAATATCCATTTTCTTCCATTGATTTTTATCCAGCATCGTCTGATGGCGGGAAGAACAGAGTTCAATACAAACCGTATCCGGCTTTTCCTGATTGATGATGGAGTCAACTTCATCCACGCTTGATTGTGAAATATGGGCGGTGCCAATGAGTAAGATTTGCTTTTCTTCAAAGGTAATCTCATGTACATTGCCGGAGTAGGACATTTACGAAAAGAAGTTTGAGGTTTTAGAATCAACAAAATAGTCAATAAATCGACATTTAATTTTAAGAGAAACAAAACAAAGGCGCAAAATGTTTTTGCCATTTTTACCGCTGATTCTTGCTTCAGCCAGTTTAACCTTACTCTCTGGAGAGTTGGAGCGTCCGGAGCCTTGGTTGAATTTACCTCTTGCCGTGACCCTGCCTCTCATTATTCTTTTCGGTTTTCTTCTGGCTCAAATGACTCAAAGACTCTGGCAATTTAGCCATTTGAAACAATTTCCCGTTGCTGAGGAAGACAGCTATTCTTCAGCAAAACTCACCCAAGCAAGAATCCTGATTTTAATATTTTGGTTGGCACTTGTTTATGGTGAGCATTTAGATTTGCGCTTAGGTAACGTTTTTGAAAATACTACTGAAGCTGAATCAGTCAGTTTTGGTATTTTGCTGCTGGTTTACTGGCTTGCCGACGCTTTTGCCGCAATTCCAGTTTATCAATGGAATACTCAAGGGCTTGAAGAAAAGATCAAAAAGTCTGTTCTGCACCTGCGCCTGCAGTTGCCGGTACTGTCTCTGATTATCATCCAATCAGTCTGGTTTTGGGTGACTAACAAGTTTCTTCCTTCTTTTCCTTCAAACTGGAGTCTCATTTTTGAACTACTGTCCAGTTTAATCCTGATGGTGCTTCTTGCACCGGTTGTTTTTGTGAAAAGCTGGGGAGCAAAAGCTATCGAAAATGGGAAGGAGTACGAAGAAATCCACAATGAGCTGGAAGATTCCCGTACACCGGTAACAGCAATTTTATCGTGGCCGGATTCGATAATGCCATACTCCACCGCAGGAGTAATCGGTTTCTTGCGTGGATTCCGTTATTTACTTATCAGCCCGCAACTGCTCAAAGAGCTTTCAGCAGCGGAACTGCGAGCTGTTACTGCCCACGAAGCCGGACACTTGCGGAGGCAGCATATGCTTTTTTATCTGCTTGCATTTATCTGTTTATTGGAGTTTTTTGCAATAGCAGGCAGTGCCAACTTATTGCTTTCCTGGACAGGTGTTTTGGAGGTTTCAGGAATGCTGATGGGTGTAGCGGCTATTTTAAGCATTATATTGTTTATTCGTTTTGTAATAGGCTTTCTCAGTCAAAATTTTGAACGGCAGGCAGACTGCCACGCCTTTGAACGTTACGGCATCTCACCCATTTCGACGGCTCTTTTGAAAGTTTCCTGGCTCAACGGGATCAATCCGGAGCAGGACAACTGGCATCACTACGGAATTCGACAACGTATCGACTTTTTATCGATTTGTGTCAAAAAGCCGGAAATGCTACAAAAACATCATCGGCATGTGTCCCGCATTAAGCTGTGGTGCGCGGTCTTGCTTGTCGGGTTGCTTGGCGCAAATTACATGCTCAGTTCAGAAATTGTCCAAACAAAGGCCCTTGCCTGGAAATTGGAGCAGTCAGATGAAAATTGGCAACTGAAAGATGCCCCAATGTTGTCAAAAATGGGTGACTTGCTTTATTTCCAAAATCAGCAAGACAGAGCAGAATTATGGTATCGCCGGGCACTGGAACTGGACCCGGAGGAACCGCACACCCTGAATAATCTCGCCTGGCTTTTAACTGAAAAACATAACAATGATGAGAAGCGTCTGCAGGAAAGTGTGATTCTGGCCCAACAAGCATTGGCAATAAAACAAGCTGCATTTATTTGGGATACACTGGCGGAGGCATATCTAAAAAATGGAAAATACGAGGCTGCAGCAGATGCTGCGAGCCAAGCCCTGAAACTTGCAAAAGAAAAGATGGGACTCACACGCGGTACAGACCTGAATTACTATCGAGAAAGACTTGAAAAATTGACAGTTGAATAGGACACTGCGTAAAAAAAGTTCAAGAACTATTACAGCAGAAAATTTCCAACTTATTAATGATAATGAGAAAAACTAGGCAAACGCTAAAAATCAACCGAATAAAGCATCATGTTGATGCGGAAGACGATATCGTTCTTTGCCTTTGAATAAACATGGCGTTAGAGCCGTTTGAAAACAAAGCAGAGTAGAATTGAAAGAACAAATCATTGCCGCCGCGCAAGCAAAATGCAGTATTTATTGAAACAATGGAAGTATTTTTTTTGCTTGATTTTGATTTATTTTTGCTTGGTCGAAACAGTTTTCGCAGGAAAATTGAGACTGAGAGCCAGAGAACATTTTGATACTGCAACAGTAAATTACGGAAATCTCATTGAAAAAGAAACAACTTCCGGAATTGGACCGACAATAAATTTTTGGTGGGAAGAGCCCTATGAAAACTCATTCGGATTAGCTGTAGGATTAATGTACATTGATTTTTTGCATGAATCAGAAAGTATCGGAAGAGGACAGCGCATGGAACTCTGGAAACTCGGACTTGAGGGCAAACATGACCCATTTCAGGGAGACGGTGGACTTTTTTTCCGCTGGGGCATTTCAAAAAATAAGCTGAAAACTAAAGGAATTCTAGGTGAGCTTAAAGGAAATGGAAGATATTTCGGGATTGGTTGGGAATTTCCTTTTGAAATCCTGGGTTTGGCTTTTGAGATTGCTCAAAGACAGATTAGCCTGGAAAATAATTTGTCTATTGTGACTTCCAGTCCTTCAATTGGAATACACTTTTACAAGCATCTCTAAGAGGAGCTAATCAATGGTTTGCTGAATCGCAAAACAGAAGTGCGGGCAAATTGTCCCGCACTTTTTGGCTGAAGATTCCTCTGCTAGGGAAGGACCATGAAACAGATTCCCATGATGATAGTGGGTATAAAAGCGGCCATCACCAATTTTGCCGGATTTACACCATGCTCAAAAAAACGTCCGAGAATCGATTGCCCCGCCGGATTCGGAGCATTGGCAATCACTGTCAGCCCGCCTCCGGTCACAGCTCCCGCCACCACTGCATATTTCGAGGCTTCGGCTAAGTTCGGCACCAATGTAGCCAGATAGGTGATCGCTGCATTGTCATTGAATGCAGTCAAGACAGTAGAAGTCACCATCAGCGGCAATTCGGCAAGAGACCCAAGTACAGGTGCAATCCACCAGCCCTGCAAGCCACCATGAGTTATTAGGCCTGCAAGGAAAAATCCAACCAT
>UINC01000980.1_pt1 | contig 34276 bp, 32 predicted proteins | sample 5385821 | NCBI WGS metagenome assembly UINC01 (sample SAMEA4666929, study PRJEB26691) | marine metagenome | isolation source: Pacific Ocean | place: Pacific Ocean | collected 2011-10-13 | reverse complement strand
CATCATCCCCTGCATAACCACATTCTGATACTTTGATGCCAAGTTTAGTAATTATTTCTTCAAATGCTGATACTTTATTGTTGCAACCTAGTTTAATATTATCTATACCAAGATCTAGCATGCGTTGCTCAACTGCTGCAGAATTACGACCGCTAATAATTGCAACCTCAACACCCGTTTCAATTAATTTACGAATGCCATAACCATCATGAGTATGAAAATCTTTACTCTCTACTCCGCTATCGGATATATAAATACGGCCATCTGTAAAAACACCATCTACATCGAAGGCGAATAAGTTTATATTTTGCAGCGAATAATTAAATTCATTTTTTTTCAAAGCACTCTCTTGTGTAACTATTGAGTTTATTTAGGTTAAGAAGTATCAATATTATACGTTTTGAATAGTTATGTAGCTAATGTATGTTATAAAAGTACTAACGAGAATTAACCCCTCAATTCTACCTATTTCTCCATTAGATCTATTCCGAAGTAAATAAATTGCACTTGTGTAACAGAGCATGATCATTAGGTGAATCTTGAACATATTCGGATCAAGTTCAATAGGTGTTTTAGTCGACACGCCAGCGATACCAATGACAGCTAAAATATTATAAATGTTTGAACCTATTATGTTCCCTATGGCAAGACCGACCTGACCTTTAAGGACACTTATTATTGACACGCTGAGTTCAGGTAAACTTGTACCTATTGCCACCAGAGTGATTCCAATAATGGTTTCAGATACACCTATGGAACGAGCTATTTTTGAAGCATATGTAACGATTAACTCCGCGCCAAAGATTAATAACAACAGCCCTATAATTAGCATCATTGTTGCAGGTAATAACGTGGTGTTTTTTTCCACTGAGTCAGTGTTTATTATTGTTTCATCAGTGCCATCTTTCGAGCGTAGATCAATTTTTACAGACCGGATTAAAACAATTATTAGACCTATCATTAGCAGTATTCCTTCTATCTGACTCAATGTTCCGTCATAAAATAGAAGAATTGTCATAAAAGAGACAAAAAGGAATACCGGCATTAAATTTTTCGGCAATGCAGATTTCAGATTCATTGGTTTTATTATTGCTATCGAGCCTAGGACAAGCCCAATATTGGCAATATTCGAGCCAATTGCATTTCCAATAGCAAGATTTGAAGCGTTTTTTAAAGCAGCAGTGATTGATACTTGTATTTCTGGCGCAGAAGTGGCAAGTGAAACAATCGTTGAACCAATAATTACTGTTGGGATTCTTAGGTTATGTGCTAGAGAGGTAGCGCCATGTACAAATTTATTAGTTCCCCAAATTAGAAGCAACATACCAAAACAAACAAAAAGAATATCAATAAGCATAAGACTAGATATGAGAGAAGTTATTTTTTCTTTGCATTATAATTATCAATTGGACGCAAATTTTTTATGTAAAACACATGATACACAATATTAAGGACTACATTCGATTTTGCTGAAGTTTCTAATGCTAAGAAAAATTTTGAATGTAACTTTTTAATGAATTCTGAAGAAATTACTCATCTTATTAAATCTGGAATTAGTGATGCTGAGATTCATGTCTCTAGTGAAGATAATATCCATTTTGAGGCTATTGTTGTGAGTAATAGCTTTATTGGGAAGCGATCAATACAGCGGCACCAAATGATTTATCAATGTCTTGGGGATTCCATGGGCAATGAGATTCATGCTTTAACCATTAGCACCTATACCCTAGATGAATATTCTAATTTACGGCCTCTAAAATGATGGTGAGATAAGTTTGGATAAGTTATTAATTAGTGGCGGCGCCCAGATCAATGGAGAAGTTACAATTTCTGGTGCCAAAAATTCAGCATTGCCGATTCTTTCAGGCGCTCTACTTTCGTCTGATACGATTAGATTATCAAATGTTCCTCATGTAAAAGATGTAGCAACAATTTTAACCTTACTTCAAAGTATGGGAGCCGAGGTTACATTTGACGATAAAATGATTATAGAAATAAATACCTCTAATGTTAGCGAATACTCAGCGCCTTATGAGTTAGTCAAAACAATGAGGGCTGCAATACTTGTGTTAGGACCTCTTTTAACTCGTTATGGTTCTGCGAATGTTTCCCTTCCTGGAGGATGTTCTATTGGATCCCGACCAGTAAATCTACATGTTAAAGCTCTTGAAGCAATGGGAGCAGATATTTCTGTCAAAAATGGTTATATTTTAGCTCGAGCAAAACAGCTTCATGGTGCTGACATTACTTTTGATAGAGTCACCGTTACGGGCACCGAAAATATATTGATGGCAGCGACTTTAGCTAAAGGAGAAACCGTAATAAAAAATGCTGCTAGAGAGCCCGAAATCTATGATCTTGCAAAATACTTAAACTCTATGGGAGCTAGGATAAAAGGAGCCGGAACCGAAACAATAAGTATTTATGGAGTTGATCGCCTGCATGGCACCGAACACTCCGTTATGCCTGATAGGATTGAATCTGGTACTTATTTGGTCGCTGCGGCAGTAACTGGCGGGAGTATTCGTTTACTAAAGACATCCCCAGAATATCTCAAAGCAGTATTGCTTAAGTTGAGAGAGTCTGGGGCTAAAATAGAATTCGGCAAAGATTGGATCTATCTTGATATGCAAGATTCCCGACCTAAAGCAGTGAATGTTAAAACTGCGCCATATCCTGATTTCCCCACAGATATGCAGGCTCAATTTTGTGCTATGAATTCAATTGCAAAAGGTACTGGTACTATTATAGAGAATATTTTTGAGAATCGTTTTCAACATGTTCTAGAATTGCAAAGAATGGGTGCCAATATAACAATCAAAGGTAATACGGCAATTTGCTATGGGGTAAAAAAGTTAACCGGGGCTCCAGTCATGGCGACCGATCTTCGCGCTTCAGCGAGCTTGGTTATTGCAGGACTTATAGCTGAAGGGGACACTTTGGTTGACAGGATATATCACATAGATCGCGGTTATGAGCGTATTGAGGAAAAATTATCTCTATTGGGGGCAAAGATTAATAGAATTCCTAATTAGTTTTTTGCAATTAAATACACAAAAATGATTTTATATGATCTACCATCTAGTAAATCAAGACACCCGAAGTGTATAATGCGCCGCTAAGTTAGTCTGTATTTCTTAAAATGTTTAATTAAGATGAGCCTCACATAAAATATTTTGTTGGATATAATTTAAGACAGTGTGCCTTTAAAAAAATTTCATGATGATTAACTGGGAAATATATGAAAAATGAAGTTGATAATAATAGACGTCATTTTTTAACAGTAGCAACCTCTGTAACTGGCGGCTTAGGTATTGCCATGGCTGCGGTACCTTTTCTTTCATCTTTAAAACCAAGCGCGCGAGCGAGGGCTCTTGGCATGCCGGTAGAAGTTCCATTGGGCTCATTAGAGCCAGGCGAGATGATTAGAGTGATATGGCGGGGGAAAGTAGTATTTATATTGAAACGAACGCAAGAGATGTTAGAACATTTACAAAATTTAACCGATAAATTGCGTGATCCCGCTTCGAAAGTCATGCAACAGCAACCAGAATATGCTGTTAATGAATTCCGTTCGTTAAAACCAGAATATTTAGTGGTCGAAGGAACATGCACACATCTTGGCTGTGCTCCACTAGCTCAATTTGAAGTTGTTCCTATGGAAGATTGGTTTGGAGGTTTTTTCTGTCCGTGCCATGGTTCGCGTTTCGATCTTTCGGGAAGAGTTTATAAAGGAGTTCCAGCACCAACAAATCTTCGTGTTCCTCCATATCGGTATATTCAAGATGATCTCATTATTATAGGTGAAAATCCGGAGTCAACATCATGAGCAAAGATCATCCTGAAATTATTGGCGCACAAAAAGGTTTTGTGAAATGGATCGACGATAGATTTCCATATACAAAAACCATGAAGAAACATATCACCGAGTATTATGCGTCCAAAAATTTTAATTTTTGGTATGTTTTTGGTGTTTTAGCCATGGTTGTTTTAGTGATTCAGCTTCTAACGGGTATTTTCTTAACCATGAATTATAAGCCTTCAGCAGAGGAGGCTTTTGCATCCATTGAATACATTATGAGAGATGTTGAATGGGGATGGTTAATGCGTTATATGCATTCCACAGGATCTTCGTTTTTCTTTATTGTTGTTTATTTGCATATGTTTAGAGCAATGCTTTATGGGTCATATAAGAAACCAAGAGAATTAATATGGATTATCGGCATGTTATTATTTTATGTCCTTATGGCCGAAGCATTTGCCGGTTATCTTTTACCATGGGGTCAGATGTCCTATTGGGGGGCGCAAGTTATTATTTCTCTTTTTGGAGCAGTTCCATATATTGGGGAGGGCCTGGTGGAACTAATTCGTGGAGATTATGCAATATCAGATATAACACTGAACCGTTTTTTTGCGCTTCATGTTGTTGCTTTCCCTTTAGCAATGATCGGTCTAATTTTTGTGCATATTGTTGCACTTCATGAAGTGGGATCAAATAATCCTGACGGGATAGAAATAAAAGAGGTAAAAGGGCCTGATGGGATTCCGCTTGATGGTGTCGCTTTTCATCCATATCATACAAGTAAGGATCTCGTAGCAATTGTTATATTTCTAATAATTTTTTCACTGGTTGTTTTTTATGCTCCCGAGATGGGCGGCTATTTTCTTGAGCGTGCTAACTTTGAACCAGCAAATCCTTTAGTAACGCCAGAACATATCATGCCAAGTTGGTATTTTACTCCCTATTACGCAATTCTTCGTGCTATACCAGATAAGTTGCTGGGAGCAATTATGATGGCAGCAGCAGTTATTGTACCAATGTTTTTGCCTTGGTTAGATAAATCTCCCGTAAAATCAATTCGTTATCGCGGATGGATTTATAAATTTGCTTTAGCGATATTTGTTATTAGTTTTTTAATCCTGGGTTGGTTGGGTACGCAACCAGCAGAGGGTATATACGTTAATCTGGCTCGTTTCTTTACCGTTACCTATTTTCTATTTTTTATTTTAATGCCTTATTATACGAAAATAGATAAAACAAAAATGGTACCTGATAGAGTAACTTAATTGTTTGACATGTAATGTTATGAAATATATTTTTAATTTTATTCTTATTTTTATGTTTAATTCAGCTCTAGCAGCGAATGATACTGTGGTATTAGAGAAAGCTTATAATGAGCCAGATGATAAAGATTCATTACAGCGAGGAGCACGAAATTTCATGAATTATTGTTCTGGATGTCATTCCCTAGAATATATTCGTTATAGTACTATTGCAGATGGATTAGGGATAAGCGAAGAAGAGCTTATGCAAAATCTAATGTTTAATGCTGCAAAACCATTTGAAAAAGTTCGTTCTTCTATGCCTCCTGAACAAGCTTCAAAATGGTTTGGCGTTGCACCTCCAGATCTAACTCTAATGGCTCGCGCTAAAGGGACAGATTATATTTTTACTTTTCTAAAAGGTTTTTATATTGATCCAAATAGCCCAACTGGAGTAGATAATGTTGTTCTTGAGGGCACGAGTATGCCGCATGTATTATGGGAGCTACAGGGATTAAAACGTCCTTTTGAGGGTTTAGAAGAGCACTCTGGCGATGTGGATTTAGAATTTCTCACTACAGGTAAGTTATCTGTTGAAGAATATGATCAATTTATTCGTGATACTGTTAATTTTCTTGAATACGTTAGTGAGCCCATCAGGAGCACTCGCAGAAATCTAGGTTTTTGGGTATTAATGTTTTTATTCTTTTTCTTGATGCTATCTTATTCGTTAAAAAAAGAGATATGGAAAGATGTTTAAATCAATTTATTTTAGTTTAAGATCAGTTATTTCATATTAAATGTCCTAATTATTTTTCCAAAGGAGTACAGATATGGCAGCGATTGCCAATAGAAGAACGATTATGAATTTGTTTTCAAGACCTACTTGTATTCATAGTCACCGAAGTCGAATCGTATTGGCTGAAAAAAATATTAATATTGATGTTTCATCCATAACAGGACCAAATTTACCTGAAGATCTAATGGATGTTAATCCCTACCATTCAATACCTACCTTAGTTGATAGAGATCTTGTTTTATATGATTCCCGTGTAATTATAGAATATGTTGATGAGCGTTTTCCTCATCCTCCCCTGATGCCAGTAGATCCAGTTATGAGAGCACGTTTTAGATTAGCTCTATATCAGATAGAAAATGATTGGTATAAAATAGCTGAGACCTTTGAATCCTCAAAAGAAGGAAAACTTACCCCTAAATTAAAAAAAATGTTACGCGAGAGCATACTTTCATCTATTGATGGTTTCACATTTCAATCTTATTTTTTAAGTGACGATTTTTCACTGGTTGACTGTACAGTAGCCCCCATATTATGGAGACTTCCGCTCTACGGAATTGACTTAGGATACAACGCTGGGCCGATTGAAGAATATATGGATTTAGTTTTTAGCCGTCCTTCATTTACAGATAGTTTAACTGAGTTAGAACAAGAAATGAGGTCGTAGAAAAAGCTTTATAATTAGATAATTCGATGCTTTCCTTTTAGGATTTCTGTAAACATTACACAGTCTCCCATAAAGCTATAAATGGGATATTTAAAAGTGGCTGGCTTATTTTTTTCAATAAAAAAATGACCAAACCATGCGAAACCATAAGCAGAAATAAATGCATAGGCTATATACTTGATTTCTCCAGTTGCAAGAAGAGTTAGGAAGAAAAATATAAATAACCAAGAGCCAATAAAATGGACCAGTTTTGTATATTTATTTTTATGTTCATCAATATAGTAAGGATAAAATTCTTTAAAATTTGTAAATTGTTTTTTCATAACATCAACCATCCTAACATATGATTGAGATTAATTTTTTTCTATCAATGGATCAGGTAAAGCCACTATATCCCCATTAATAAATTGCGCCCAAGCCAAACGTCGATGTAAGCGATTATTTTTATCTAGGTATAATTGACCAGTTGTCCCATTTATTTCTGATACGATAACTCCGTTTTGATGAGAAAATAATTTGTTAGCCAATAGATATGCATCAAAACCCATGGCATGGAGACGATTTTGTCTAAAAGATCCAGGCCAGTATTTTTCGAATATCTCAGGCAATAATTCAATCCAAGACTGAGGATCTATTGTCCATGGCGAATCGGAGAATATTATCCCATGTAAGTCATCATATGATTGTTTATTAGTGGTATAAATAGTTGATATTGAGTATACGGGAACTTCTCCGGAGTAATAAAATTTTAACTGGGGTTTTATTAGTCTGCCGATTGACGCGTCAGAAACTAAAAATATCATGTCTATATCTTGTCTTCTGCGAGGTTCGAATGCTAAATTTTCTCTTATATTTGCACGGAGCCTTTCATAACGGGCTTCGCTTTCAGCAATACCCATTAGATTTTTAATTTCATAAGAAAAATCTTTTTCATTTAGCTCGTAACTCTCTGTTCTTAAAATAATTCCTCCCAATTTCTCAAACTCATCCGAAAATATTTTCTGAAAACTTTTTCCCAGTTCGTTGTTTGGAGTAAGTATTGTTGCATGAATATTTCCATCAGCAATCGCTCTATGTGCGGCCGACAAAATTTCATCTTCCAAGGATAATGCAAATTGATACATTCCTAGCGATGCTTTTATATCTTTGGGGAGATTATTAAGTGCTAACAATTTAATAGGGAGCAGACTTTCTTTCGATATATTTACAACTGATTCTTGCATTAGCGGACCAACGATAAATTCAGCTCCGTCCTTTACCGCTTGTCTGTATGCTTCGCTTGCATCTTCAAAATTATTAATATCATATATCTTTATTATTTGAAGGGAGTCTAGATCTTTAGCTAAAAAAAAGTACGCACTTAAAAATCCTTTTTGAATAGCAGTTCCATAATTTTTGTTTTCACCACTCAGCGGAATTAATAATCCAATTTGTTTTGGATATACAGTTATATTTTTTATTGGTGCTTTAAGTGAGCTATCTCTAATTGTCCGTTTAGGTGATATTTTTGATTGAAGATTTTCATCTCTACTTATATCTATCGGTGCACAACCGATGACAAACATAACACTTAAAAATGATGACAAGATGTAATGATTAATTTTTTTAAATATTTTCGACATTTTTCTTGCGTAATTACCTATATACAATGCAGGATGATATGAAGATAGTTGTTTTTATCAAAAATATCTAATTCTGGAGATATTAAATTGAATTTTGGAACTCTTTTTGTAGTAGCAACTCCGATAGGTAACCTTAAAGATATATCACCACGCGCAGTTTCAGTTCTAGAAAATGTTGATCTGATTGCGTCTGAAGATACTCGTCATTCCAAAAAGTTGTTATCAAAATATAATATAAAAACACGTCAGATTGCCTATCATGAATATAATGAAGAGAAGGTTGTTGATGATTTAGTCGCAAAGCTTCTTAAAGGGGTTTCTATAGCCCTTATTAGCGATGCAGGAACTCCTCTTATTAGTGACCCTGGTTATAGATTGGTATCAAGTGCACATTCAAATGGGATAATAGTTTCACCGATACCTGGAGCAAATGCCGTTATCAGCGCTATATCAGTTTCAGGGTTACCAACAGATAGGTTCTGCTTTGAGGGTTATTTGCCTGAAAAAAGAAATTTGAGACAAGCTATTCTAAAAAATTTATGTAATGAAAAAAGAACATTAATATTTCTAGAGTCCGTTCATAGGATTGAAGAATCCATTAAAGATATTGCAAAAATATTCGGCGGAGATCGTGCTGTTTTTTTAGGTAGAGAGTTAACTAAGATTTATGAACAATGCATTAGAACAGACTTAGATTCATTATTTAAAATGTTTAAAGAAGAACTAATCCCTAAAAAGGGAGAATTTATTCTCGTTATAGAAGGAAATAGGGCTAACAATAGTCAAAATGTAAATAAATTAATTTCATTGGAATCCATTATAAAAGAATTACTTAAATATCTACCTGGAAGCCAGGTAGTTGATATTATTGTAAAAATTAGTAATTTAAGACGAAATGATATTTATAATCTAATGCTTTCAATTAGAGGGAAAAGTGGGGATTTCTGAAATTTTTCATCTTATTTTTTAATAATATTAAATTATATTTGTACAATATATATACATACTTGTATTGAATTAATTTAGATATGATTTATGCTTGAGTTAGTAAGAGTCAACTAGGCAATCGCTGTATTCTTCATGATAGAAGTTTTCAGAGGAAAGTCCGGGCTCCTTCGGATAGGGTGCCAGGTAACACCTGGAGGGTGTGAACCCATGGAAAGTGCCACAGAAAATATACCGCCAGCTTTGCTGGTAAGGGTGAAATGGTGCGGTAAGAGCGCACCGCGTGAATGGTGACATTTCGCGGCAAGGTAAACCCCACCTGGAGCAAGACCAAATAGAGGAGTGTACGATATTAATCGTATTGTGAATCCGAGCAAACTCCTGGGTAGGTTGCTAAAGACATTCGGTGACGAATGTATCAGATGAATGGTTGCCCAAGACAGAACCCGGCTTATAGTTGACTCTTGCTTCCTTTTTATCCCACTTTAGAAACACATTCAATAAATTATTATTTAAATCATATAGTTAAGGTTTTAATAACCATATACTAAAGAACTAGCGCGAAATACAACCATTTATTATGTTTTAAGAAAAAATCCTACCAAGGAATACTTGAGCTTACGATCTTCTAAGCTTTTAATTTAGATAACATCTTTAAGTCACTGAAAAACATTCCCAATTATTAGTAAATTTCTTTATTAAAACATAAATAATTACTATCTAAGTATTTGTTGAATAAGAGTTATTTAGAAAGTTTATTGGCGATTTTGTACTTCTGGGGATATAGTGTCAAAAAGTGGATAAAAGTGGGAGAAAATGGGTAAATTCCATATTAATAAATAATGTTTCGAGGAGCCACAAAAATTACACTCGACGCTAAAGGTCGATTGGCTATTCCGACTCGATATAGAGAACGGATTGAAGGCCGTTGTGAAAATCAGCTAGTTGCAACTGTTGATAAGGATTATTGTATCTTGATCTATCCTTTTCCTGACTGGGAAGATATCGAAAGAAAACTTGTACGTTTGCCTAGCTTAAATAAACAAGCAAGAAAACTACAAAGATTAATGATTGGTTATGCAACAGAAGTTGATATTGATGGGCATGGGAGAATTTTGCTTCCCCGAGAACTTCGGGAATTTGCTTCTCTTGATAGATACGCGATATTGATAGGACAGGGTAATAAATTTGAACTTTGGGATGAACAAATGTGGAATGAAAAAAGAGATTTATGGTTGAGGGATGAAGAGGAGGCAGACCTCCCTGATCAACTTGAATCTCTTTCATTATAGAAGCTTGTTGTAGTGAGAAATATTACGTCAAAGAATATAAAGCATATACCAGTATTAATTGATTCAGTGCTAAATGGGTTAAGTATAAAAAAGAATGGAATATATATAGATGCAACCTTTGGTAGAGGAGGACATAGCAGAGAGATTCTAAGTTTGTTGGGAAAAAAAGGAAAATTAATAGCTATTGATCGAGATTCTCAAGCCATTAGAGAAGCAGATGATATTTTTAAACATGATATGAGATTTCAATTAATTATGAGCGAGTTTGACAAACTTAAAAAAATTGCTAACGAAAAGAACGTGCTTAAAAAAGTTGATGGATTGTTATTTGATTTGGGAGTGTCTTCTCCCCAGTTTGATGAAGCTAGCAGGGGGTTTAGTTTTCAGAATGATGGATTACTCGATATGAGAATGGATACTGAAAAAGGGAAAAGTGCTGCTGAATGGCTAGCAACAACAAGTAAAAAAGAACTTGCAAAAATATTATTTGAGTATGGGGAAGAACGTTTTGCCAATAGAATCGCGAATGCAATTATCAAAGAACGTGAAGTTAATCCAATTCATAGGACTAAACAACTTGCTCAGATTGTGGCTAAAAATGTTCCTTATAAAAGGCGAATACATCCTGCAACTAAAACATTTCAAGCAATTCGTATTTTTATAAATAATGAATTAGAGCAACTTGATGCTGCATTGGAGGCAAGTATTGAGATTTTAAAAAAAGGTGGACGACTGTGTGTAATTAGTTTTCACTCGTTAGAAGATCGCAAGGTAAAGCGATTTTTTCGCAATGCTTCCCATGAAGATGAGCAATACAGAGGTATGCCTTTTGTGCCAGAAGAATACAGGCCAAAATTAAAAATAATAGGTAAAACAATTAAAACTTCTTTTGAAGAAATGGAAAGAAATATCAGATCTAGGAGTGCAAGGTTAAGGATCGCAGAACGTATTTGATTAATGTGAAATTATAAATGGAGGATTGTCAAATGTTTGAATTAATGGATGCGCACAGCCAAAGTGCAATTATTAAAGTAGTCGGAGTTGGAGGGGGAGGTGGTAACGCAGTCTCCCATATGATTAACAGCGGAATTGAAGGAGTAGATTTTATTTGTGCAAATACAGATGCGCAAGCGCTCAATTCCTCAAGAGTTCGAACCGCTCTCCAAATAGGATGCAATATTACTAAGGGGCTTGGTGCTGGATCGGATCCAGATGTTGGGCGTCAAGCAGCAATGGAGGATCGTGATCGAATTATTGAAGTTATTGAAGGCGCAGATATGCTTTTTATCACCGCTGGTATGGGCGGTGGAACAGGAACAGGAGCTGCACCTGTGGTAGCTCAGGTTGCAAAGGAACTGGGTATTTTGACTGTCGCTGTAGTTACAAAGCCTTTTGAAATGGAAGGTACCAAGAGAATGACAATAGCAGACCAGGGTATAGTGGAAATTAGCAAATATGTCGATTCACTTATTACAATTCCTAACGAAAAGTTAACAGTTGTTTTGGGAAGTGAGACTACACTAATTGATGCATTTGAAGCTGCCAACCAAGTTCTTCAGGGTGCTGTCCAAGGGATATCTGAAATCATAACGCAACCTGGTCAAATCAATGTTGATTTTGCTGATGTCCGAACCGTGATGTCAGAAATGGGGATGGCTATGATGGGTTCGGGAGAATCTTCGGGAGAAGATCGTGCTCGAGAGGCGGCTGAAGCGGCAATATCTAGCCCTTTACTTGAAGATATTAATCTTTCTGGTGCAAAAGGAATTTTAGTTAACGTAACTGCAGGAACAGATATTACGATTGGTGAATTTAAAGAAGTTGGAGACACCATAAAAGAATTTGCTGAAAAAGGAGCAAATGTAGTGATTGGCTCAGTTATTGACCCAGGAATGAAAGATAACATTAGGGTTACCGTTGTTGCTACTGGCCTTGGCCACAACTCCAATCAAGCAGAGATTCCCATGAGAGTTGTAAAAAAAGAAGGTGATGAAAATAGTGAGGTATCATTAGATTATGATAAGTTGGATGAGCCCGCCATTGTACGTAAAAAGGCCGTGGGAGACGGATTGAAAGGTGCTGAGGAACAGGAAGATCTTCTAAATATTCCTGCTTTTTTAAGGAGACAAGCTGACTGATGATCAGGTGCCTTTGTATTAAATATTTGGAGATTTATGATAGTTATTTGTTAGCAAAAAAATACTAGTAGCCAGATTTATGAGCGAAAAAAGACAAATAATTATCATAGTTTTATTTGTAGTGATTTGTGCAATCTCTGCCGTGACCCTTGTATATAGTAAACAGGAATCACGAAAATTATATACGGAACTAGAAAAGCTAAGGAATGAAAGAGATGAGCTTAATGTTGAATGGCGCCAACTATTGACTGAAGAAAGCACTTGGGCAACCCCCGCCCTCATTGAGCGTCTGGCAAGTGAACGATTGCAATTGATTCATCCAAGCCCAAAAGATATACGTGTCATTCAAGAACAATGAGCATTGGGGCAGAAACTAAGGAAAAATCGCTACGTCGATTCCGTTTAAGATCGATTACTATTTTAGCAATCTTATTGATGCTTGTAGGCTCTTTGGTAATACGGGCATTATATCTTCAAATATATGATAGGGATTTTCTCATTAGTAGAGGAGAGCGAATTCATATTGGAAGTGAAACTATATTTGCTCATCGAGGTTCTATTAAAGATAGAAATGGCGAGTTATTAGCAATAAGTTTACCCGTTGATGCAATTACAGCAAACCCTAGAATGATTGCGGATAACATGATCAAAATTCAAGAGTTAGCAGAAGTTTTGGATATGGATCACCTAGCCCTAGAAAAAAAAATATCAGATGGATATAAATCTGGAAAACAAGAAATTAATATCAAAAGACGCCTTAGTCCAGAAAAGGCAGATCAGGTAATGGCGCTAGGGTTTCCAGGTGTTGATAAACGAAGAGAATATGATCGTTATTATCCTGCGGGCGAGGTTACTGCACATTTAGTAGGATTGACAATGCGTTATGAAGATAAAGGTATTGAAGGGCTGGAAGTCAAATACAATGATGTATTAAAGGGTAAATCTGGAAAAAAAACTTTTATTAGAGATAATAAAAAAGGTAAAAGAAATAAAGTTCAAAGTATAAAACAACTGCGACCACCAATTCCTGGTAAGGATATTGAAACCAGTATTGATCTAAGGTTGCAGTATTTAGCTTACAAGAACTTAAAGAAAGCCATTAAAGAATATAATGCTGATTCGGGGTCGATTATTATTCTCGATGCTAAGACCAACGAAGTGTTGGCTTTGGTCAATCAGCCATCTTACAATCCGAATGATCGTTCTCAATATACGCCTGAATCTCAAAGGAATCGAGCCGTAACAGACATTTATGAACCAGGGTCAACTATAAAACCATTAATTCTAACGGCTGCACTTGAGAGCGGAAAATATTCATTAGCAAGTATTATCGACACTTCGCCCGGTTCTATAAAGGTTGGGTCTAAAAAAATTGAGGACCCTGATAATCTAGGTCCAATAAGTTTTTCAACCGTATTAACAAGATCGTCAAATGTTGGGGCAACCAAGATCGCTTTATCACTTGATGCCGAGCAACTTTGGGATACTCTCACTCGTTTTGGTTTTGGCTCACTCACCTTAAGTAATTTTCCTGCTGAATCACCAGGTAGACTTTATCATCATAGTAATTGGAGAAATGTTCGTCAGGCGACAATTTCATACGGGTATGGGCTTTCAGTTACACCCATGCAACTTGCGAGAGCATATGCTGTTTTTGGAGCTGAAGGTATTTTGAGACCGATATCTCTTTTAAAAATGGATGAACCCAAACAAGGGGTACCCGTCGTAGATTCTGAGATCGCAAAAAAAATAAGCCTAATGTTAGAAGAAGTGGTTCATCCAGGAGGTACTGGCATTAAAGCTAGAGTACCTAGTTATCGAATCGGAGGTAAAACAGGCACAGCTTGGCTGTCTAAAAATGGAAATTATTCGAAAGAAGAATATATATCTACTTTTGTAGGGATTGCACCATTGAATAATCCTCGTCTAGTAGTGTTAGTTAAGATCGATAAACCACAAGGTTTATACTACGGTAGTGATGTTGCCGCCCCGATTTTTTCAGAAGTTACATCGGCAGCACTCAGATTACTGGGGGTGCCCCCAGATTCACTTCCAGAGGAGAGTATTTTTACTTATGTTGAATCAAAAACATTAAATGGTAATGGACTTTGAGTCTCTAAAAAAATGAATTTACAAGAATTACTAAAAGGAATCGCCAAGGCTCCAGCTCTTGATATTACTGGTTTATCAGATGATAGTCGCCAGATTGAAAAAGGTAATATATTTATTGCTTGTCAAGGAAAAACATACCATGGTCTAGATTTTGTTAATGAAGCATTGCAATCAGGCGCTAAAGCAGTTTTATGGGATTGTACTACTGGGGACCAATCCCTAGCTCTTGGAAAGGTACCATTTATCGCTATAAATAACTTGGCTGATCAGTTAGGCGTTATTACAAATCGATGGCACAAAAATCCCTCAGAAAAAATAAATGTAATAGGGATTACCGGGACAAATGGCAAAACAACCATTGCATTTTTAATAGCACAATGTCTAAATTATTTGGGATTGCAATGTGCGTATATCGGTACACTTGGATCAGGTGTTACTACTATTAGGGATGACCTTAGTTTAACAACTCCAAGATGTCTCGAGTTACAAAAAAAAATTTCAAATTTTTGTATTGCTAATACTTCCTATCTTGCTTTGGAGGTATCATCACACGCGCTTAGTCAGAGAAGGATTGACGGCATAAAGTTTGACACCGTTATATTTTCAAACCTCACTAGAGATCACATTGATTATCATGGAAATATGGTTTCATATGGTGCCTCAAAGGAACGATTATTTTTTGAATATTCAAGCAAAAATCAGATTATTAATATAGATGATTCATTTGGCGAGAAACTTGCTAGAAAATGGGGTAAAGATGCAATTGTAATTTCAATAGAAACTAATCGAGCTATTGATGATAGGCGTTTTGTTTTTGTTCGTTCAATAAAAAAAGAATCTTTTGGGTCAAGGATAAGAATAAATAGCTCATGGGGCGATGCAGAGCTTTATATTCCTTTAATAGGAGACTTTAATATTTCAAATGCAGTTCAAGTATTAGCTTTCTTATTTATAACAAACATTGAGTTTAAAATGGCTTGTGACGCAATAGAAAATATGACTGCACCGCCAGGAAGAATTCAGTATATAAAAGAATCCTCTGCCGATACTGTCCCTGATATTTTTATTGATTATGCTCATACTCCAGCTGCTCTCGAATCAGCGCTTAAGGCGTTGCGTCCTCATACTATAAAAAATTTATGGTGTGTATTTGGATGCGGAGGTGATCGCGATCAAGGGAAGAGAAAGATAATGGGTCAGGTTGCAGATAAATTAGCGGATAGGATTGTAGTGACTAATGATAATCCTAGATGCGAATCACCAATGAACATTATTCAAGATATCTTGAAAGGGGTAAAAAGCAACAACGCTATTAATATTGAAAATAGGAGGGATGCAATAGCCCATTCAATAACCGAAGCTCATCATGATGATTTGATTTTAATTTCTGGAAAAGGCCATGAAAATTATCAGCTGATTGGAAACAATAGAATTGTTTTTTCAGATTACAAGTGCGCAGTTACAAATCTTGGTAACCGACTTCAAGGTGTAAATATATGATTAATAGCACCTTAGGGAAAGTGGCTGAATCAATGCGAGGAGTGTTATCTGGCGATGATAGAAGATTTTCTGGTATTAGCACTGATACTCGTACTTTAAAAGAAGGCGAGCTTTTTTTTGCTTTGGATGGAGCAAGCTATAATGGTTCTGATTTCGTAGATAAAGCTGCCTTTAAACATGCTGCAGCTGCTGTTGTTAATAAAGAAACGACGTCCAACATTCCGCAAATTATTGTTAATAATACTTATAAAGCACTTGGAAAACTAGCAAAGTGGTGGCGGAATCAAATGGATGTGGAAATTATTGCAGTAACAGGGAGCAATGGAAAAACTACATTGAAAGAGATGATTAGTAGTTGCTTATTTTCTGTAGAAACTCTCTCGACTGAGGGTAATCTAAATAATCATATAGGATTACCAATTATGCTGCTTCGTCTTAATAGAGAGCATAAAATTGCAGTACTAGAAATGGGGGCAAATAATCCAAAAGAAATTTCATATCTAACAGACTTAGCCTCTCCAGAAATTGCAGTGATTAACAATGCATTTCCATCACATCTTGAAGGATTTGGAAGTCTTGAAGGGGTTGCTAGAGCAAAAGGAGAAATTCTTCAGGGCAGAGTATCACCTAGACAGGTTATTTTAAATGCAGACGATCAATACTTTCCATTATGGAAGAATATGATAAAGGATGTTCCTGTAACAAGTTTTGGGTTTAGTTCTAATGCAATTGTTCGAGCAGTTGATATAAAGACTACTTCTACAGAATCAACTTTTACGCTGATATTACCTAATTCATCAATTAAAATTTTTTTACCACTATGCGGAAAACATAATGTTATGAATGCTTGTGCTGCTGCTGCCGTAATGTTTTCACTTAATATGACTAGCGACAATATTAAGAAGGGATTAGAGAATGTTTCAGCCATTACAGGAAGACTTTTTACTCAAAAAGGGAATTCTAATATTACAATTATTGACGATAGTTATAATGCTAATCCTGCTAGCGTAATTGCTGCAGTGGAATTTCTATCTGGAATTAATGGGAAAAAATGGTTAGTACTCGGTGATATGGCAGAATTGGGTGAGGATTCTATAAAATTACATTCACAAATAGGAAAAAACATCAGTAATTTTGACATAGATAAACTTTTTGCTATTGGAGAAATGACAAAATCGACTGTTTCTGCATTTGGTAAGAATGGTGAATGGTACGAATCTATAGAAGCACTATTAATGGAGCTTAATGCATTGAAAAATCAATTTCCAAGTGTAACCTTACTAATTAAGGGCTCAAGATCAATGCGCATGGAGAGGGTGGTTGAAGCTCTCACCAATAATGTGAATGAAAAATAGAGGAACTTTATCATGTTGCTTCATTTAGCAAATTACCTTACTGAGTTTAATTCTGGTTTTAATATATTTAATTACTTAAGTTTTCGGGCAATATTGGGAGCTCTAACATCACTTGCAATTTGTTTTTTATTAGGTCCTAGCCTAATTGAAAAATTTACCTTAAATAAGATTGGCCAACCTGTCAGATCTGATGGTCCTTCAACGCATATACAAAAAACCGGCACACCAACCATGGGCGGAACCTTAATATTGATATCGATTTTAAGTAGTACCGTACTTTGGGCAGATTTGACGAACCAATTTATTTGGTTAGTGTTATTCGTATGCTTTGCCTTTGGAGGTATTGGTTATATAGATGACCGTAAAAAACTGATGTTAGGGAGTTCTACTGGCATTTCTGCTTGGACAAAAATATTTTGGCAATCATTTTTTGCTTTGGCTGCTTCAATATATCTTTATATTATTGCTAATAATGAAGTGAATACATCACTCCTGATACCTTATTTCAAAGATTTTTCAATTAATCTAGGCATGATGCAAATTATTGTGAGTTTCCTTTTTATTGTTGGTTTTAGTAATGCCGTAAATTTAACCGACGGTTTAGATGGTCTTGCTATTATGCCGACAGTTCTTGTGGGCGGAGCGCTTGGAATATTTGCATATTTTACCGGAAACGTTAATTTTTCAGAATATCTAGATATTCCATATGTACCTGGTACTGGTGAAGTCCTTGTATTTTGTGCGGCACTTTGTGGAGCAGGACTAGGATTTCTTTGGTTTAATACTTATCCAGCTCAAATATTTATGGGGGATGTAGGCGCTTTATCGCTTGGGGCAGCAATTGGAGCTGTTGCAGTAGTGGTTAGACAAGAGATTATTCTAGCAATAATGGGAGGTGTTTTTGTTATTGAAACTGTTTCAGTAATAATTCAGGTTATTTCGTTCAAGCTTACTGGCAAGCGAATTTTTCGCATGGCCCCATTGCATCATCATTTTGAATTAAAAGGATGGGCCGAACCTAAAGTTATAGTGAGATTCTGGATAATTACCGTTATTCTTGTCTTGATTGGTCTCGCAAGTTTAAAAATTAGGTAAATTATTAGAAAGAGAAAATATGTGGCAACTAACAAAAATGATTTGAATTCTTTTGAAAATTTAGTTTTTGGTTTAGGCGAAACAGGGATGTCGATTGCTCGTTATTTTAATAGAAAAAAAATCAATGCAATTTATATTGATACCAGAAGAGAACCTCCAAATTTATCTGAAATCAAGGAATGTGACCCAAACGCAAAATTTTTTTTTGGCGATATTCCGCTAGATATTCTAGATAATGTACGCCGGATTATTGTTTCACCGGGTTTAGTTCTAGATCATCCGATTTTAAATAAGGCTGTAGAACTAGGAATTAATATTGTTTCCGATATTGATCTATTTATAGAATCTTCACAGGCCGAAGTGATTGCAATTACAGGTTCTAATGGAAAGAGTACTGTGACAACTTTGTTAGGTTTAATGTGTAACCATTCAGGTAAAAAAGTACTAACAGGCGCGAATTTAGGTTGCCCGGCATTGGATCTCTTAGCACAGGATCAGCCCGAATACTACATTCTTGAATTATCTAGCTTTCATTTACATAAAACTAAATATTTACCGACACGAGTATCAGTGGTATTAAATCTATCGGCTGATCATCTTGATTGGCATAACACTGAAAAGCATTATTTTGAAGCAAAGTATAGTGTGTATTCAAACGCAAAAATGGCAGTATATAATCGCACCCTTCCCGATTCTTTTAATTATTTTCATGAAAATATACCTTCCCTTAGTTTTGGGTCTGAAATTCCTGAAACGGGGCATTACGGTATTCTTATAAGAGATGGAAGTAAATTTTTGGTAAAAGGAGAAGATGCTTTGATCAAGACTTCAGAAATTGGGTTAGTCGGGGATCACAATTACTTAAATGCATTAGCAGCTCTCGCAATTGGCGACATGATAGGCCTTGATCAGTCATCAATGTTAGATGCCCTCAGGAAATTTACTGGTTTGCCACATCGTATGCAATTAGTCGGAAATTTCAATAGTGTCGATTACATTAATGACTCCAAGGGGACAAATGTTGGTGCAGTTATTGCTTCAGTACAGTCTATGGCCGGTCCTGTGATACTTATAGCAGGCGGCCAAGGGAAGGGCGCGAATTTTAAATACCTTGCAGAATCAATTCACAAAGAAATTAGATCTATTATTATCTTTGGTCAGGATGCACCCTTAATAGCAAAAGAATTTGAAAATCTAGTAACCGTATATCTTGCTAATGATCTTAAACAAGCTGTTACAAAGGCAAGGGATATTGCAATCAAGGGCGATTCTGTTTTGCTGTCACCTGCATGCGCAAGTTTTGATCAGTTCGATAATTATATGCATCGCGGAGATGTATTTTCTTCTGTAGTTAAAACACTGATGACATAATGAGACAAATTACTAATTTTTTTTCTATTCGTAGTGAAAATCGGTTAAAAATCGATCTGATTTTATTAAGCGCAGGCTTTATATTATTGATGATTGGTATGGTTATGGTTTCGTCTGCCTCAATTGCGATCGCAGATGATCAGCATGGAGATCCTTTCTTTTTTCTAAAAAAACAATTTTTAGCCGCTCTTATCGGTTGCTGCGCTGCTTTTATAGGTATGTTTATACCTATTCGAACGTGGAAAAATCTTAGTTTACCATTATTACTTCTTGGGATTACTTTACTAATAATTGTTTTTATCCCGGATATAGGACGTACTGTTAATGGCTCCACACGTTGGATAAGCGTTGCAGGAATAAATTTCCAGGTATCAGAACCTGCTCGACTATGTTTATTAATTTATGTTGCCGGATATCTGGTTCGAAGGAATAGGCAATTAAGAGAAAGTATTTCAGGTTTTATTCCGCCAATAATTATTCTTTGTATAACTTGTGGTTTATTGTTATTTGAGCCAGATTATGGGGCCTCAGTAGTGCTCCTTTTATCTATCATGCCGATGCTCTTTTCTGCAGGAGCAAGAATAAGAGATTTTACAATATTTGTCGCTATTTCCATGATTGGAATGACTGTTATTGCATTTTTAACACCAGAAAGAATAGAAAGGCTTTATACATTTTTGGAGCCTTGGGAATATAGTCAGCAGGGAGGGTTTCAGCTTACTCAATCATTGATAGCTTTCGGTAGAGGTGATTGGTTTGGTGTTGGATTAGGGAATGGGGTACAAAAATTATTTTATTTACCTGAAGTACACACAGATTTTATTTTTGCTGTTTTAGTTGAAGAATTAGGATTATTCGGTGCTCTTGTTATGATCTTACTTTTTACTATTCTAGTTATAAGAATTTTTCAGATTGCACTAAAAGCTGCTCGTTTAGAACGTTTATTTGAAGCTTATCTATCAATTGGAATTGGTTCATGGTTAGCTATACAGACATGTATAAATATTGGAGTTAATATAGGCGCCCTGCCGACTAAAGGGCTAACATTACCGTTAATTAGCTATGGTCGTAGTAGTTTAATTATAACTATTATAGCAATAGGCATGATTCTTCGAATCAGTCATGAAATTTCAGGACAAAATTTGAACCAAAAGAGAGCTTCATTGAAAAAGACGGAGGTTTCGTGAGTAACCAACCCATAATCATTATGGCTGGGGGAACCGGCGGGCATATTTACCCGGCTTTAGCTGTAGCCAAGGAATTGAAGGCACGATCTAGAAAAGTAATTTGGCTGGGTACTCGAAGAGGTCTTGAGGCAAAAATTATTGCAAATGAAGGTATTAAGATTGAATGGATTAATATAGAAGGTTTTAGAGGCAAGCCCTTTATAACAAGGATTTTGGCTCCACTGAAAATATGTTTCGCAATTATTCGATCTATTAGAGTTATGATTAAACATAATCCTTCTGTTGTTCTTGGTATGGGCAGTTTTGTTAGCGGTCCTGGCGGAATTGCTGCTTGGCTCTTACGATATCCTTTAATTATTCATGAACAAAATGCTATCCCTGGAAAAACAAATCATTTGTTAGCATATTTTGCTAATGTTGTTATGGAGTCTTTTTCTGGGAGTTTTAATAAAAGATTTCGTGCTGTTAATGTTGGAAATCCAATAAGAAAAGATATTCTATCTATTCAAGAACCATCAAAGCGTTTGATTGATAGAAAAGGCCCAATAAGATTGCTCGTGTTAGGAGGGAGCTTGGGCGCGCTCATTCTAAATCAGAAACTTCCCAAAATATTGGCCTCTATGTCAAAAATCACTAATTTAGAAGTGATCCATCAAGCAGGGGAAAAAACTATTGATATCGCGAGAGATGAATATCAAAAATATGCTCTTAAGGTAAAAGTAGTTTCTTATATTCAAGAAATGGCTGATGTTTATAACTGGGCTGATCTAGTTATTTGTCGATCTGGAGCAATGTGTGTTAGTGAATTATCTGCAGTTGGGTTGCCGGCAATTTTTATCCCATACCCATCCGCAGTTGATAATCATCAAGTTGCTAACGCAATGCCTCTTGTTGAAGCTGGCGCTGCTATTATTGTCAGAGAACAAGAATTTGAAGAAAAATATTTTTTAAAGATTTTAACTAATTGGCTTCGTGATCGATCTCTTCTGATCGAACGTGCTGTTAAAGCACAGTCATTCGCAAAACCTCATGCTTTAGATCAGATTACTGAGCTATGTATTGATCTAACCGGGGAAAATCCGTGAAAAGACAGATGCGAAAAATTGATTGCGTACATTTTGTAGGAATTGGTGGTTCAGGTATGTCAGGCATCGCGGAAGTGATGTTAAGTTTAGGGTACAAAGTGCAAGGTTCAGATATCCAAAATAATGAGCAGGTAAAAAGATTAAAACTCCTCGGGGCTGTGATTTTTATTGGACATGATAAAAAAAATATTGAAAATTCTGATGTGGTGGTCGTTTCGAGCGCAATTAAAGAAGAAAATCCTGAGGTACTAGCGGCGAAGCTAGCTATGAAACCAGTAGTAGCACGAGCAGAAATGCTAGCAGAATTAATGAGATTTTGTTATTCGATCGCTGTTGCAGGCACACATGGAAAAACTACTACAACTAGCCTTGTTACAAGTATTTTAGCAACCGGGGGGCTTGATCCTACTTTTGTTATTGGAGGGAGACTTAAAAGTATTAACTCAAACGCAAAACTTGGCTTAGGCAATTATTTAGTTGCAGAAGCCGATGAAAGCGATGCTTCTTTTGTTCATCTAAAACCAATGCTTGCAATTGTAACTAATATTGATGCTGATCATATGGATACATATCAAGGAGATCTTGAACAATTACGCCAAGGCTTCATCAACTTTCTGCATAACCTTCCTTTTTACGGTATCGCTGTAGTTTGTATAGATGACCCCGGTATAAAAAAAATCATTAGTAAAATTGGCAGGACGATAGTTACATATGGCATCAGTAAAGATGCAGATATTGTAGCTGAAAATATTATTTTTTTTGAGGATACTTCGACTTTTAATGTGGTTAGAAAAAATATAGATCAACCACTAAAAATTCATCTTAATTTTCCAGGAATACATAATGTTCAGAATGCTTTAGCAGCAATTGCTGTGGCAACTGAATTAAATGTAGCTGATAATGATGTTGTAAAAGCTCTCAAAAATTTTACTGGAATTGAGCGTCGTTTCCAAAATTATGGAGAAATTTCAACAACTGCAGGAAATGTAATATTAATCGATGATTATGGCCATCATCCTACAGAAATAACTGCCACAATTAATGCTATTAGAGACGGCTGGCCAACAAGAAGATTAGTTATGGTGTTCCAACCTCATCGATATACTAGAACACGAGATTTACTAAATGAATTTGCTATTGCTTTATCTGAAGTCGACATTCTAATTCTTTGTGAAGTTTATCCAGCCAGTGAACCACCTATTATAGATGCCGATGGTAATGCTATAAAAAATACTATAACTGCCATGGGAATACTAGAACCTTTATTTGTTGAATCACTAAAATTGCTTCCAAATATCTTGAAAAAAACACTTAAGGAAAATGATTTATTGTTAACTATGGGAGCTGGAGATATCGGTTCTTGGGTAGCGAAATTACCTCTTTTATTAGGCACTGAAGAAACAAAATGAGTCAGTTATGAGAGATCAATTTAATGGAGATCTTAGGTTTAACGAGCCAATGAGTAAACATACTTCTCTTCGTGTTGGAGGACCTGCCGAGCAATTTTTTATACCACATAGCGTAGAAGATTTATCAATATTTTTGAAAACACTAGATCCAAACTTACCTATATTATGGCTTGGAAGAGGAAGTAATTTGTTGGTTCGTGACGGAGGATTATCTGGAGTTGTTGTTGCTACTTCTAAAATTTCAAATGTGATTGAAAAAGTTGGAAAATATCTTGTTCGAGTTGGTGCTAGCATACCTTGTACAAAGTTTGCTAGACAATGCATTCGGTGGAAACTAGGGCCATCAGAGTTTTTTTCAGGTATTCCGGGGACGATTGGCGGTGCTCTATCTATGAATGCCGGTGCTTTTGGTTATGAAACATGGGATAACGTGTTTGAAGTTAACACCATTAACAGAGAAGGAAAAATCAGAACTCGCAATCCAAAAGATTTCAAAGTTAGCTATAGAAATGTTCTTGGTCCTGAAAATGAGTGGTTTATAGAAGCTAAAATGTTATTTGATCCAAAATTTGAGGCGTCAATGGAAAAGCAAAAAGATATAATTAATGCAAGAAAAAATACCCAACCTATTGGGCTTCCAAGTTGTGGTTCTGTTTTTCAAAATCCTCCAGGAGATTTTGCGGCACGTCTTATCGAATCAGCAAATCTTAAAGGGTATAGGATTGGTGGAGCAGAAATATCAAGTAAACATGCTAATTTTGTTATAAATGTTGGCTCAGCTACTGCAGAGGATATTGAAAAATTAATTTTATTTATGCGAAAAACTGTACTGAAAGTGCATAATGTTATTCTTAAAAACGAAGTAAGGATAGTTGGATCCGGTAGTTAGAGAAAAGATTTATGATAGAAAGAATTAAAATCCACAACCCAACTGATTTTGGCAAAGTGGCAGTAATGTATGGCGGGTCATCCAGTGAAAGAAAAATTTCAATCCGAACTGGTAAAGCTGTTCTTGATGCATTGCTTGCATTAAAAGTAGATGCTCATGGTTGGGATACTGCTAAAAGAAATTTCGTAGAACTTTCTGACGCTAAGTTTGATCGTGTGTGGGTAGCTCTGCATGGTTCAGGCGGCGAAGATGGTTCTATTCAGGGCGTTTTGGAATGGCTTGGTATTCCATACACTGGAAGTGGAATCTTAGCTTCTGCAAGCGCCATAGATAAAATTGTTACTAAAGATATACTGACTGGCAAGGGTATACTGACTCCTGCTTATCGTGTCGTTACTTCGAGAGGAGATATTCTTAAAGCCATAGAAGAGTTCAAATTTCCACTTATCTTAAAGCCAAGCGATCAGGGTTCAAGTGTTGGTATGAGCTTATTATCTCATGAAACTGATATTAATAAAGCAATTGAGCTGGCCCTTGGTTTTAATGGTATAGCTTTTATCGAAGAATATATTGTCGGAGAAGAGATAACTGTTGCTATTCTGCAGGGAGAAGCGCTCCCTTCAATTCGTATTGAAACTCCTCATAAATTTTATGACTATCGTGCAAAATATGAATCTAAAGAGACAAAATATGTATGCCCTGGAATAAATGATGTTCGACTTGAGAATCAATACAGAGAACTTGCTCTTAATACTTTTAATTCAATAAGATGTGAGGGCTGGGGAAGAGTCGATTTCATTAAAGCAAATAGCGGCAAGCCTCAGGTTCTTGAAGTTAATACAATTCCAGGTATGACTAAAAATAGTCTTTTTCCTATAGCTGCAAGCAAATTGGGTATTCACTTTGATGAGTTATGTTGGCGAATATTAGAAACAAGTATGATAAAGCATCAAGAATAGCGGTATGGACCGGAAACCAGAAGAATGATTCATAAACAAGCAAAGAGGAGAAAACAAAAAAAAACTCAAAAATGGAAATTTCCTTATAAAGAGACTATCAATTTAGTTAAATTCTTGGTTGCTTTAACTGTTATTTTTTTTATTTTTCAATTTGGATCTCAAGCTTTAGACTGGCCCATAGAAACTATTTCTATTGAAAGTACATTTGAACGTGTCGATATTTTACAAATTGAAGAAATTATAAGTTCAGAATTAAATCATGGTTTTTTTTCTATTAATTTATCAATAGTTAAAGAGCGTGTAGCTTCTTTACCATGGATAGATAAAGTGTTAGTGAGTAGGCGTTGGCCAGGTAAGCTAGAAATTAGTGTTACTGAGCAAATCCCAGTAGCTCGTTGGGGGGATTCAGGGCTTTTGAATATTCATGGCGAATTATTTGTAAAGGAAGCACGCCATATTTCTTCTGAATTACCACTATTGAATGGGCCTGAGGATCGTTCTTACGAGGTTGCGCAAAGATTTATCAGTATTCAACAACGCCTTATTCCATTCGGACTTGATCTGAGAGGGATGAATCTAGATGAAAGAGGAGCTTGGGAAATGACTTTATCTAATGGCATTAGTATTCGTATCGGTCGTCGAAATATCAGTGAAAAATTTGATTTTTTTATCGATGTTGTTGCTAATTTTATTTTAAGCCAAGATACTGCTATTTCCTTTATTGATATGAGATATGATAATGGCTTTTCTGTGAGTCACAAAAAATAATAATATGGATTTTGAGTCTTTATTTTAGGATTAAATAGTGAATAGGAATAATGAAAAAAATTTAATTGTTGGTCTAGACATTGGGACATCGAAGGTTGTTGCTATTGTAGGTGAGATAAATAATTCTGACGAGATTGAAGTAGTTGGCATTGGTTCGCATCCGTCAAAAGGACTAAAAAGGGGTGTTGTTGTCAATATTGAATCAACAGTCCATTCAATTCAAAAAGCTGTTGAAGAAGCGGAATTAATGGCCGGATGTGATATACATTCTGTATATACCGGAATAGCAGGAAGTCATATAAGAAGCCTCAATTCTCATGGTATTGTGGCAATTAGAGATAACGAAGTGAGTGAGAGTGATGTAGAACGAGTGATTGATGCTGCAAGAGCAGTAGCAATTCCCGCTGATCAGAAAATATTACACATTCTCCCTCAGGAGTTTCTTATAGATAATCAAGATGGAATTAGAGAGCCAGTTGGAATGTCTGGAGTGCGTTTAGAAGCTAAAGTACATATGGTAACTGGAGCTGAAAGTGCAGCCCAAAATATTGTCAAATGTGTTAAGCGTTGCGGACTGGACGTGGATGACATTGTTCTTGAGCAGTTAGCTTCGAGTTATTCTGTCTTAACTGAAGATGAGAAGGAGCTAGGCTCGTGCCTTGTTGATATAGGGGGCGGAACAACTGATATTGCTGTTTTTATTGGAGGGGCAATACAACACACCGCTGTTATTCCGATTGCTGGAGATCAGGTGACAAATGATATAGCAGTATCTATGCGTACACCTACTCCATACGCTGAAGAAATCAAAATAAAGTATGCTTGCGCGCTTTCCCAACTTGCAAATCCAGATGAGACAATTGAAGTGCCCAGTGTTGGGGATCGTCCACCACGAAGACTCGCAAGACAAACGCTTGCTGAAATTGTAGAGCCACGATTTGAAGAATTATTTAAATTGATTAGAAATGAATTAAAAAGAAGCGGCTATGAAGAATTAATAGCTGCAGGTATTGTTATTACCGGGGGTAGTTCAAAAATGGAAGGCGCTGTAGAGCTGGCCGAAGAAATATTTCATATACCTGTCCGACTTGGAGTGCCTCAGTATGTTGAAGGCCTACTAGATGTGGTCCGTAATCCTATCCATGCTACTGGTGTGGGGTTATTGCTATATGGGTGTGAAAGTATAAAACAATCAGGGTATTCCAGAAGCTCTTCTCATATAACTTATGGAATTGGAGATGTGTGGGACAGAATGAAATTATGGTTTCAAGAGCAATTTTAATTATTATAAAACATTGAATTTTTATATTTTTTTGAATCATAAAATAATTTTTAATGCATGTGTATCCATATTTATTATAAAATGTAATATTATTACTAACGATATAGTATTTATAAGGAAAATTATTAATGCTTTGTCAACGCACTATTAAAACAGCCATTCGAGCAACAGGTGTTGGACTTCATACTGGTGAAAAAGTGTATATGACTATTCGTCCAGCGCCTGAAAATACAGGTATTTCTTTTAATCGACTTGATTTAGAACATCCAATCAGTATTCCTGCAAATGCTGAGTTGGTTGGCGAAACAACGCTTGGAACTACATTAATAAAAGAAGGAGTTAAAGTTGCAACAATAGAGCATCTTATGTCAGCGTTAGCAGGACTTGGTATTGACAATGTAATGGTAGATTTATCTGGTCCAGAGGTACCGATAATGGACGGTAGTGCTGCACCCTTTGTTTTTTTGCTTCAATCTGCTGGACTTCAAGAACAAAATACTGCTAAAAAATTTCTCCGAGTGAATAAAAAAATTCGTGTTGAAGATGGGGATAAATGGGTCGAATTAAACCCTTTTAATGGTTTTAAGGTCAATTTTGAAATCTCTTTTAATCATCCAGTTTTTAACAAACTTCGTCGAAATGAATCTATTGACTTTTCGTCAACATCTTATTTGAAAGAGGTTAGCCGAGCCAGAACATTCGGATTTCTTAGAGATATAGAATTTCTTAGAGAGAAAAACTTAACACTTGGAGGAAGCATGGATAATGCCATTGTTTTGGATGATTTTAGAATTCTGAATGAGGATGGTTTGAGGTATAAAAATGAATTTGTCAAACATAAAATTCTCGATGCTATTGGAGATCTATACTTATTAGGTCATTGTTTGATCGGCGAATATTCTGCTTATAAATCTGGTCACGGGCTTAATAATAAACTCTTACTAAAGTTACTAAAAGAAGATTCAGCATGTGAAGAAGTTATGTTTGAAGACTATGAAAAATCACCCGTTTCATTTTCAACTCCAGCTTATACGACTTAGTTATCAGCTAGTAGCTAGTTTTTTCTATTATTTTAACGCGACAGCTTGTTAGGAATTTCCATTTCGTTTGAGCTATTTTGAGTAATTTTTCTTGATCAAAACGAATTTTTGAGCCCCAAGCAGAAGAATTGCATAATAAAACAAGCTCTCCATTTCGGCGAATATTAGCTGATATTAAATGTTTTGCAGCCTCTTTATCTAAAACATTTCTTAACATTTTTTTGAGATTATCCATCTCTTTGGCTCGTTTAATTATTGATTCTAGATTATTACTATCTAATTCTAGGCAATGTTTTAGGGTTTGACTTGGCATAAATTAGGTATTTTTTTTAATTAAGTAACCCTGATAGGATACGCGAGATAAGGAAAATATTAAATTATTAATAGTCGAATATTTTATATGCTTTGCAGACAAAACAGTAAGTGATACGTAGAATGAATCTTTCATCATAACTAGGAACATTTATATCAACTTTTTAGTTCTTTTCGGAATCTAGTGTGGCAAACTTTTTAGCAAATATTTTTGGTAGCCGTAATCAGCGCCTATTAAGGCAGTTTTCAACAACTGTACAATCAATTAATCATCTTGAAGAAAGCATGATTGCTCTTAATGATGATCAATTGGCGAATAAAACCATAGAATTTAAAAAACGCTTTGATAGTGGAGAGTCACTGGAAAGTTTGTTAATTGAAGTTTTTTCTGTTGTTAGAGAGGCATCAAAGAGAACTTTAGGAATGAGACCATTTGATGTGCAGCTTATTGGGGGCATGGTTCTACATCAGGGAAACATTGCTGAAATGCGAACGGGGGAAGGAAAAACTTTAGTAGCAACTCTTCCAGCATACCTAAATTCTCTTAGTGGTAAGGGTGTTCACATTGTTACAGTTAACGAGTATTTAGCACAACGAGACGCAGATTGGATGAGACCAGTGTATGAATTTCTTGGCCTAAAGGTTGGCGTTGCCAAGAGCGGCCAATCCCATGATGAAAAAAAAGAGGCTTATAGCTCTGATATAACTTACTTAACAAACAATGAACTTGGATTTGATTATCTTAGAGATAATTTATCATTTTCGTTGAGTGATAAAGTTCAACGTGATTTAAATTTTGTAATTGTTGATGAAGTTGATTCAATTCTAATTGATGAAGCTCGAACACCCTTGATTATTTCAGGACCTACGGAAGAAAATACTGATCTCTATCTAAAAATTAATAAATTAATCCCTAAATTACAACTCCAAGAGAATGAAGATGGGCCAGGGGATTTTGGAAAAGATGAAAAATCAAAACAAATACATATCACAGAAGAAGGTCATCAACATGTTGAAGAACTAATGATGAATTCAGGTCTACTTGAAGAAGGACAAAGTCTTTATGATGCCGGGAATATTAGATTATTACACCACTTGAACGCCGCTCTTCGAGCTCACGTAATGTTTCATCGAGATGTTGACTATATCGTTAAGGAGGGTGAAATTGTCATTGTTGATGAATTTACTGGGAGAACAATGCCAGGACGAAGATGGTCTGATGGTTTACATCAAGCGATAGAAGCAAAAGAGAATGTCGCTGTAAAAGAGGAAAATCAAACAGTTGCATCTATTACTTTTCAAAACTATTTTCGTTTATATAGCAATCTTTCGGGTATGACTGGAACTGCTGATACAGAAGCATTTGAATTTCAATCAATTTATAATCTTGAAGTTGTCGTCATCCCAACCCATAAAAAAATGATAAGACAGGATCATCCAGATCTTGTCTATCTTACTCAAAAAGGAAAATTCGAAGCCATAATCGAGGATATTACCGAATGTAGATTAAGACAACAGCCAGCTTTGGTAGGTACTACTTCTATTGAAACTTCAGAGTTCCTCTCATCACTTTTGAAACAAAAAAAAATAGACCATCAAGTTTTAAATGCAAAGCAACATGACAAAGAGGCACTAATTATTCAGCAAGCAGGTCAGCCAGGCAGCATCACTATTGCAACTAATATGGCTGGCCGCGGAACTGATATTGTTCTCGGTGGTAATTTAGAAGCTAAACTTCAATCTCTAGATAGTGATTCTGACCAAAATAAAATTAGATTGGCTTGGAAGAAAGAACATCAAACAGTAATTGATGCCGGAGGATTGCATATAATTGGTACGGAAAGACATGAATCAAGAAGAATTGACAATCAACTGAGAGGTCGTTCTGGTCGGCAAGGAGATCCGGGTTCAAGTCGTTTTTATTTGTCAATGGAAGATAATTTGATGCGAATCTTTGGTGACCCGGAAAGAACTAAGTCTCTATTATCTAAAGCTGGAATGAAAGAAGGTGAGGCGATAGAAAGCAAATTGTTGACTCGACAAATAGAGCGAGCACAACGTAAAGTTGAAACTCATAATTTCGATATACGTAAAAATCTTCTTGAATATGATGATGTTGCCAATGATCAAAGAAAAGTTATCTATCATCAGCGAAACGAACTAATGGAAGCAGATGAAATATCTGAATCTGTAGCCAATATTCGAGAAGAAGTTATTATTTCACTAGTGAATCGATATATACCATCCGGTTCTCTTGAAGAACAATGGGATCCAGATGGATTGATGCATGCATTTGAACATGAATTTCTACTTCCATTAAAGATTTCTCAATGGATTAAGGATGACCCAAAAATGAATGAAGATATGATCCTTGATCGTTGTATAGAAAAAGCACAACATGCATATAAAGAAAAAGAAGAGTCTATCGGTTCAAATCTAATGCGAATGGTCGAGAAAGAAATCATGCTAAAGCAACTCGATATCCATTGGAAAGAACATCTTGCGGCTATGGATCATTTACGCCAGGGGATAGGATTAAGAGGATATGGACAGAAAAACCCTAAGCAAGAATATAAGCGTGAAGGGTTTGAGATGTTTGGTGAGATGCTCGATCAGATTAAACATGATGCCATAAGTTTGCTTTCACGCATCCGAATACAGAATGAGCAAGACGTAACTAAAATGGAAGAACAAAGAAGAGCCGAGCAATCCATGGAATTTAAGCATGCTGAATCATCTGCGCTTACTAATAATGAAGATAAAACCATATCTCAAAATGTGGCGGGCGAAAATGTGCCAAAACAAAAAACCCCATTTGTGCGTACCCAACCAAAGGTTGGTCGAAACGATCCTTGTCCATGTGGTTCTAAGAAAAAATATAAACAATGTCATGGTCGTTTATCGTAGGATAAGTATGCTTTGAAAAAAATAGATGTAGCTGCAGGCATTTTGATAGATAAGAATAACCGTGTTTTGATAACGCAAAGAAATAAAGGCAAGCTTTTAAAGGGATTTTGGGAATTTCCTGGCGGCAAGCTTAATATTGGCGAGAACCCAGAAATAGCGCTCAAAAGAGAACTTGAAGAGGAGCTTGGTATTTCAGTTATTTCTTATGAACCCTTTATGCAATTAGAGCATTGTTATTATAATCAAGCAGTTAATATAAATTTTTTTTTGGTACACAAATGGCTTGGTAGCATAGTTGGATTGGATGGTCAAAATATACAGTGGGTTAAGATTAGTAGACTTCCAAAAAAGAAACTACTTGAAGCAGATATACCAATTATAAAGGCTCTGCAAGAAATCTATCATTCATAATTTAGAGAATCAACAGATGCTTATTTTGAATTTAACATCTTTAGCAGATTGCATAGCTCTATTATCAGTAGTTGACCATTCTAGAAAACGAATTGTAAATCGCTGTTGATTGCCACTTATCTCAGGAAAAAGATTTCCACTGTCTTTTAGAGATATTCTAAGTATCTGATTTTGTTGATTTTTTTTATTAGTATGTTGGTACATACCTTCTTTGGCTACTTTATCTATTCTCTCGTTGCTATTGCGAATGATAAGGAGTATTTCTGATGATGTTTCACATATTGGTTTGATAGTGGATATCCAATGGAATAAATCTTTTTGTCTACGTTTATAGGGCTGCCTGAGCCAGTGACCATATTCAGGCATATCAAATTCACAGGTTCCGCCTGGAATTATGGCGCGATGTTTGATTGTGCTAAGAAATTCACTATTTTTAAGAGAATTTAAATAATGAGAACCTATATTTTGTAGATTATTTCTTTTAGTCATTAGGTTTGTATTTAGCACATCAAGTCTCTCAGAATCGACAGACGGTATATTTTGATAATGGCTAAATAATTCTAGTAAGCGGTCTACTTCCTTGAGTATTTCATTTCGGACATCTCCTCGCATTAGGACAGCCATAATTTCGAGTAAATTCGTTATAGCGTTACGAGTCGCCCATTGTTCTTCAATATCAGTGTTAGCAAGCATCTGACTATAAAGGAATTCCAGTCTAAGGAATGTTCGCATGCGCTCATTGAGTGGTTGCTCATAGGTCTGCTGATGTTGATCTGAATCTTGATACCAGAATCTTTGTTGACTTTTCTGTATGGAGGGTTCTGAGATATTGTGTACTAGATTAACCATCACACCATTTTGCTTAAGACAAATACCATTGGCAAATTTTTATAGCTTATTAATTGTTTTTACTAAATATTTTTTAAGAAAAGAATTCTAGATATTTTTGATGAAGTTTTATGACTTGTGATTTAGTTGCTTGTTTACTTTGGTTATTTTGTATTAAATCATCGGCAATTTTAAGTAGATCTTGTCGACTAGCCTGAGAGGAGATAATATGCTTTGCTTGGCTTATTGTTTCTGAATCCCTTTTCAGCAAGCGTTGGAGTTGTAAAGCATCAGTACAATCAACAACAATGATTCTATCAATATCATTTTTCATGGGGGAATTATAAAGTAATGGAATAACGATGATGTGATATACACCTTCTTCCATTTGTATTCTTTGTAAAGTTTCTTTTCTAATTTCTGGATGCATTATAGATCCAAGTAAAAGGCGCTTTTTTCTATTTTTAAAAATGATTTTGCGCAATTCTTTACGTTTAAGCTTTCCCTGTTCTGAGAAAATATGGCTTCCAAAGCTATTGCGAATTTCACAAAGTATTGATTTATTTGAATGAAGAATTTCTCGAGAAATTATATCCGTATCTATTACTGAAATTTTAAGTTCGCTAAAGAAATTAGATACCAATGATTTACCACTAGCAATTCCTCCTGTTAAAGCTATACGGGCAGATTTTTTATTTTTTGTTGTAATCTTACTTTCCACATTCATGTAATTTTATATAAAAAAGTTAAGTAAAAAGAAAATATCGTCTTTGATGTACATCATAGTAAGCCAAGCTGAGATTGAGATATACGGTCCAAACGGAATAGGATGATTTCTTTTTATTTTTTTTATCATAATTAAGCTTATTCCTATAATTGAACCTAAGATAGATGATAGTACGATGATAAATAGGGTGAGCTCCCATCCTAGAAAAGCTCCGATTCCAGCAAGTAATTTGAAATCACCATATCCAATCCCTTCTTTTTTGGTAATAAGCAAAAATATCCAATTGATGCACCACAGGCTGGTGTATCCAAATATTGCCCCAATAATGCTGTCTTCTGTATTAATAAAGAAGATTTGTGAATTTTCTAATGGATAAAAAATGCTTATAAACAATCCGAAACAAATTAGCGGAAAAGTAATAGAGTTAGGGATGATATTATGATCGATGTCTATAACACTTAGTGTTATTAAAGCCCATGTTAATAATAAAGCAACTAATAATTCCCAACCTAATCCAAAACGCAAGCTAATAAGAA
>UINC01000976.1_pt1 | contig 34396 bp, 37 predicted proteins | sample 5385821 | NCBI WGS metagenome assembly UINC01 (sample SAMEA4666929, study PRJEB26691) | marine metagenome | isolation source: Pacific Ocean | place: Pacific Ocean | collected 2011-10-13 | reverse complement strand
CTTCCATCTTCGCATTTAATTCAGTAATCCGATCCCGTAATTCTGCTGCACGTTCAAATTCGAGAGATTCCGCTGCTTCGCGCATTTCTTCCTCAAAATCAGCAATTTTTTCTTCCATGTTAATTACTGTTTCGTAGACCGGAATTTCTTCTGCTACGTAAGAATCACTTTCCAGCATCTCATTCAGTTCGACTGGCGCAAAGGACGGCGCTATTTTTCGGAAAATTGTTTTCGGAATAATACCGTGTTTTTTGTTGTAAGCTTCCTGTTTTTTACGACGTTTTTCGGTCAGGTCGAGGGTGATCTGCATAGATGCCGTAACCCTGTCTGCATACATGATTACAAGTCCGTTTGCGTTACGTGAGGCACGTCCCGAGGTTTGAACAAGTGAACGTACCGATCGCAAAAATCCCTCTTTGTCCGCATCAAAAATTCCGACCAGTGAAACTTCCGGCAAATCCAAACCTTCCCGGAGAAGGTTGATTCCAACCAAAACGTCAAATTCTCCTGCCCGCAAATCATGTAAAATCTGGGTTCGTTCCACCACATCAACATCTGAGTGCATGTAGCGCACTCTCACATCAAGATCGTGATAATATTCCGTGAGGTCTTCCGCCATACGTTTTGTGAGAGTGGTGACAAGCACGCGCTCCTTGCGTTTGGCCCGCAGACGAATTTCATGCAGCATATCATCGACCTGTCCAAGCACCGGTCGTATTTCGATTACCGGTTCAAGCAAACCTGTGGGACGCACCACGAGTTCCGCCATTTGGCCTTCGGTCTGCTCCATTTCGTAATCTCCCGGAGTTGCAGAAACATAAATCAATCTTTGCGGAAACTCGACAAATTCCGGAAACTGCAACGGCCGGTTATCCACTGCGGATGGCAGACGAAATCCATGTTCCACCAGGGTAGATTTTCTCGAATAATCCCCGCGGTACATCGCTCTGAGCTGAGGCAAAGTCATGTGACTTTCGTCGACAAAAATCAAAGAATCATCCGGAAAATAATTGAGCAAAGTAGCGGGAGGAGTTCCGGCAGCTCTGCGGTCCATGATACGGCTGTAATTTTCAATTCCGGAACAGGAACCGGTTTGTTCAATCATTTCCAGATCATACTCGGTGCGTTGCAAAAGGCGCTGAGCTTCCAGAATTTTATTGTTTGCATGGAGATCTTCGAGACGTTCGCGGAGTTCTTCCCGGATTAAACGTACAGTTTCCGGAACATGTTCTGCAGGCGCGACATAGTGCGAGGCGGGATAAATTACAAAATGCTGATATGACATTTGCTTTTTTCCGGTCAGTGGATCGAAGCGGACCAGGCTTTCAATTTCGTCGCCAAACAATTCTACACGAATTGCGGATTCTGATTCCGCCAGATAAATATCGATCACATCGCCACGTACCCGAAAAGTTCCTCTATGAAAGTCAATATCGTTTCTCGTATAAAGTAACTCTACCAACCTCGCTAAAATAACCTGCCTCGAAAGACTTTCTCCCACCTTAAAAATAAGCAGCATTTTTTCGTATTTTTCCGGCGAACCAATTCCGTAAATGCAGGAAACACTGGCCACAATCAGCACATCGCGGCGCTCCAACAGCGAACGCGTTGCCGACAAACGCAAGCGGTCAAGATCATCATTGAGCGCTGTGTCCTTTTCAATGTAAAGGTCACGGCTCGGAACGTAAGCTTCAGGCTGATAGTAGTCATAATAACTGACAAAATATTCGACCGCGTTTTCGGGGAAGAAGTTTTGGAATTCGTTATAAAGCTGGGCTGCAAGGGTTTTATTATGTGCAATAACCAGGGTGGGACGCTGCAGTTTTTGAACTACATTGGCCATTGCGAATGTTTTTCCGGAACCGGTAATTCCCAGCAAAACCTGATGCTTATGTTTCTCTTCAACACCATTCACCAAAGTCTCAATTGCCTGAGGTTGATCTCCGGCGGGTTTGAAATCAGATTGAAGATTAAATTCCATAGATTTAACTCTTAATTATCAATCACTTCCTTTGGCCACTCTATCATTCCCTGTGGATAAATAACATCCAAGGAATACAGTCCGTGCGACGGTGCGGTAATTCCGGCTAACTCGCGTTGACCGCTTTCAAGAGCTTCAGCAACTTCATCAATGTTTTTGCGGCCCTGACCTACTTCAACCAAAGTTCCTGAAATTATACGTACCATATGCTGCAGAAACGAATTTGCTTCAAATTCAATTTGCAGGGTTGAGTAGCGGAAACGCTTTTTGCTGATCAATATTTCATGAATATTTTTAAGCGGACTTGGAGAAGAACAATTTGCGGCGCGAAAAGCGGAAAAATCGTGCTCTCCAATTAAAATTTTCGCTGCTTTCTCCATCCTCTTTATGTCTAAAGGCTGGTTAATCCACCAGCTTTGCTTGCGGGAAAAGGCTGGCCGATAAGGAAGGTTGCAGATAAGGTAGCGGTAACGTTTTCGGATTGCACTGTGCCTCGCGTGAAATTCCGGAGAAACCGTTTGCGCGTATTTTACTACAATATCGTTCGGTAAAACTGCATTAAGCGCAATACGCCACTTTTCCGGAGTTTTAAAGTTTTCTGTAGAAGTCTTAAAATTTGCTGTAAAATTAAGGGCATGAACTCCAGAATCGGTACGACCCGCTCCATGAACTTTTACTGACTCACCGGTCAAGCGTTTTATTGCCTGTTCGAGTATGTCTTGAATGGTGGGTGAATTTGGTTGAACCTGCCAGCCTTGATAGCAGGTTCCGTCATAGGTCAGCAGGAGCAACCAGTTTTGTGCAGAAGGCACGGGAGTTTTTTGGAAACGTTAGCTGTTTGCCTGTTCTGCCAGCGCACTTACGCGGGATGGGTCATTACCGGTAACGCTGTCAACTTCTTTACCGTCTTTAAGCAGGACAATGTATGGAATTCCGCGGACTCCGAAGCGTGCTGCAGTCTGCATATTTTTGTCAACATCAACCTTGCAAACCTTTAGTTTGCCATCCATGTTTCCGGCAATTTCATCAATCAACGGAGCCAATGCTACACACGGACCGCACCAAGCTGCCCAAAAATCAATGAGCGCATAGCCCGTTTTCGTTTCTTCTTCAAAGTTGAAATCCTCAAGGTGAATTACCTTGTCGCTTGCCATATTTTGCTCCTGTTAGTGTAACGAATTAAATCCGGAAACTGTTATAAAAATCCATTCCAGTCCGCATAAGACACGAACTGCAACTAATAATTCTCACAAATATACATGAGAAATACAAGTTTATTCCTGATGATCTTCGATAACGATGCTTAATTTTGCTTTAAATAATCAGCCTAAAATCGTGCTTTAAAACACTTTTGAAAGGCAAGTCCGCGGAAAAATACTGCTTAATAACGAATATCTTTTAGTTTTATGCGAGAATAAATGGCCTTCATGCTTCCTGTATGTAATAATTAACAGTAAGATTACTCTCACTTAATTAAGCACAGATAATGAATGAGTGAATTGATTCAACAAAAAATACGTCAATATCTGGTTCATTCTTTTCTATATTATCAACTGGATGAGTCAATCATTTCTGACAGACATTATGATGAAATATGCGCGGAAGTTTTACAGTTAATGGAAACGTATACAGGCTCAAGTCTTCTGCCTTACCAGGAATTAGTAAAAAAAAGTCTTTCAGAAGATGCTTCCGGATTTTCTCTCAAAAAATATCCTGTTGAGATAATCAGTTCTGCTTTGCACTTGCTTTATCAACATAATGCTGTTAAATCCATGACCTTTGATACTTTTTTAACCCGTTTTGGTTACAGTCTATCCTGAGACCCTGAATGCCTAGGAAAACAATCAAAAAAACCGCTCAACAGAATGAACATCCAGTTCCCCAGGAAGAAGAAAATATTCCCCAGGAAGAAGAAAATATTCCTCAGGAAGAAGAGTCACTTCAGTTGCTCTGTCAAAAAATTCGGGAAGCACGGATTTCCAAAGAACTTTCACTTGAAAGCATTTCAGGTCACCTTCATATCAGCGTCAGGATTCTGAAAGCCATTGAAGATGGGAACCCGAAAAATGGCCCTACTCCAGTGTTTTTTCGTGGAATGGCGCGTACCTACTGCCAGTTTTTAGAATTAGACAAAACCGGAATTGTCGAGAAAATAGATAATCTCCTTAAAGTTGAGGGCCTTGATGATAAGATTAACACTAGAAACATTACTAAGGGGCATGTACGCTGGCGGCCCAATCAGTTCGCTAGAAATGATTCGCATCCGATTCGTAATGCTATTACAATTTTGATCATTTTACTTGCTGGGTACTTATTCTATTCTCTTTATTTTGTGCAGGAGAGTTTTTCCCTTGCGGAAGACAATGCTACAAATCCGCAACAATCCGTAGTTGAAGAAGAAGTTGCAACAGAACCTGAACAAAGCGTTGTTGCTAAAATTCAAGAAACTGCAGTAGCGGCCGATTCAACCCAGGAAGTAGCCAATGATAAACCTGAAGTGCAGGAAGAAGTGCAGGAAGAATCAACTGAGGTTGCTACTGTAGATGAAAAACAAGTAGAGACTGCCAAAAGTATAGAACAGGTAATAATACAGACTCCTGTGGAACCTCTTACCCTTGAAGTTGAAGCCTCTGAAGGAACTTGGGTCAGCATTTCTGTTGACGGAAATGATATTGAAGATTATCGAATTGAAGCAGACGAAATTCAGCAGTGGGAAGCAAAAGAAAATTATCTGTTGACACTTGGAAATACTCGGGTTGTCAGGGTTTTACTGAACGGCAGAGAGATTGAAACAAACCGTACCAATCAGTTATTGACAGATTGGGTAGTTGACGCAAATTTACTGCCGTAAATTCATAAAATATACAGCCCCGAAAATTGAGCTGTTCTGAGAATTTCCTACAGTGTCAGTTTCTTCAGGGCTCTGAACGTAGCTGTTCTGTATCATCTGTCTTTCGTTTTAATTTGCTTTTTAAAGCAATCTTCAAGTATATATTTGCAGCAAATCTCTGCCATTGAGAGTTAAAATTTCATGCAGCAAATCCCTCCGTTTGAACATGGTAAACGCTACCATCCGCTTAGTCAGCACTATCTAGAACAATTTGGTGAAAAAGTATACAAGGTAAGTGTTTCGGTCGCAGATTCCTGTCCAAACAGAGAAGGTCGTAACGGTATGAAGGTCTGTATTTTTTGTGATGAGTGGGGTTCCGCGGCATATCATCAGCAGCGCGATCAACCGATCAGGAAACAAATCCAAATTAACCGTGAGGCAATCCGAAAGCGTTATCGGGCAGAAAAGTTTTTAATATATTTTCAGGCTTACACCAATACCTTCGGCCGTTTTATGGAGTTGGAATCTCTCTATCAGCTGGCTTTAGAAGAAAAGGATGTGGTAGGACTGGTGGTGGGAACCCGTCCGGATTGTTTGCCTGAAAGGGTGCTGCGGAAATTTGCTCAAATCGCGCGGGAGCATTATCTTTCGGTGGAACTTGGAGTACAGACTTTTGATGACGAGCAGCTTCTTTTCCTTTCTCGTGGACACGACAGTGCATCATCTCTGGAGGCAATCCGCAAACTGAAAACAGTAACCGGAGTGAATTTATGTGTGCATTTGATGTTTGGTGTTCCGGGAGAAACTGACAAGCAAATCCGGGAAACAGCGGAAATATTATCAGCACACGAAGTTGACGGAGTAAAGTTACACAACCTGCATGTACTCAGGAATACTCCACTGGAAAAGCTTTATCGCGAATCCCGCTTTGTACCGTTGGAGTTGGTAGAATATACACGCAAAGTTAGTATATTTCTTGAATCCCTTTCTCCGAAAATTGCCGTGCACCGCCTGGCTGCTGTCGCTTCACGCTGGGATGAGTTGATTGCACCAGCATGGACACGTGAAAAAATGCGGCCAACTCAATATATTGACGATTACCTGGCAACAAAAAACACTTGGCAGGGCCGCAAATTTCTAAGCAGCAAAGGTTGACAAACTAGTCGGTTAATTTTTCAACTCTTGTTTAAACTCAAACTTTTTTGCTTAACAGACATGCAGAAAAGTTTTATTTAGAGCTGCTTAACAAAACTGTCAGTACTTTTTTTATTATGGTTTGTGCTGATGTTGAAATGACAATTTGTCATTCTTAGACTATGATGATGACGGCATTTATGATTCTTTATCTTGAATTATCTAACAAAAACTAAACACTTACTCAAACAAATAAATGAACATTAATTCAGAAAATGATAATTCATTTGGACTTAATGCTACTGAAATAGATTTGGAAAATGCAATTGCTGATGACTCGGATCGAGTTTTAATCAAACGAATATTGGAATTGCTGAGTGACGAAAAGGCCGAAGAAATCGCTTTCATAGATGCAAAGAAACGTTCCAGTCTGGCGGATTATCTGTTAGTCTGCCAGGGGCGTTCCCAGTTACACTGCAGAAGTATTGCTCAAAATGTGGAATATAATTTAAAGCAGGAAGGTGAAATTTCACTGGGACTCGAAGGTGAGCGCGAAGGAAACTGGGTGCTTTTAGATTACGGAAACATTATCCTGCATGTGTTTCATCCGGAAATACGCAAGTATTACAATTTAGAAGAGCTCTATTCAAAACGGCCTGGCGAGGAATATGCTGACAATTCTGAGCCTTCAAAATATAGATATTAAGGATAAACAATGCCAGACGAGGAGCAACCGGAATGGCTGGAGACGCTGGAGAAGACTCCTCTAACTTCACGCTTACGGCGTAAAGAATCTCTGAAACGTTTCAATACCTGGCGTATCGGCGGAGTAGCTGAGTGTTTGATTGACGTAGTCAATGTCGCTGATTTAAGTTTTTTACTGCCCTTCATCAGCAAATTCCGTATTCCCTGGTTTATCCTTGGTAAAGGTTCCAACCTGCTCATTCCAGATACATTCTGGCCCGGAATAATCCTGCATTTGAGCGGAGAGTTCAAAAGTTGGGAGCCCCTCGAAAACAACAATCCATCCTGTAACAATAAAAAAGTTTCCGCCGGTGCTGCGCTGGCCGATGTGACATTTGCTCAACGCTGTGTAACTCAAGGATGGTCCGGGATGGAATTTTTAATCGGCATTCCCGGAACGATCGGCGGAGCTGTTGCCATGAACGCCGGCGCGCACGGTGGTGAAACTGCGGAATTTTTGATGCAGGCGGAGTGGATGGACATGGAAGGCAATTTACACTCTTCATTGCGGGAAGAGCTGGAGTTCAGTTATCGCTTTTCTGAACTTAATGGTAATTTTGGAAAAATTATCACGCGCGCCGTTTTTCAACTCCAGCAAACTGATCCGGAAAGCGTTGAAAAGAAACTACTCGAATGTCAGCAATTCCGGATAGAAAAACAACCTTACAATCAGCCGAGCTGCGGTTCAGTCTTCAAAAATCCTCCTGGAGATTTTGCCGCGCGTTTGATAGAAGATTCCGGATTGAAAGCTAAAATGTGCGGCGATGCTCAAATCAGTCCGATCCATGCAAATTTTATTGTGAACCTTGGAAAAGCTACGTCCGCAGATATCTTAGCGTTGATCGACACCGTCCGGGAAACTGTTTTTAACAAGCATTCCATTTATTTGGAGCCCGAGGTTCAAATCCTGCAGAGTTCAGTATATAGCTAATTTTCAGCAGTTGAATTTAAAGCGGTTGCATCCCGCAACCTTGGGCTTTACTGACTGAAAAAACTGAACTGTCTTACTCCAACTGAAAGTTTTGATTTTCCATGCAGGATCTCAAACGACAATCAAATCGAAGACCCGCCGTACGGAGACTTCGGACATCCTCAATGAGCGCCCGGAAAAACCGCAGTAATCCAATCCCAGGGCTACCAGTAAAACTTCGCAAACCGAATGCAGAACCGGCTTACAAAAATTCCTGGCTTCCGCCGTATTTCCTAGAAAATGAACCGGCTTACCTGAGGATTAAAATACACTGGCTGATTCAAAAATTTATTGGATTCTGCGGTCTTGTTTTTATTTTATGGCTGGCCGGAGGCAGCGTTTGGGTTGGACAGGCATTTTTTCAACAACCTCTTACAAAGGTCCTGATTAAAGGCAACCAGTTGTTGGACGATGTTGATGTGCTGAGAATGAGCGGACTGCGTCAGGGGCAGCATTTATCTGATCTCGAACCCTACCGACTGGCGGCACGACTGCAGACACATCCTATCGTGCAAAAGGCGGACATACGCAGAAAATTTCCTGATGAAGTACACCTTAACATTACTGAATATCAGCCGGTTGCAGTGCTTACAATCTCACAAGAAACAAATACTTTTTCACCTGCATCACTGTCAAAAACAAAGTACGTTCTGATTGGTAAAAATCAACGTCTACTCAAACAATTGCCGATTGATATTCTGCGCGATTCACCGCACAAAAAACTACCGCTTATTGATGGACTGACTGTACAGTCGATCACGTTGGGTTCACGTCTGGATTCCCCTGTTTTGGAAAGAGGGTTACGATTTCTGGAAACATTTCAGCAAATGGCCGCAGCCCAAAAAATTGAACTGCCAAAAACTCAGCTTGAACTGGAAAGACAATTCAGAATAGTCGACTGGACTACCCAGCCTATTCTCATTGATATTTCAGACCCCCTCAATCTAAAAATCAACTGGCCTCTGAATATCTTTAATCTACAACCAGGCTCACCGGAACCTTTACGTACTGTTCCACTGACGATCCAGATGGGAAGCCGCAATTTCGGTGAGCGTTTACTCACCTTCCAAAATATCTATCCTGTCCTCGATAAACAGCATCCGAGATTAAAAAGTATTGACCTGCGCTATAAAAATAGGGTATTGCTAGTACCATGACCTAAATTTAAAACTAAACTGTAACGTGGACATTTTGTCTGCGAACATTTAGTGGAGCAGCGCAATGGGCTTGTTGGATGAACTGGTGCATGAAGAAGATCTGGATCCGGAAGTAATGCGGCAGACAGGCAGCACCTACCTGAATCTCTCGGAACTGGAGAAAATACGGCATTTGATCCAGATGGATTTGCTGGATGAATCTCACCTGTTACGAAATTTGTCAAACCGTTATGGACTCCCTTTGCTGTCCGACACACGTGATGAAGTCCAAAATCACGAAAGCCCCCTTTTTTCAAAACAACTTTATGAACGCACAGGTATTTTAGCTATGCGTTTTGGTTCAAAGTGTGTAGGGCTGTTGTCGGTTCAGTCAAACTGGTTGAGCATGAATCAGGTAGCCTTTCAGTTGGGAACGCCTGTCTTTTGGCATTTAGCGCAACAGCAGCAAATTGAGGCACTGCTTGAAACTTCAGAATTACCGGCCGCAGATGCTGATTTTTCTGCAACAGGCAGAATCCAGCAAATATTTGAAGAAGCAATTTCCCGTAGATGTTCAGATATTCATCTTGAACCGGAAAAAAACAAACTTCGGATAAGATACCGTATTGACGGTTACCTCCAGGATGCTGCTGCAATACCGCTGAGTTTCCATCCCCTGATTTTATCACGCTTGAAGTTATTAGCAGGAATGGACATTGCTGTGCGGCGGAGGCCTCAAGACGGGCACTACACATACCGCTCAAACGGAGGTCGTCACTTTGATGTTAGAGTTTCGACCCTGCCGGGACAATCAGGTGAAAAGCTGGTGCTGCGGCTTTTGGATCAAACACCTGTACAGCACAAATTGGAAGCGCTTGGTTTTTTCAAAAATGATTTGGAAATGCTCTATCAGGCAAGTCAGGCTCCAAGCGGATTGATCCTCATGGTTGGACCGACAGGCAGTGGTAAAACAACAACATTGTATGCGATTATTAATGCACTTAATTCACAAGAAAAAAATATTCTGACCATCGAAAACCCAGTTGAATATCATATAGAAGGCATCACACAGGTTTCCGTCAAACCGGAGCAGGGATTGGGGTTTGCTGAGACTTTGCGGGCAGCTTTGCGTCAGGATCCGGATGTTATTTTAATTGGTGAAATAAGAGATGAGGAGACAGCAAGCATCGCGGTAAAAGCCGCACTTACAGGACATTTGGTCCTTTCAACACTTCACAGCAACGACGCCGTGACAGCAATTCAGCGCCTGCTGAACCTTGGAATTGCACCGGATTTATTAGCAGAAACCCTGACTGTTATTGTTTCACAAAGACTGGTACGCCGTCTTTGTGCACATCATAACACTGGAAAGCCGTTAAACGGAAAAAATGACAATAATTGTCTGCGCTGCAGAGGAACAGGATATTCCGGACGGATTCCGGTTTATGAAATTCTAAAAGTAAACTCGCTCGTCCGCAACCGAATTCAAGCAGGTGAAACCGGAAATAAATTGATCCGCCCCGATACAGAATTATATTTTCATACAATGGAGCAAACTGCTCAGCGACTGGCCAAAGAAGGTTTGACTGACTGGAAAGAACTGCAGCCTCTGTTAATCAATGTCTAAGATGTGGACGTTTTTCTGGCGCAAATTCCAGTGCTGATCACCTAAGTAAGATTCACAACGCTTCACTTTTGCACGATTTTGGCAGGATAAGGCTAAGGCAACTTATTCGGAATATCCCACCTGCGTAGAATCAAAAACAGAGAGGACTCCGGATATGCTCAGTAAATGACAAGGGGTAAAATTTGATAACGAATAATTATTCTTGTATTTTCAGATATTTATGAATAATTTTTGCCTACGATCATACTGTTAAAAATGCGATCAACTCCGGAAAAATTTTAAATATTTTAGCTTTTGCAGCAAAAGACAAACAGTTGAAACCGGATTTTCAGGAATATTTTGTCAACGCCAAACTGTAATGGACAATAGAGCGTCCAAAGCAGCATGAATTTAATTGCAGTTGTTCTATAACTCGCCCTGTTTAAGGTTTGACAGGCTTGTAGTTCTACTGTGCTTATGATAGAATAACAGATTAATTATAATCTTTTTCTATGAATATCAACTCATGAGCAACTTTTCAATCCTACTACTGAAGGATAGTGACGTTGGTGTACGTCAGTATCATTTTGGGAAGAAACTGCTGTTTTTTTTGTTGACGCTTTTAATGCTCGGAGCAGCTGTATTAGCTTGGAAGTTTTTTGAACAATACCAAACAATTGCAAAGCAAAGCCAGTTGCTGAATAAGCAGGAACAGAGTCAGATCGCCTTTCAACAGCGGGTTGACCTCTATGACGGACGTGAATCACGGATTTCGTTTCTTGAAGATTATGTCGAAGAATTGAAGCAGTCTGAGCAGAACAGCAATGTAATGTATAAAAAACATACAGCTCTGTTTCGCTCAAACACACAAAAGTTGGATGAATTACATAATTTTATTTGTCAGGCGCTGGAAACTCAATGTGCGCCTAATCTAAACATTCAGGCAAATCGACAACAGACGATGCAGTGGCTGGAGCAGATATCTGAAGATTTTGTGGCCTTTAATCAATCTTTACAAAAATTTGATTCACGTCGCAGAAGTTTTGAAGAGCAGGCAAATACAATTGAACAGTTACGCGGACAACTGGTTGAGACAGAACAGAGTTTGTCTGAGCATATGGAGTTCCTCAAAGTAAATCAGGAAACAGTAACTCGGCTCAAGAATAAGATTATCAAAGCTACTGGTATTACACTGAGTAAAACAACTAAGAGCAAAAGAACAAAAACGAAAACAGGACGAGGCGGCCCAACAATATTAGACAGTTTGTCACTTGATTCACCACAGGCCTTGTTAAGTTCTGGAAATTTACGTCAGTTTCTCTACAGCAATTCTGACGATTATAACGTAACAGTTGCACAACTGGAGGATTTGAACCAGCTGATTAATCGGAATCTGAGTATTTGGAGACAAACTCCCACGACGATTCCAATTCGCAGCAGAGCCTTATCTGATCGTTACGGCATGCGCGTGGATCCGTTCACGAAGAAACGTGAAAATCACGGTGGCATTGATTTCAGAGCACGCAGAGGCACTCCTGTTTATGCCCCCGCGGATGCAGTCGTCAGAATTGCAAGTCGTAAATCCGGTTTTGGCTTGCTGGTAGAACTACTGCACGGCAGGGGATTTTTCCCTGGAAAGAAAAAATTGGTGCGCTACAGAACACGGTATGCTCATCTTTCGAAGATAAAAGTAAAACGCGGACAGCAGGTGAAGCGCGGAGATTTATTAGGATTGGTAGGAAGCACCGGACGCAGTACAGGCCCGCATTTACATTATGAAATGATCATCAATGGGCGTCGTACAAATCCCTTACTGCCGATGACCAGGTATAATCCGGATCAGCGTCTATATCGCCATTAATTTATTAGCAAACAAACCAGCATGTCAAACCAAAATACTGCAACAAGCAAAGGCCTCGGTTTCCTTGGTGAGGATTTATTTGTGGAAGGTACAATCCACGCAGAAAAGAAAATGGTTGTCGGCGGAACTGTCAATGGATCTGTTTCCGGAGACCAGGAAATTGTTGTAACGGAAACTGGAAATATAAATGGAAAACTTGAAGGAAGCACCGTTTTAGTTGCCGGAAAAGTCGCTGGAGATTTACTGGCCCACAAACGCCTGGAGGTGATTGCATCCGCCACTATAACAGGTGAGGTGCAGGTTCCTTCCGGACAACTTTTAATTCATGAAGGCGCCCAATTAGAGGCACAGTGTGGGACCCTTTTCAAGGAGCTTCCGCAAAAACAAGCAACTTCCTGATTTTTATTATTAGCTATCTTAGCTGCCGTATATGTCTGCAGTGTATTATGATTAATGTAAAAAATGCTTTATCCTACTGCCAAAAATAGCCTGAATAAACAAAACCGGCCCGTCGTTCAATCTAAACGGTTAAAGAACCACGACCGAATTCTCTACGTTAACGGGTTGTTTTCACCGCCTAAATCACAAGAGAATACCGTTGGTCTGGCAAAAGAGTCCGAAGAATGGCGTTCACTGTTTACCATGGTTTTAATTGCAGGCTTTGGCGTGGTAATGCTGCTGATCTCTGTTATTGGAAGTTACGGTATTTTAGCGACTAACAGGCTGGAAGCATATGAACAAACACTTGTTCAAAAACTGGATTCAATGGAACTGGAGAAAGTTTTGATGACAGAAGAAATAGCTGCGCTGAAAACAAATCCGGCCTATGTTGAATTGATTGCCCGCAAACAATTGGGTTTGGTGCGTACAGGTGAGGTTGTTTTTTATCTGCCTGAATCCACTGAGAGCATTCCTTAAAAAGCAGATTCCTGCAGAAAAATTATTTCAATCTCAAAATTCTCGTCCTTCCAGTTTTTCTATGGCGTGATGAAGAACTTCCGGAATCTGAGTTGACTGATTTTTTTGATAGTTATAGCAAATCACAACACCGCTACCTTCTGCTACCGTTTCCGGATACTGCTCACTAACAATCAGGTACTCCATTGTAAAACGTTTCTCATGCATTTCTGTTATTTTAGCTCCAACATAAACAGTATCCGGATAAGTGAGTGGAGTTCGATAGCGGCAGGAGGTTGATCCTAAAATAGGGCCTACTCCCAATTGTTCCACGATGTCCATCAAGCCCACAGCCTCAAAATATTGAATACGAGCACTCTCAAAATAGCGAAAATAAATTACATTATTTACATGTTGAAAAGAATCCATATCCCCCCAGATGACGGGAATTTCTGCTACAACAGGAAAAGATTTTAATAGTTCTTGCATAAAGTCAGCTCGATGAGTCGAATTGAAAAACAAAAAATAGAAAGGCCGCTTAAAAAAGCCTTAATTATCTGTAACGGGAACCCTCCACCTCAGGCACTGCTGAAGCAGTTATGGCGTGAAGCTGATTATCGGGTAGCCGCTGACGGCGGTGCAAATCTGCTGCACGTTTTAAACCTACTTCCTGACGCGGTAGTTGGAGATTTCGACTCCCTTCATCGGGATGTGCAAAAACAACTTCCGGAAAAAATACTCTTTCATGTCAAAGAGCAGGACACCAACGATGCAGACAAAGCCGTTCGACATTGCCTGAAACTTGGATTTACAGAAATTAACCTGCTTGGCGCAGACGGTGGACGACAGGATCAGTTTCTCTCCAGCCTGGAAATTCTGTTTAAGTATGCTCCACGTGCACGTCTCATCATTTGGACTCCGCTGGAACGCATGGAGTTTATCCTGGGCACATGGAAAGAGACTCTCCCTCCCGGAACAACACTTTCACTGCTCCCTCTTTTCAGCGGGGCAGAGGGCGTTGTTTCACAAGGATTAAAGTTTGAATTGAATAATCATGCTTTGCTGCCCGGAAAATCACCTTCAGGTGTATCAAATCAGGTGCTCTCCAATCCTGTCACAGTGAGTATCAAGGAAGGCCAGCTTTTACTCGTTGTTCAGCACAGCACAGATCATACTTAAATTGCTGAATCAAATTATAGTCAGTATTATAGTTAAGCTTAGAATACTGTAAAGCGTTGAAAAAAGCACGGTTGTGGTGACAAATTCCGGACAGAGCTTGTACTCCAGGGCAATGATGGATGCAAGTACAGCCGCAGGCATAGCCGCCTGAAGAATTCCTGTACTGCGTTCCATTCCTTCAAGGCCAAAAAATGGAACCAACAACAGCGCCAGCACAGGCCCTCCAATCAAACGTACCGTACTCGCGGCAAAAACATTGAAGTTAATCTTTATTTTATCGATCTCACCCATCTGTACTCCAAGTGTAATGAGCATCACCGGAATCATTGCCTGTCCCAGTAAACCACTCAGACGTGAGAGAAAAATCGGAACCTCAACACCTGACATGTTGAAAGCCAGTGCCGGAATCAAAGCCAGCAATGCAGGTGTTTTAAATACGGAAAATACCGCTGTCACACCCCCGCTGCGGGCCCAACTTGCCACGCCTACGCAAATCACAAAAGAAATAAAGAGAATCGCCAAGAAATATATCGTCGCCGGAGTGCGTGATGCATCTCCCAACCGAAACTCAATCAGCGGCAGCCCAAAATTTCCGACATTGCCAAATGTTGCAATCAGTACAAATGCTGCAGAAACTTCTTTCGATTGCCTAAGGGCTTTGGCCACCAGAAAGCCCAGAAATGCCACCGCAACCTGCGCTGCAAAAATATAAGCTACCATCTGAAATGCCAGCTCCGCTTCAATTTGAGTTTTGCTGATAATATTGAAAACAAAGGCGGGGACAAAAACAAAATAAGCCGGACGTGAAAGTGAGCGCGCTTGAACTTGTAAACGTGGTCCAATGAAATAACCAATTAATACAAGTATAAAAACCGGCGTAACAACATTGAGGAATACAAAAAATATCCCGCTGATATTATCAAAAAGCAAAAAAGCATTCATATTTAGTATACAAAAGATTTAGTAAAATTTTTTAATCTGCAAATATTTATGGAAATGTTTTGTCAGGATGTTCACATTCTTTGACTATCGCGCAATGTTCACAGTCAGGTTTTCGTGACTTACATACGTAACGTCCATGCAGAATCAGCAAATGGTGCGCGTCTTTTTTCCATTTTTCCGGAACTGCCTTCATCAAATTTTCTTCAACCTGCAAAACTGTATCTCCGGGCGCAAGTCCCGTTCTGTTAGAGATCCGGAATATGTGAGTATCCACCGCAATTACAGGCTGTCCGAAAGCTGTGTTCAAGATAACATTTGCTGTTTTGCGTCCCACTCCCGCGAGCGCTTCCAATTGTTCTCTATTTTGCGGAACCTGAGCTGCGTGATTTTCTACAAGTTGAGCACAGGTTTTGACTATATTTTTCGATTTCGTTGGTGCAAGTCCGATGCTCTTGATGTACGACAATACTTTTTCTGCGCCTGCCTCACACATCTCTTGCGGTGTTGGAAATGCAGCAAACAATTCCGGAGTAACTTTATTCACCGAAATATCAGTAGCCTGCGCACTGAGAATTACCGCGATCAGCAATTCAAACGTATTACGGTAGCACAGCTCAGTTTCCGCTTTTGGAATTGAATCTTTCAACTTCCGGAACAGACTCTCAACCTTTGTGGTTTTCATGAACAGAGTATCTTATTTCCGTTTAAATTTAAGTAAATATTTGAAATATGCCGCTCATGAGTTAAATTGACAATTAGAGCAAAAAAAATGACAATAGTCAGCAGTTCAATAAGGATTTCAAAAAAATACAGACTCCCAATATTTGAAACTTTAAACCCAGCAACATATTCGATTTATGAAAGAAACAGATTTTCTACCATTGAGAATATCGGTTCTCGTAGTATCCGATACCCGAACAGCAGAGACCGACACCTCCGGAAAAACTCTTGCGGAACGGCTCACTCAAGCAGGGCACACACTTGCAGAAAAGTGTTTCGTTCCGGATGATATTTACCAGATCCGAGCCGTACTTTCACGCTGGATTGTGGATCCGGCAGTAGACATTGTCCTGACAACCGGAGGTACAGGGCTCACAGGCCGTGACGGTACCCCTGAAGCAGTCAAACCTTTATTTGACAAACTAATTGAAGGATTCGGAGAAATGTTCCGCTGGGTATCTTATGAGGAAATTTCCACCTCTACTATCCAATCACGAGTCACAGCCGGAGTTGCGAACGGGACTTATATTTTTTGCCTGCCGGGCTCTTCTGGAGCATGCAGAACCGGATGGGACAAAATACTTGCCGCACAACTCGATATCCGCAGCCGGCCCTGTAATTTCGCGGAAATGCTGCCAAGACTCACTGAGTATTAAACGCAGAGTAATAAGTCAAATTACCATTGACATAATTCCGGAAAATCCTGCAAAAACGCCTGCGTTAATCAGTAAGCGTTTTAGTTTTTTTCTGCCTGTAACTTGAGGAATTCCTGCACCACAGGTACAAGTCTTCCCATACCTTCTTCCTTTGGACACACCACAGGTAATCCCAGGCGTTCTTCAAGATTTTTTTGTTCAGCCTGCAGTTCTCTTTTTGTAAGATCTGAACTGTTCAGTGTCACTGCCAAGGTTTGCGCTCCATAAAGTCGAATCAATTCCAGTTCCTCTTCAATCGGCGGCATCGGCCAAAGTTCCCGTTCATAGTCTGTGAGATAATATTTCTGTTTCGGCATGCACTGCAGGATCACACCTTTCGCCGCTGCGCTGCATAAGAATTCTGAACCGCATGGTCCGGAAGGGTTACGTAATGATGATTGACCTTCAAGTAAAATCAAATCGGGATTCTCCTCCTGATCACAAAGCATAATTGCTGACTCAAGTTCACCACTGACAAAATCATTGAGCGTAGAGTCAAGAATAAATCCATAGTGACCACCCTGTAGTTTCCCCGTCTGACCGGTGTATATCATTTCGGTGCGAATTCCATGCTCACGGCAGGCATCTCTCAGCCAAATACTGGAGGTACGTTTTCCCAAAGCGCAGTCTGTTCCAAACATGGCAATTCTTGGAGCACGCACATTTAAAATGTCACCTGTCCAGAAAGCATTATCCCTGGCGCTTTTCGGTTTTCTAATATCTAGCAGTTCGGCGTGATTTTGCTTTGCAGTCTGTACAATTTCCGCATCATCGCTCAAATAGTGGTGCAGGCCATTGACGATATGCATACCGCAGGAGAGAGCTTCCAGCAACTCCAAACGCAAATCACCTGGAATAAAGCCCCCTTCCGTGGCAATCCCTATAATTGCATAAACTCCAATGCCGCATTCTTCCGGTGTTATATTATGTTTTGAACTTTGTGAGCGGAGAAAATCTTTAATCGACGCATGGACGGGGATGTCAACTGCTTTCCCGTCTACCAGTTCTCCTGCGTCTTTTCCTGCGGTATTTTGATCAATGACCGCGAGGATATCATAGTGCTCTGATTTCCGGACGAGTCCAAATGCTGTTTTTGCGTTACGGGAATTAAATTTGCCACTTGTAAGTAATATTGCCGCTTCTTTCAATGGTGCTCCAATTTAAGTATTTTGTGATTATTTACTGCTTATCAGACTAATAAATTCACCCCATTAATCAAGCATCGTGCTTCAGTAATTTTTTAAACAAAAGTGCACCCCCTGAAGGGTTCCGAAAATAATTTTTTCGACTGCCTGTTTCTTTGTAAGCAAGTTTGCTGTACAATGAAACTGCAGATTTGTTGGCCGCATGGACTTCCAGCCAGAGTGATTCTATCCTATCCGACTTCGCAAGTATTTCCAACTGTTCCAGCATAAATTCTGCAAGTCCGCGTTTTCTCCAGTCCGGATGCACTCCTAGCCTGAGTATTTCCAGTTCCGGAGGAACAGACTGAAACGCCAACATTCCTACAGCACAGACATCCGGAATTTCCAGCAGCCAATTGTTAAAAGAAGGTTGCTTTTGCATTTCTCGGTAATCTTGCTCATTCCAGGGCAAAGTGAAGCAGAGAAAATCCATTTCCATTATTTCTTTTGCTGAAGGCTGCAAAGAAATTTGAACATCCCGGACGGGACAATCGGAATACGCAATCATTACTTCTTCTACAATATTCTTGACAAATAACTTGTAAACTACCAGAAGATTGATTATAAATATAGGTTTAATTTATTATTCTTAAAAGAGAAGTGGAAACTGTTTGTCAAGGGATGAAGACAGCAGGACCGTTTCTTTATGATTCACATCAGAGCCAGTTAGTCCGATTTCATCCCGCGGGCGTTTAACCAAGCCATTACAAGGAGATTTTATGGCTGTCATATCAATGAAGCAATTTTTAGAAGCTGGAGTTCATTTTGGACACCAGACAAAACGTTGGCATCCCAAGATGTCACCGTACATCTACGGCGTAAAAAACGGAGTTCACGTAATCGATCTGCGCCAGACCTTAACAAAACTCAAAGAAGCCTATGAGTATGTGAAGGCATCCGCTGAAGAAGGCCGAGTACCGCTTTTTGTCGGCACAAAGACTCAAATCCAACGCATTGTCAAAGAAGAAGCTGACCGCTGCGGCAGCCCCTACATCAATTTCCGCTGGCTGGGAGGTTTACTGACCAACTTTGGTACAGTCAAGCAGTCCATCGCACGCATGAAATCCTTTGAAGAAATTGCCGGAGAAGACGGAAATTACGAAGGTGTCATCAAAAAAGAAGCTTTGATGATGGAACGTAAACGCGTGAAATTGGCACGCTCCCTCGGTGGAGTACGGAATATGAAAAGCATTCCGTCCATGTTGTTTATTACAGATTGCCACAGAGAACAGCTTGCACTGAAAGAAGCCCAAAAGTTGGGAATCCCAGTAGTTGGAGTTTCTGATACAAACTGTGACCCAACCGGGATTGACTTTATGATTCCGGGCAATGATGATTCACCGCGTGCAGTAGCATTGTATGCAAGTGTGATTTCGACCGCAGTCATGGAAGGCTTAGCTCTTCGGAAGCAAAACCGAATTGACTCTGCTCCGGTTGAAAAGGCTCCTGCTAAAAAAGCCAAACCTGTAGCAAAAGATTCTGCTGGAAAAAGTGGAGTTGCTCCTGAGAAAAAAGCCGGATCTGCACCCATAAAAACTGAGAAGAAGTCTCTTGTTGCTAAAGCAAAAGATTCTGCAAAGCCAAAACCTGCTGCGGCAAAAGCGAAAGCCGCTGAAGTGAAGGTTGCTGATGCAAAGCCTGCGGCAAAAGCGAAAGCTGCTGAAGAAAAAGTTGCTAAGAAAAAAGCTCCCGCAAAAAAAACCAAACCTGCAGCGAAAGTAAAAGCAGTGGCGAAAAAAGTAGATGGAGCAAGCGAAGGCAAAACTGTTGAAAAAAAGCCGACAGCAGTAAAAGCGACTAAAAAGTCAGACGCAGAAAAATAAAGACTCCTTCCAGATGACTTTCCGGATTTACATTTTGTATTTCCGGAAACCACATTAAAACTAACTAAAACAATTAGTAGAACAAAAAAGATGACAACGATTACAGCGTCAGCAGTAAAAGATTTAAGAGAAATAACCGGGGTAGCAATGATGGATTGCAAGAAAGCCCTTGTTGAAACAAATGGAGACATTGAAGCCGCGCAGGATTACTTGCGTAAAAAAGGCCAGGCCAAAGCTTTAAAAAAATCCGCACGTGATACTAGTGAAGGCGCAGTCTGCTTTGCAACTAGTGCGGATGGGAAAAGCGCGGGTTTAGTTAAAGTTGCCTGTGAAACTGATTTTGTCTCAAGAAACGAAAAGTTTCAGGCATTCATCAAACAACTTGCAAATCAAGTCTGTGAGAAGGGTGCGGACAATCTACTGACGCAACCGCTGGTTGCAGGTGAAGGCGATGTTGAGACTTTGCTGACTGGAACAATTGCTGAGTTAGGTGAGAATATGCAAATTCTCGGCAGCAGAAAAATGGAAATCAGCAATGGTGCCGTCGGCGGATATATCCACAGCAACGGAAAAATTGGGGTGGCCGTTCCGCTGGAAACAGATCAGCCTTGTGATGATGTACGACTGGAAACATTGGCACGTGACATTGCCATGCATATTGCGGCATTTCCTGCAGAAGCAGTGAAAGCGGATCAGGTTTCAAGTGAAGTGCTGGAAAAAGAAAAAGATGTCTTTACAGCACAGGCACGTGAATCCGGAAAACCGGATAATATCATTGAAAAAATGATCGGCGGCCGTTTGAATAAATTCCTCAAGGAAATTTGTGTGGAAAGCCAACCCTTTGTGAAAGACCCTCAGGTTTCAGTCAGCCAACTGGTTGAAAGCACGGCCAAAGAACTTGGTGTGAATATAAATTTCAGCACCTTTGAAAAATATCAGTTCTAAACGAAAAACTATGACCCCGAAATTTAAACGTATACTACTGAAATTAAGCGGAGAAACTCTCGGGGGAGAGCAGGGGACAGGATTTGAGTACGATACAATCCGATCCCTTGCTGATAGTGTCGTTGCAGTTCACAATCTGGGATTAGAAGTAGGGATTGTGGTAGGAGGAGGCAACATTTTCCGTGGATCAAAATCCGCAGAAGGAAATGTCGGCCGAGTCGCAGGAGATCACATGGGAATGCTGGCCACCGTGATCAACAGTATCTGTCTGCAGGAAATACTGGAACAAAGTGGAGTTTTAACCCGCGTTTTGTCTGCAATTGAACTGAATGCTATTGCAGAACCATACATCAAACGCCGAGCAGATCGGCATCTGGAAAAAAAGAGGGTGGTAATATTTGCGGCAGGGACAGGAAATCCATTCTTCACTACGGATACAGCCGCGGTATTACGTGCGTCTGAGGTCGGTGCTGAAATTGTGATAAAAGCCACTAAAACCAACGGTGTTTATGACAAAGATCCTATGCAGCACCCTGATGCAGTACGTTACGAGAAATTAAATTACGACGAAGTTCTAAAACAAAATCTGCAGGTAATGGATGCAACAGCCATTGCTTTTTGCCGTGATAATCAACTTCCCATCCTGGTACTTGACTACCGTGAAACTGATTCCATCCTCAAGGCAGTGTGTGGTGAAAAAATCGGAACCCTGATCAACTAAAGAGGAATATGACACTTGAAAATACACAAGAAGTTGAAGAAATGGTTAATCACAAAATGGATCTCACCATTGAAAACCTGAAACAGGATCTCAGTGGCATCCATGCAGGACGAGTATCTCCCGCAATACTGGAATCCGTCAAGGTTGATTATTACGGAAACCCGACTCCAATCAATCAGGTTGCTAACATCTCAACACCTGAACCTCAGATGCTGGCGATCAGTCCCTGGGAAAAAAGTATGATCAAGGAAGTTGAACGTAGTTTACAAGCAGCAAATTTGGGTTTCAGTATCGCTAATGACGGAAATATTATCCGTGCAGTGACTCCTCCTTTTACTGAAGAAAGACGTAAAGATTACGTCAAGCAGATCAAAAAAATCGGAGAAGACACTAAAATCGCTGTACGTAATGTACGAAGAGACGGGAATGATAATCTTAAACAGATGGAAAAAGATAAGCTTATCTCTCAAGATGAGGAAAAAGTAGCTCAGGAACACGTCCAGAAAGTAACAGATCAGCATACAAATATGGTGGATGAGTTAGTAGCCGCAAAGGAAAAAGAACTAATGACACTTTAGGACTTAAATGCTGGCAGCACTACTGCATTCAATTTGGCAATATCAGGTTTTTAAGTCTGTCGTATTTCGCGGCGGAATGGCATTTTTAACGGCCTACCTGCTGATTGTGTGGGTGATGCCGAAGGTGATACGATCCTTCAGAAAAAGGGGAATTACCTCAGATTTTATCACCGCGCCAGCCGACACAAAACCCTACACCGGGGCGCCTCCAATCATGGGCGGTGGCGTTTTGATTATGGGAATAGTTTTTGGTGCAGTACTCTGGTGTAATCTGAACCAGTATGTTGTTGCTCTGTTGGTGATCCTGCTCTCGTTTGGAATTATCGGGGCAGTTGACGATATAGCAAAAGTCATCAGTAAAAGACGGATTGAGTCTGGTCATGAGGCCAGAAAATCGTACAGCGAAAAAGCAGATGGAATAAGCGGACTCTGGAGACTGGCTGCTCAATTTATCGTTTCACTGCTAGTTGTAACCGGATTATATTTGTTTGTCGACATTGATGGACATTTGGTGGTACCGCTGGTACCTCTCAAAACAGCGTATCCGTACTTACCGAAATATCTGTTTATTCCATTCATGACACTTATCATCGTTGGTGGTGCAAATGCGGTCAATCTTACAGACGGTATGGACTCACTGGCAACTGTACCTTTGATGACCTGCGCCATGTTTGTCGGACTTGTGGCGTATATAGGAGGAGACCCGGAGTTCGCGGCAAAGTTAAAAATTCCAAGTCTCTCTCATGATATTAAGGAACTTGCAGTGCTCTCGGCATTGGTTATTAGTGCAGGTGTCGCTTTTCTTAAATATAATTCGCCTCCGGCTTTGATATATATGGGCGATTTGGGTGCACTTGCTTTAGGCAGTATGGTTTCGGCCATGTTTATTTTTGTAAAAGCAGAATTGTTTTTACCGATTGTTGGCGGAGTTTTTGTGTTTTCAGTACTATCCTCTATCATTCAACGAACGTTTTTCAAGTTCATAATGTGGAGGAAGGGTCGGACCAAAGCAGAGCGCTACCGCTTTTTTTTACGCTCTCCGTACCATCATCATCTGCAACGCCTCTGGACATATTCTGAAAAGAAGCAAGATGTTATCTCAGTTTGGATAATTTTGCAGAACAAGTTGGGAATTGACCCTGTTCCTGAAGAAAACAAGTTGTTAACTCCGCAGGAAGTTAACAGTCGTGTGATCTGGCATATGCACCTTAAATCAATCTGGCTGTTCGTACTCACGCTGATTATTTATTTCAAACTGCGCTGAACTCTCCTTCGCAAAATAATAGAGAGTTGTTATTTTACCTGATGCTGAGTAGGATAGCTGAACCAGAAAGAATATTGCTGAGAGAATTATGAATTTAGAAGGTCAAACTGCACTAATAACTGGAGCCGGAAGAGGCATTGGTAAAACAATAGCATTAAAATTGGCTGAGTCCGGAGCAGATATTGTGCTGGCGGATATGAGCCCGGAAGTCGCGGAAGTGCGCGTAGAAGTGGAATCACTAGGTCGGAAATGCCTGACTTTTGAGGCAGATGTAACCGACTTAGAAGCCATTGAAACAATGGTGAAAAAAATTATTGAAGAGCTCGGAAGTATTCACATTTTAATCAATAATGCCGGAATTACGCAGGACAACCTATTTATGCGCATGAAACCGGAACAGTGGTCAAAGGTCATTGACGTCAACCTCAATGGTGTTTTCAATGTGACCAAAGCAGTGATCCGGCCTATGGTTAAGCAGCGTACGGGGAAAATAATAAATATTTCTTCTGTGGTAGGCTTTTCCGGAAATCCCGGACAAGTAAATTATAGTTCAACAAAATCCGCACTGGTTGGCTTTACCAAATCGCTGGCACGTGAAGTTGGAGCACGCGGTGTTACAGTCAATGCTGTTGCTCCTGGATTTATCGATACTGCAATGACACAAGCTCTCAATGAAAGTCAGCAGGAAGTAATCCTGCAGCAAATTCCTTTGGGGCGCATGGGGGATGCGGACGATATCGCCAACGCAGTTGCTTTCCTCGCTTCTGAAGAGGCTTCATACATAACCGGAACAATTCTGCATGTGAACGGCGGAATGTACTAAATATTCGTACTAACATAAATAGAGTTGACTTTTTTCCTGTTTCTAAGGAAAAAAGAATGCTCGTTTTAATCTTATTAACCCTTTTTTTGAAAACAAACATGGAAGAAATACAAGCGAAGGTCGTCCAAATCATCAGTGAGCAATTAGGTAAAGATGAGTCTGAAATAAGCATGAGCTCAAATTTCATTGAAGATTTAGATGCAGATTCACTGGATACAGTAGAACTGGTAATGGCACTTGAGGAGGAATTTGAAGTTGATATTCCCGATGAGGCCGCAGAAAAGATTACCACAGTTCAATCCGCAGTTGACTTCATTGCGGAAGCAAAAGCCTGAGTTTACGGCAATTAGTTCAGAAGATGATCTCCGCACTGCTGTTCAGGCAGTGCCTGTCATCCTTTCACGTTGTCATTCTGAAAGAACATGGGAAACCGCGTAGTAGTTACGGGGCTTGGTTGCACATCCCCGCTCGGAAATGATGTCCCCACTTCCTGGGAAGCCTGCATAAATGGGCAGTCAGGAATAGACAGGATCACAAACTTTGATCCTGAATTATACCGTTGTCAGATTGCAGGTGAAATCAAGAATTTTGAGTTGCCTGAAATTATTCCAATCAAAGAAGCTAAAAAAATGGATCTGTTCATTCAGTATTCCATTGCTGCTACGCAGGAAGCTTTGAATGATTCCGGACTGGAGATTACTGAAGATATTGAAGAAGAGGTCGGTGTCTCGATGGGTGTCGGTATCGGTGGTCTGGGCTGTATTGAAAAATACACGAAGATTCTACTTGAGAGTGGACCCAAACGTGTCAGCCCGTTTTTCATTCCGATGACTTTGAGTAATTTGGCACCTGGTTATGTCTCCCTCCTCTTTCGAGCGAAGAACTATACCGCCTGCTCTGTTTCCGCCTGTACATCATCAAATCACGCAATTGGCACCGCAGCACGTACGATTGAACGCGGCGATGCAAAAGTGGTAATTGCCGGCGGTGCTGAATCCAGTGTAACGCCGCTCGGAATCGCGGGTTTTGCCTCAATGCATGCGCTCAGTACCAGAAATGATGATCCGCAGCGTGCAAGCCGTCCTTTTGACAAAGACCGTGACGGTTTTGTGATGGGTGAAGGTTCTGCAATGTTGATTCTCGAGGACTACGAATTTGCTAAAGCACGCGGTGCTCGTATTTACTGTGAGATTACCGGTTACGGATTCAGTTCAGACGCATTTCATGTCACTTCTCCTTCTGCCGAAGGGCCAGCCAGAGCAATGAAAATGACTCTCAAAGACTCCGGTTTGGCTGCAGAAGATATTGACTATGTCAACGCGCACGGCACCTCAACTCCAGTCGGTGATCTTAACGAACTAAAAGCTATAAAAATGGCTCTTGGAGAAAAAGCCGCACAGCAGCTTTCAATCAGTTCAACCAAATCCATGACCGGACACCTGCTCGGAGCAGCTGCCGCAATCGAGGCCGTTTTTTCCATCAAAGCCCTGCACCATAATTTTATTCCACCCACAATCAACATCGACAATATGGATCCGGAATGTGATTTGGACGTTACACCCAATACCGGTAAATCAAAGGAATTGCGTATTGCTATGTCAAATGCCTTTGGTTTCGGCGGAACTAATGCATCAATAATTTTTAAGAAAATGGATTGAATATTTTTCCCACAAGACACTTCCTGCCAAAGAGGGAGCTTTTCAATAATTAAGCAAAAATAGACAACCCCATCCTTCTTCCAAATTAAATCAACATGAGCAGCACAGAATATCAAGTCGACCGCAGAGAACTACAATTCGTCGTTAATGAAACTTTAGCCGCAGGAAAATTGTGTGAACTTCCCGATTTTTCAGAGTTTGACGAAGAGATGTTTACAATGATCATCAATGAAGCCAGCACTTTTTCGGAACAGGTACTTGCACCACTTAACGAAAATGGTGATCGGCAGGGATGCAGAATTGAAAATGGTTCAGTAGTAACTCCGGATGGTTTTGCCAATGCCTGGGAACAGTTGGGCGAAGGTGGTTGGTTGAGTATGAATTTACCTCCAGAATACGGAGGTCAGGGTCTTCCAGAAGTTATTTCGATCATTGGTAAAGAAACCCAACTGGCGGCCAATCAGGGTTTTACCATCGGCGCATCGCTCACTTCAGGCGCTGCTAATCTGATATACACTTTTGGTTCGGCAGAACAAAAAACTAATTTTTGCGAAAAAATGTTCAGCGGCACATGGGCCGGCTCAATGTGTCTGACTGAGCCTCAGGCCGGCACTGCAGTTGGTGATGCAGCCACAACTGCGACCAAACAGGACGCAGGACATTACTTGATAAAAGGCACAAAACAGTTTATCACAAACGGTGACCACGACATGGCGGATAACATCATCCACCTCCTGCTTGCACGTACCCCGAATTCTCCGGAAGGTACAAAAGGCATCAGCCTTTTTATTGTGCCTAAAATACGACTGGACGGTACACCGAATGATGTAAAAGTTGTGAGTATCGAGCATAAAATGGGAATCAATGGCTCACCAACCTGTTTGCTGTCTTTTGGCGATAACAATGATTGTGAGGGATATTTGCTGAAAGCGGAAAATATCGGCATGGCACAAATGTTCCAGTTGATGAATGAAGCACGTTTGCTCGTAGGTTTGCAGGGACTTGCAGGTGCAGGTGCGGCAGTACAAAATGCATGGGCTTATGCCAAAGAACGCACCCAGGGTCCATCAGCGGTTCATCCCGGAGAGAAAGCCTTAATCGTTGAATTCCCGGATGTACGCAGAATGCTGATGCAGATGAAAGCTGTCACTGAAGGACTCCGCGCACTGATGTACACAACTGCATGGTACATAGACATGGCGAAGCATGGTCCGGAAGAAAGCCGTGAAAAATACCAGGATTTGCTTGACCTGCATATTCCGGTTTGTAAATCATTCGGCACAGACCAGGGCTTTGAAGTTGCACGTGTAGGCATCCAGGTTTTGGGCGGTGTTGGATTTACCCAGGATTTTCCGCTGGAGCAAAATGCTCGTGACCAGAAAATTGCCTCAATCTATGAAGGTACAAATGGCATACAGGCACTCGATCTGGTTGGCAGAAAATTCAATACCAAAAAAGGCCAATTGCTGGATGTCCTTGTTGATGAATTGAGCTGGTTTGATCACAATTCACCAGATGGCGAACTCGCAGGCTGGGTTGCAGAGTGGGAGACTTATCGTACACTCATGCTGGAAAGTATTGCCTGTTTGAAAAAAACAGGAGAAGCAGAAGGCAAAGACGGTTACGTACTTTATGCAGTCAATATGCTGGATTTAATGGGTGATGTACTCTGTTGTTTCTATTTACTAAAGCAGGCAGAGTCTGCCCAGAAAAAATGGAAAAGCATGCTTGATGGTGCGGTTTCTCAAGCAGAATTACTTGAGGAAAATGAAGAAGCACAATTTTATTGGAATAAGCTGCGCACTACCGAATTTTACGTCTGGAGCGTTTTGCCACGTGCCTTGGCAAATGCAAAGACTATTAAAAACGCAAACCTCGCGCCTTTAAGTGCTTGTTTGTAAGCAGACTTATTTTAGGGAAAATGTGGAAGAATTCATAACTCAGTTAAAAAATAACCGCTTCGTCCGTTACAGTGTTCTGAGCGGTTTTGTACTGCTGGCCTATTTATTTGGCGGAGCAGTTGCCATCCTCATCGCGGTTTGCGGATTGGTTCTAGGTAGACTGAGTTACAATGACGTTATTGATGATCTTGATATTTGAGGCCTATACTTTAAAAATTCCCTCTACAAAAACAGTTCAATGTTTATTTGCTCCAGCAGTAGCAACAGTTGTTAACAGGGCAATCCAGCCTGAAATCTGAGATCCCCCATCTTGAAACTTCACTTTGCTACTTCAAACACTAATAAACTCCGGGAATTGTCCGCACTGCTGGAACATGAGTTAATTTCAGTACCACTAGATTTAAAGGAAATTCAAACCTCGGATTTGCATGAACTGCTGAAATTCAAACTTCAACAGGCCTATGAGGAGCTTCATGCTCCAGTGATTGTAGAAGATACATCTTTATATTTTGATGCCTGGAATGAATTGCCCGGACCACTCGTAAAATGGTTTTTAGCAGGCATGGGTTTGGAGGGCATTGTACAGGCTTTATCCCAGTTTGAAGATAAATCCGCGCAGGCAGTCTGTTGTTTAGCTTTCACGGATGATGGAAAAACCATGCATTTTTTTGAAGGAAAGCTGAAAGGGATGATCGTGGAACCAAGAGGTTCCCGTGATTTTGGCTGGGACGCAATTTTTCAAGCAACTGGACAGCTGCAGACTTTTGGCGAAATGTCCGCGGAAGGAAAAAACCGTATTTCACCACGTGGAAAAGCAGCGGCTGAATTTAGGCAGTTCTTAAGACTGCGGGCAAAGCAAAAGTAACATCTTCCCGGGCTATTTCAAGATCCCGGACTTGACTTGAGGAAGACATTTTCCGCAGTTCCGTAACAATACCCTGCACAATATTTTCAGGTGCGGATGCGCCTGCGGTAATGCCAATATTCCGGACGCCTTCCAGCCATTCCGCTTTTAATTCCGCCGCGGATTCAATCCGGCGTGCATTGACTCCAGTTGTTTTTGCGACTTCCAGTAAACGCACAGAATTAGAACTATTCTGCGCTCCTACAACAAGTACCAATTCTACTTCCTTACTTAAGGCTTTAACTGCATTCTGGCGATTTTGAGTTGCATAACAAATATCGTCTTTAGCCGGTCCCTGAATTTTTGGATAGCGTTTTTTAAGCTCATCAATTATTTCTGCAGTATCGTCCATGGATAAAGTGGTTTGTGTTATGTAACCAACTTTGTCCTCATCTTTAACTTTTAAAGCAGCAACTTCTTCCACATTGCCTACTACGATAATTCGTTCCGGTGCTTCTCCGACAGTACCTTGAACTTCAACATGATCGTGATGACCGATAAGGATAATTGTGTGTTCTTGCTTAGCATAACGCTGGGCTTCTCCATGCACCTTAGTCACCAGCGGACAGGTTGCATCAAGCACCTTTAAATTACGTTTTTCCGACCTTTGCCGAACTTCCGGAGCAACTCCATGCGCTGAATAAATAACATGTGAACCTTCCGGAATTTCATCAATATTTTCCACAAAAACCGCACCGTCATTTCTAAGGCGCTGAACAACATGCTTGTTGTGTACAATTTCATGCTGAACATAGATCGGAGCGCCGTAAATTTCTAATGCTTTTTCGACAATGGTGATCGCACGATCTACACCTGCGCAGAATCCTCTCGGACTGGCCAGTACCATATTAAGCACGGACTGAGAGCTGTTTTTATTCATAGATATTTAAAATGACGAACATGGTTTGCATTTTGCTCTAATTAGTCTATAAAGGAATTGGCAACATTTCAATCTTTCAGCAATACAGTTGCAAAAAACTTTCAACCGCAACCAAGCATGAGTAAAGAAAAAAAACACCGTAAAGCAGACTGGAAACGCTTGAAGGGTACCACAAATTTTTATCCAACCTATGTCGACGGTAATCTTGACAAAGTCACGCCTGCAGCCGCGACATACAGCACACAGTTTCAAACAGTCATTCCGCGATACAGTCTTTCCATGTCTGAAACCCGCAACGCCGGGAGTGGCCCCACTTTTTTGGAAACTGCCTATCAGGCTCCCTCAAAAAGTGTGCAACAGCATGAACAATCCACGGAGACAGCTCCTGAATCCGTTGAGGAAAAGTTCAAAACGCCACGCCATAAAAAAAAGAAAATCCGTACCGATTTTTGGGAATAAAGGCGCCCTGAGGATTAATTCATAAAAAATACAAAAAAGCCCCATACAGTGCTATACTGTAGTTGTCTTCAAAATAACTGCATCCAGCTGTGGTAAATTTGAGTCAGAAATACGCCTCCTGAGACAATACCAGCTGCCCATTAGCAACCCTCCAAATACATAGAGTAAAATAGCTTGACAAGAACACGAATAATTTGATCTAATGATATGTTTATCACAGGAAAATATTCTCTATGTTTGAGACCCTTTCAGACAAATTAAGCGGTTCGTTACGTAAGGTACGTGGCCGAGGTCGCTTGACCGAAGACAATGTCGGTCAAACTCTGAACGAGGTCAAAATGGCACTGTTGGAAGCAGATGTCAATTTCAGGGTTGTAAAAGCGTTTTTACGTTCAGTTAAGGCAAGAGCAGTTGGAGAAGAAGTCCAAGGCAGCCTGACGCCGGGACAGCAGTTCATCAAGATTGTCAACGAAGAGTTGACAGAAATGATGGGCGGCGCAAATTCAGGCTTGGCAGAACCGGAGACTGCTCCGCTGGTCACTATGCTGGTTGGCCTGCAGGGTTCTGGTAAAACATCATCCGTGGGAAAACTGGCGCGGCTTTGTCAGACAGAAGGAAAAAGGCCTTATTTAATTCCTGCAGATATTTACCGACCGGCAGCAATAAGACAGCTGGAGGTTCTGGCTGAGACTTTAGGGGTTTCCTGCTACCCTTCAACGACGGATCAAAATCCGCTGGACATTGTCCGGAATGGACTTGAGGCGGCAAAGCAGGAAGAAGCGGATGCGGTTTTTATTGATACCGCGGGACGATTGCATATTGATCAGGAATTGATGGAGGAATTGAGCCGGATCAAAGAGTCCATCATGCCTCATGAAATTATTTTTGTTGCAGACGCAATGACAGGCCAGGAGGCCGTCAGCGTTGCAAAAGGTTTCAACGACCGCCTTGATATCAGCGGGGTGATGTTGACCAAAATGGATGGAGATGCACGCGGTGGCGCGGCTTTGTCCATCCGGGCCATTACGCAAAAACCGATTAAGTTTATTGCGGTTGGCGAAAAACTCGAAAATTTGGAAGCTTTCCATCCGGAAAGAATTGCTTCCAGAATTTTGGGCATGGGCGATATGCTCTCACTGATTGAAAAAGTGGAAGATTCTTTCAGTGAACGTGAAGCCCTGCAGATGCAGAAAAAGCTGAAAAGCAACGAATTCACGCTGGAGGATTTCAGAGATCAGTTGCGTTCCATGCGTAAAATGGGCTCAATGAAAGACGTGATTGGGATGCTGCCCGGAATGAATGCTTCTGCAATGAAAGACGCAAATGTTGATGAAAAAAAACTGGTCCATATTGACGCCATTATTTCATCAATGACAATTAAAGAAAGACAGAACCATAAACTGATGAATGGTTCACGGAGAATGCGGATCGCAAAAGGAAGCGGTACAAGTGTCAGCGAAATAAACAAGTTGCTGAAACAATTTGTGCAGATGCGCAAAATGATGCAAAAGCTCTTAAAAGTCTCCAATCCAGGCAAAGCCATGCGCATGATGCAGGATATGATGCCTAATTGAGAAGATTTAAAACAAAGAGATTTAGACTGAAATCTTACAAATGAAATTTAAACCTAAAACCTGAAACATTATTAATATGGTTAAAATACGTCTTGCCAGAGGTGGCACAAAAAAGAAACCTTACTACCGAATTGTAGTCGCCGATCAACGTTGCAAACGCGACGGTCGTTATCTTGAGCATATTGGTTTTTACAATCCAATGGTTACTGAAAACCGTTTTGAGATAAACGCGGAGCGTGTCAAGCACTGGCTTTCCGTAGGGGCACAACCGACCGATCGTGTCAGCAGATTGATGAAGCAGGCAAAAACAAACGCGTAATTAGCGTTCCGTGCTAATCGTTTTATTCGATAAAGGCCGCGTTGAGTGACTTTAGTGATTATGATGATTTGACATGGTTCGCCACCATTGTCGGCGCACACGGCATCAAAGGTGCGGTTCGGGTTAAGTTTTTTACAGAGACACCTGAATATTATTTGTCTGTAAAACTTTTCTTTTTAGAAAATGCAGGGCAGTTGCTACCCTTAAAAGTTTCACGAATCCTGCCCTCAAAAAAAGGCTGGATCATACTTTTTGAGGAAATTGAATCCCGCAACGCTGCGGAAAATATTAAAGGTTGCCGTTTGCTACTGCCTGATGAGCAGTTGAAGCCTTTAGAGTCCGATGAATTTTTTGTCCACCAACTTATCGGCTGCAGAGTAGAAGATCAAAATGGACGTTTTTTAGGCGAGGTCGTAGATTTTCTGGAAACCGGTGCCAACAACGTTTACGAGGTGCATAACGGCGAAAGTGAGTTCCTCATTCCAGATGTACCGCACGTTGTTTTGGAACTGGATCTTGAAAAACAGCTCATGGTCATTGATCCGCTGCCCGGATTGATCGAAAATTTAGCTCCGGAGAGTGATGCTGCACTTTGAGGTTTTGAGCTTGTTTCCGGAAATATTTTCTTCTTTTCTGGAAGAAAGTTTAATTAACAGGGCGATTGAGCAGCGCCACCTGCAGGTAGATCTGGTGAATTTCCGTAGGCACGGCCGTGGAAAACATCTTCAGGTAGATGATACACCATACGGTGGAGGTCCCGGAATGGTGCTGAGGGTTGAGCCAATTGCTCAGACACTCGCGGAACAAAAAGAATTTCATCATGCTGCTGGACGTGAAACGCACACTGTTTTAGTAACACCGCAGGGGCAGCCTTTTACCCAGAAAAAAGCCAAACAGCTAAGCCGGCGGGAAGCAGTTTTGACGCTGATTTGCGGACGCTACGAAGGATTTGATGAGCGGATTCGCAGTTTAGTGGATGAGGAGATTTCAGGAGGTGATTTCATTTGCTTAGGCGGTGAGGTCATTGCGATGACGATGATTGAAGCTGTCAGTCGCCTTGTTCCAAATATTCTCGGTAATCAGGAATCAGCTGAGCAGGAATCTTTCTCTCAATCATTGCTGGAATATCCGCAGTATACGCGGCCCGCAAGTTATGAGGGAATGGACGTTCCGGAGGAATTAATTTCCGGCAACCATAAAAAAATAGCAGAGTGGCGCAAAGAGCAAGCTATAGTCCGGACAAAAAAACGACGTCCGGATCTGCTCTAATATAATCATTGACGTTGCCTGTAGAGGAACAAACAAAGTAAGAAATAATTTTCAACCTAAGCAAAGAGAAAAAAATGTCTACTGCATTGGAAATAGTTGAGCAATCGCAATTACGCAGCGACTTGCCGGAGTTAAGGGTCGGATCCAGTGTCCGGGTAAACTACCGTATTACAGAAGGAAACAAGGAGCGCATCCAGGCATTTGAGGGTGTATTGATTGGCAAGCATTGCGGTGCCGGTAACAACAAGGCAACTTTCACTGTCCGAAAAGTAACTCAGGGATATGGTGTTGAACGTATTTTTCCGCTGCACTCCCCACGGATTGAAAGTATTGACGTCATTAAAGTCGGAAAAGTACGCCAGGCAAAACTCTATTATCTGCGGGATCGTCGTGGAAAAGCAGCTCGGATCAAAGAACGCGTCGGGGTTCGTTCCAACGCTTAAGCTGGAAGAATCGGCTGCCGGCCATGGATTCAGGAATATTGCCGGTGTTGACGAAGCAGGACGCGGCCCACTTGCCGGACCTGTCGTAGTAGCAGCGGTCATTTTAGGAAAAGATTGGAACGCCAGCCATCCGCTGGATGATTCCAAGAAGCTCTCTTTGAAAAAACGGGAGAGCTTCTTTGAGCTCATTTGCAGTGAAGCACTGGCATTCAAGATTGTTTCAATTTCTCCTGAGGAAATTGACAGGCTGAATATTTTGCAGGCTACGCTTTTTGGTATGTACCGCTGCCTGGCAGAAATAGCACCCGCTCCGGATTATGCTCTCGTTGACGGGAATCATTATCCGCAGACAACAGTTCCGGGTGAAGCAGTGATCAAGGGTGATGCGCGTTCAAAAAGTATCGCCGCTGCGTCAATTTTGGCCAAAGTGACACGGGACAGGTTCATGGTCGAAAATGCAAAACGTTATCCGGAATGGGGCTTTGAGCGTCACAAGGGATATCCGACCAGTCTGCACAGGGAAGCCATTGCGAAACATGGATTGACGCCGCTGCATCGAAGATCATTTCGGATCAAACCAGTGCAGATGAGTTTGCTGTGACAAAGCAACGCCAGCAGACAGGATCAGCAGGAGAGCAAATCGCCTGCGATTTTTTGCAGGAGCTGGGTTATCGTATTGTTGAGAGAAATCACCGTACCCGGCTGGGTGAACTTGACATTATTGCGGAGTACGAAGAATTTCTTGTATTTTGTGAAGTTAAAACACGCAAAGGCCGCGGCGGACCGCATCCGTCTTTGTCAGTGACAATGAAAAAAATTGCAAAGTTGCGTCAACTGGGTGAACTTTATCTCAGTCTGAAGCATCTGACACACATGCAACCACGATTTGACGTGATTGCAATACAACTGGTGGATGGAAAACCGCCGAACATTGATCATTTTATCAACGCTTTTTA
>UINC01000965.1_pt2 | contig 34448 bp, 40 predicted proteins | sample 5385821 | NCBI WGS metagenome assembly UINC01 (sample SAMEA4666929, study PRJEB26691) | marine metagenome | isolation source: Pacific Ocean | place: Pacific Ocean | collected 2011-10-13 | reverse complement strand
TTCGTGAGGGCGGTCATACAGTTGGTGCTGGTGTTGTTACGGATATAACAGAATAATTGATCACTGATGGCAAATCAAACTATACGAATAAGTCTTAGGGCCTATGATCATATTCTGCTGGATAAATCCACAGAGAAGATCGTGAAAACGGCGAAATCCACCGGTGCCATTATATCAGGACCCATCCCTCTGCCGTCCAAGAGATCAATTTATACCATACTGCGTTCGCCTCATGTGGATAAAAAATCCCGTGAACAGTTCCAGACCAAAATCCATAAACGGCTGGTTGATATTCTTAACTCAACACCAAAGACAGTGGAGTCGTTGATGAAACTGGATCTTCCGGCAGGTGTTGATATTGAGATTAAGGTGTAAGGGATGCGAGGTTTGATTGGCACAAAATTGGGTATGACTCGCGTGTTTGATGAAAATGGCCGGGTTATTCCTGTAACCGTACTAGCGGCGGGCCCATGCGCTATCACCCAGGTCAAAACAATGGAGAAGGATGGTTATGAAGCTGTACAGGCCGGTTTTGGTGAACGGAAAAAAAAGCATACCATTAAACCTATGAAAGGCCACTTTGATGCTGCGAATGTAAATGCCCAGAAGGTATTGGCTGAATTTGACAAGGTTCCAGGTTTTGATTACAAGACCGGACAAGTGTTCCATGTAGGGTTATTTCAAGAGGGGGATTTTGTAAATATTACTGGAACTTCAAAAGGGAAAGGCTTTTCCGGAGTGATCAAAAGACACAATTTTTCCAGGCAGAAAAAAACTCATGGTACGGGCCATACCATGAGAGCTCCCGGTTCTATCGGGCAGGCCTCAGATCCATCCCGGGTATTTCCTGGAATGCGTATGGCTGGTCACCAGGGTAATGCCAGGGTTACTGTTGAAAACCTGCAAGTAATCAAGGTTAATAGAGATAATAATCAACTTTTAGTGAAAGGCGCTGTTCCAGGTGCGAAAAATGGAACAGTCATTATTACCAAGTAAGATGAAATTGAATGTAGTCAAAATAGATGGATCAAAAGCCGGGGATTTAACAGCTGAAAAATCCGTTTTTGGCATTGCGCCAAATGCAGCTGTGGTCCGCCAGGCTATCCTGGCGGAATTGACAAATATGCGCCAGGGTACGCACGCCACAAAGAATCGTGCCATGGTGAATGGTGGCGGTAGAAAACCATGGAAGCAAAAAGGAAGAGGGGCAGCCCGCGCTGGTACAACTCGTTCTCCCATTTGGCGCGGCGGCGGTGTAGTGTTTGGACCTGAACCTCATGGATATTCAAAAAAAATACCTAAGAAGGTAGGTAAACTGGCCAGACGGTCCCTGTTATCGAGTAAAGCTGCTGATGGCAGCCTGCTTATCATTGATGAATTGAAAATGGAAAGCCATAAAACATCAGAATTTGTAACCATACTGAAGAACCTGGGGCTTGATGGAAAAAAAGTTACAATCCTTGTTACAGGATCCGACCTCAATTTGGATCGTGCCACACGAAACTTAAAAAATGTATATCTGGTTGAAGCGAGTAAAGCCAGTGCCTACGATCTCATAGATTGTGAGATAATCTTAATTGACAAAGCCAGTATTGCCGTTCTTACGGATATCTTAAAGCAATAGTATCATGTACCAGAAAACTATTATTAAACCGGTTTTGACAGAAAAAATGGCTATCCTGGAGGAGAGAGAAAATAAATATGCCTTTCTTGTTTGTCCTGATGCAAATAAAACTGAAATCAAAAAAGCCATAGAGAAAAAATTTGAAGTAAAAGTGGTTAAGGTAGCCACCATGAACCGTTTGGGTAAAACAAAACAGATGACTGTCCGCAGCGGCGGGCGTACGATCCGCACGACAGGCAAGCGGTCGAATTGGAAAAAGGCTGTCGTTACCCTTGAGTCTGGCAATACAATCGATCTGATGCGGGGAGAAGAGGCGAATTAATCATATGGGTATTCGACAGTTAAAACCCGTCACGGCTGGTTCCAGATTCGCTTCACGCCCGGATTTTGCAGATTTGACCACAGATAAACCTGAAAAAAGTTTGACGAAATCCTTACGGAAAAAAGGCGGCCGTAATAATCATGGCCGAATCACAATACGTCATCGGGGCGGCGGTCATAAACGTCGCTACCGTATTATAGATTTCAAGAGAAACAAATTCGATATACCTGGAAAAGTAGCTACCGTGGAATACGATCCAAATCGATCTGCATATATTTCTTTGGTGCATTATCAAGATGGTGAAAAACGATATATTCTGGCCCCAGTTGGCATCAAAGTTGGTGACCCTGTTTTGTCCGGTGATTCCGCCCCGCTTAAGATAGCTAATACGTTACCTTTGAAAAATATACCTGCTGGTCTGTTTGTGCATAATGTTGAAATGGTACCGGGTAAAGGGGGGCAAATGGTGCGTTCTGCAGGTGCGTTTGCACAAGTGATGGCTCATTCTGATGGTTTTTGCACATTAAAACTGCCTTCTGGCGAGGTGCGGATGGTGAGAGAACATTGTTTGGCTACAATCGGCCAGGTCGGTAACCGCACCCATGAACAAGTCGTTTCTGGGAAAGCTGGTAGAACTCGATGGCTGGGCAGGCGGCCGACCGTTCGCGGGGTGGTGATGAATCCAGTAGATCATCCACACGGCGGAGGTGAAGGCAAATCATCCGGAGGACGACACCCCTCCACACCCTGGGGAAAGCCAACCAAAGGTTATAAGACTAGGAAACGGAATAAAAAATCTAACGAAATGATTGTGAAGCGGAGAAAATAATACCTGATGCCCAGATCCCTAAAAAAAGGTCCATACGTTGATGAAAAACTGCTTAAAAAAATTGAAAAAATGAATGAAGGTGGTAAAAAGAAGGTGATTAAAACCTGGTCGCGCCGGTCCATGATCACTCCTGAATTTGTAGGACATACGCTGGGAGTGCACAATGGCAATAAATTTATTCCTATTTTCATATCTGAAAATATGGTTGGCCATAAACTAGGCGAATTTTCACCGACCCGTACATTTAGAATGCATTCCGGGGATAGGAAGATTTAGTGGTTATGGAAGCAAAAGCCATCGCAAGATATGTGCACCAGTCGCCATATAAAATCCGAAAAACACTGGATAGCATTCGCGGGTTAAAAGTGGGTGATGCCTTGAATCAATTACATTTTTCTCCTGAAAAAGCGGCAGGGGTTATTGAAAAAACATTGCGTTCCGCAGTGTCAAATTTGATGAACCTGGCAGATGATTCAAATCTGGACCCTGAATCCTTTGATATAATAGAAGCATTTGTTGACGGAGGTCCGGTCATGAAGCGGTTCAGGGCATCCGCCATGGGCCGGGTATCCCCCCGCCGCCGTCCAACCAGTCATGTCACCATCGTTGTGAGCGATAATAATTAATAAGGTAGATTATGGGCCAGAAAACACATCCGGTTGGTTTTAGATTAAGCGTAAATAAAAATTGGCGGTCGAATTGGTATGCGCCAAATAATAATTTCTCTCCAGAATTGGAAGAAGATTTAAAAATCAGGAAATATATCCAGCATCGGCTGCCCAATGCGGGTATTTCCAAAGTTGAAATCTCACGTACATCAAAGCGGGTTACAGTCACTATATTTACAGCACGTCCCGGGATCGTCATCGGCCGCGGAGGCGAAGAAGTGAATCGTTTAAAAAAAGAATTACGGCAGTTAACCGGAAACAAAGACGCCCAGATAAATATCTCTGAAGTAAAGCGACCGGAAATGGATGCCGCTCTGGTTGGCGCAAATATTGCCCATCAATTGAAAAAGAAGATATCATATCGCCGGGTTGTGAATAAAACCATACAGTCCACCATGCGCATGGGCGCAGATGGGATTCGTATCAATGTTGCCGGCCGCCTAGGCGGTGTTGAAATTGCCCGCAGTGAGAAATTTATGGATGGCAGTGTTCCGCTGCATACTCTCCGCGCAGACATTGATTATGCATTAACTGAAGCGCATACAGCCTATGGAGTAATCGGGATCAAGGTGTGGATATGCAATGGCCAATTTGATCAGAAGAATAAGTAAGTCATGCTAGAACCTAAAAAAGTAAAATTCAGACGGCATCACCGGGGGCATCGCCGCGGGATGGCCATGCGCGGAAACAAGGTGTCGTTCGGCTCTTATGGATTAAAAGCAATTGAGCCAGGCTGGGTTACAGCCCGTCAGATTGAAGCATCTCGTATTGTGATTTCCAGAGTAGTGCGTAAAATCGGAAAAATGTGGATCCGTATCTTTCCAGACAAACCTGTGACCGAACGACCTGCGGAAACGCGAATGGGAAAAGGAAAGGGTGCGCCGGATCACTGGGTTGCGGTTGTCAAACCTGGTAGAATCATGTTTGAAGTGGATGGCGTGAATCGAGAAGAGGCAGAGGCGGCTTTTCGGGATGCCGGCCATAAACTGCCTATTAAAACAAGACTTGTTGAACGGAGACCACTATAATGAAAGTTGGGCAGCTGCGTGAAATGAATGAAATCGAGCTGAAAACAAGATTGGATGAAAATCTGGATGCATTGCAGAATTTGAAATTTCAACAAGCGCTCCAGCAATTGGAAGATGCGACTTTGATCGGTAAAACCAAGAAAGAGATCGCACAGATCAAAACAGTGTTACATGAATATAAACTTGGAATTCGCGGTACAAAGGATAACAATGCATGAGTGAAATGAGAAAGCGTCAATCTCTTGTTGGAAAAGTGATTAGTACCAAAATGGATAGCACTGTGAATGTAAGAGTTACACGGGAAATAGCCCACCCGATTTATCACAAGCGGGTTAAGCAATATAAGAATTATCTTGCCCACGCAGCATCGTTAAAACCCAAAGATGGTGATATAGTGAAAATAACAGCCATTCGTCCTATGAGTAAACGGAAACGGTGGCAGATTAGCGAGATAATTAGAGAAGCTGTCAAAATAGGTTAACTCGGATATGATACAGTCAGAAACAAGATTGCGAATTGCCGATAATACGGGAGCGAAGGAAGTCCTGTGTTTTAAGGTTCTAGGCGGCTCTAGAAAAAAATATGCCAGAATTGGTGATCAGATCGTGATCACGGTAAAAAAAGCGCTTCCTGAGGGGATGGTTAAAAAGGGGGATGTTTGCCGTGCTGTTGTGGTTCGTACACGCAAAGAAATCAAAAGACGGGACGGTAGCAGTATCCGGTTTGACGAAAATGCAGCAGTCATCCTGGATGGACAGGGTGAACCCAGGGGTACCCGTATTTTCGGGCCTGTTGCCCGAGAATTGCGAGAAGGTGGATATATGCGCATCATATCCATGGCGCCGGAGGTAATATAATATGCGCATCAAAAAAGAAATGACTGTTCGTGTTACCAGTGGGAACCATAAAGGCATGGAGGGAAAGGTCCTTCGTGTTTTTCCCGATAAAAATCGTGTTATCATCGAAGGTGTCAATTTTATGAAAAAAGCTACTCGTCCCAGTCAGAATAATCCTTCTGGTGGTATGGTGGAAAAAGAAGCCGCCATTCATATCTCCAATGTGATGGTGGTGCACGGTGGCCAGACAACCCGTGTTGGGTATAAAATCCTCGATGATGGATCTAAAGTTAGGGTTTCAAAAAAAACCAATGAGGAGATTGCAGCATAAAAATGGCTGAGAAAAAAACAACGAAAAAAGCACCTGTGAAAAAAACTCCTGCGGCTAAGAAAAAAGTTACCCGGACGGCGTACGAGCCCCGGTTGCAGACTCTGTATAAGGAAACTGTCATTCCCGATCTGAAAAGCCGGTTTCAATACGCCAATATCATGGAAGTTCCAAAGCTATTTTCCATTTCACTCAATATGGGTGTTGGTGATGGGAAAACCAATAACAAAAGCCTGGAAAGTGCTATTGCGGAATTATCCCAGATCACGGGTCAGAAACCGATCACTACATTGGCCAAAAAAGACATCTCGAATTTTAAAATAAGAAAGGGATGGCCCGTGGGCTGTAAAGTAACCTTGAGAGCAAATCAGATGTTTGAATTTCTTGACAGGCTTATTGCGGTCGCCTTGCCAAGAACAAGGGATTTCAGGGGATTGTCATTTAAAGCATTTGATGGACGCGGGAATTATAATTTTGGAATCCAGGAGCAAATCATTTTTACAGAAATCAATTATGATCATATTGAATCCATTCGGGGCTTGAATATTACCATTGTTACAACGGCAAATACTGATGAAGAAGCTTATTGGCTGTTAAAAGGACTGGGTTTGCCACTGCGGGAAAAACCGATCAAACAGGAAATGGAAGAGGCCGCCTAATGGCAAAAAAATCCAAAATTCACAAAGCAAAATGCAAAGCAAAGTTTTCAACCCGGAAAAAGAACCGCTGCTTCAAATGCGGCCGTCCGCATGGGTACTTGAGGCGGTTTGGCCTGTGTCGAATCTGTTTTAGAGAGTTGGCGCTGAAGGGTGAAATACCCGGTGTGACGAAAGCAAGCTGGTAAGGAATAAACTCTATGTCAATGACTGATCCTATCGCTGATTTTCTCACCCGCATCCGAAACGGCCTTGCCGCTCAGAAGCGCTGGATAGATGTACCCAGCAGTAAAATGAAAAAGAGAATAGCACTCGTGTTAAAAGAAGAGAACTATATTGATGATTTCTTTTTTATTACGGATGACAATAATAAAGAATCTATTCGTGTATTTTTGAAATATGATTACCAGGGCAAACCAGTGATCGGCAGCCTGCAGCGGGTCAGCCGCCCAGGTTTGCGGGTCTATGTGAACTCCGGGGACATTCCCCGGGTTCTGGATGGTTTGGGAATTTCAATTCTGTCTACATCCAAGGGTGTGATCTCCAACAAAACAGCGCAAAAGCTGAATGTGGGCGGTGAAATTTTGTGCGAGGTGTATTAACTGTCATGTCTAGAATTGGCAAAAACCCGATCCCGATCCCAGAGAGTGTATCCGTTGACCTGAATGGCCAAGTCATTTCTGCTTCAGGACCCAAAGGAAGCCAGGAGTTCACTGCCCATCAAGATATGAATATTACTACAAATGACGGGCTGGTCACTGTTGAACGTCCATCTGATATTCGCGAACATCGTGCTCTCCATGGCACTACCAGGCAGATGATCAATAATTTGCTTGTGGGTGTGTCGGAAGGTTTTGTTAAGGAACTTGAAATTATTGGTGTCGGGTATCAGGCGACCATACAGGGCAGCCGCCTGAAACTTCAGCTGGGATTTTCCCATGATATTTACTTCGATCTGCCCGAGGGTATTGCCATAACCATTGACCGCAATATTTTAACAGTGTCAGGAATTGATAAACAATTGGTTGGAGCAGTTGCAGCAAAAATCAGGTCATTTAGAAAACCTGAACCCTATAAAGGCAAAGGGGTCCGCTACCGGAATGAATATGTGCGTTCAAAACAGGGTAAAACTGTTGGAGGTATTGGATAATGGCTAAGCATCGTTCCGTACTCCGGCGCAACGAACGGAGGCAAAACCGCAGTAAAAAAACATCAAGACTGCATCCAGAACGCCCCAGACTTGTGGTCTCGCGTAGCCTGAAAAATTTTATGGCTCAGATCATCAATGATCACGAAGGGAAAACACTTGTGGCAGTCTCATCAAAGGATAAAGAATTACAAGCTACTTTGAAAAAAGCAGGAAATAAAACAGAAGTCAGCAGGCTCGTTGGCGAAGCAATGGCTCAAAAAGCCAAAAAAGCAAAAATTACTCGAGTTGTGCTTGATCGCAATGGATACCCCTATCATGGCCGTGTTAAAGCATTCGCAGATGCGGCCCGTGAAGGCGGTTTGGAATTTTAAGTGGGAGTTTGATTTGGCGATTATCAATCCAGCTGAACTCGATTTGCAAGAAGAAACGGTGGTAAAAGTGAACCGTACCGCAAAAGTGACCTCCCGCGGAAAACGGTTCAGGTTTTCTGCGCTGGTAGTGGTTGGGGATGGGAAAGGCCATATTGGTGTGGGTCACGGTAAAGCAAACGAAGTGATCTCAGCGATTCAAAAAGGCAAAGAGGCAGCGAAACAAAATATTATTAAAGTATCGTTGGTAAATGGGACCATCCCCCATAAAATTATTGGAAAACATGGCGCCAGCAGAATCATGCTGAAACCGGCATCCCCGGGAACGGGAATCATTGCAAGTTCCCCCGTTCGTGCTGTTATGGAGCAGGTGGGTATTCATAATATACTCACAAAACGAATCGGCTCAAAAAACGCAATGAATCTTGTGCATGCGACGGTTGATGCATTGGTTAGTATGAAAGATGCTGTAGCGATAGCCAATAAGCGCGGTATTACAATAGGCGAGGTATTCGGTTAATGGCGAAAAAAGAAAAAACGATAAAATTGACCCAAATCAAGAGTTCCATTGGGTATAAGCCCAAAGCAAAGGCAACCTTGAAAGCCCTGGGTCTAAAAAGAATACATCAAACTGTTGAAAAAACCGATTCACCGGTGATTCGCGGTATGATCAATGTGATACCCTTTCTGTTGAAAGTAGAAGAAGAATGAAATTGAATTCCTTAACTCCTGTTCCGGGTTCAACCAAGAACCGTAAGCGTGTTGGTCGCGGCCATGGGTCTGGTTTGGGCAAGTCTGCCGGCCGTGGAGACAAAGGTGCAGGACAGCGCAGCGGATTTAAGCGTCGGCCCTGGTTTGAAGGCGGCCAAATGCCGCTGGCCCGCAGATTACCGCGGCGCGGATTTACCAACATATTTAAAAAAGAATTTCAAATTGTAAATCTGAATGCTTTAGGTGACCTGGGAATAGAAAAGATCGATGCCCAGATCATGTTTCAAAAAGGGCTGGTTCGTTCGGCGTTAAAACCAATAAAAATCCTTGGAGATGGTGAACTGAATATGAAACTTGAAGTCACTGCAAGCGCATTTAGTACTTCAGCAAAAGAAAAAATTGAAAAAGCAGGTGGTACGGCCACGGTACAATGATCAATAAAATTCAGAGTATTTTTGTTATTCCAGAGCTGCGCAGCAGGATTTTATTCACAGTCTCTCTCTTGATTGTTGTACGTGTTGGTGCTCATATTCCAATACCCGGTGTGGATGGAGAAGCTTTAGCCGGAGCCTTTACCAGTCTGGAAAATTCCCTGTTTGGATTATTCAATACTTTTGTGGGGGGAGCATTTAAGAAGGCATCCTTATTTTCATTGGGCATTATGCCTTATATCTCGTCCTCGATTATTATTCAACTCATGGGTTCAGTAATCCCATACTTCCAAAGATTGCAAAAGGAAGGCGAGGCTGGCCGTAAAAAGATCACCCAGATCACACGCTACGGTACAGTACTGCTGGCGTCCATGCAGTCTTATGGAGTTGTAGCCGTATTTTTACCTGGTCTGAATTCAAATGGCAATACCATTGTATTAAACCCGGGGCTCCTGTTTACCTTTACGGGAATAATCAGCATGGTGACGGGTACATTATTCCTCATGTGGCTTGGAGAACGAATCACGGAACGGGGTATCGGCAATGGGATTTCACTGATCATCATGATAGGGATTATATCCGCATTCCCTAATGTACTCCTCAGTGAGATCACTCTGGTCCAGGAAGGTGTGCGCGGACTTTTATCTGAATTTGTACTTATTGGTATTATGTTTATCATTATCTGTTTTGTTGTACTCCTTACGCAGGGAACACGTAAGATTCCGGTCCAGTATGCCAAACGGGTGGTGGGTAGAAAAGTGTATGGCGGGCAGAATACGCACATCCCCATGAAAGTCAATACAGCGGGTGTAATGCCGATCATATTTGCCCAATCGATCATGTTTGTGCCCAGCACGGTGGCAACATTTCTCGGAGACAGTGATTTTGCTCAAAGCCTGATGGCATGGTTCTCCTTCAACCATCCGTTTTACTGGGCAGTATTTGGGTTAATGATCATTTTCTTCACCTATTTCTATACAGCGATCGCTTTTGATCCTATACAAGTATCATCCACCATGAAACAACAGGGTGGTTTTATCCCGGGGGTCCGACCCGGTAAAAAAACAGCTGAATTTATTGATAATATACTGACTCGTGTTACACTGCCAGGGTCAATTGCATTGGCGTTTGTGGCAATATTCCCCTATATACTGATGCAGACCATGAAGATCAATTACGACCTGGCATCCTTCTTTGGGGGTACAAGTCTGCTGATCATTGTCGGTGTTGCCCTTGATACTCTGCAGCAGATTGAATCTCATTTATTAATGCGGCATTATGATGGATTTTTAAGCCAGGGACGGATTCGCGGACGGAGGCGGATGTAATGGTGCATACTCGCACACAGCGTGAAATCGAGAAAATCGCAAAAAGCTGCCAAATCGTTGCTGATACACTGATCATGCTGGAGAAACATATAGTATCCGGGACGAAGGTTTCTGAATTAGACCGAATGGCGGAAGAATTTATCCGATCCAGAGGTGCACGCCCGGCTTTCAAAGGGTACATGGGGTATCCTGCCACATTATGCATATCAATAGATGATGCCGTGGTACACGGAATTCCAGGTGAAAATATCCTGCAGGGTGGACAAATTGTTGGAATCGATTGTGGTGCGGAACTCAATGGCTATTACGGTGATCATGCACGAACCTTTGCCGTTGGTAAAGTAGATGCTGAAAAAGAAAAATTGATGGCAGTGACAAGGGAGTCATTAAACAGAGCCATTGAACAGGCTGTTCCTGGGAATTATGTAGGAGATATTGGTTATGCCGTGCAATCCTACGTAGAAAGTAACGGTTTTTCAGTGGTCCGAGAGTTGGTTGGCCACGGGATAGGAACTGAGTTGCATGAAGAACCGCAAATTCCAAATTATGGACAGGAAAAGCAGGGTCACCCTTTATGCCCGGGAATGTGCATTGCAATCGAGCCAATGATCAATGCCGGCGCCAAGGAAGTTTTTACTGCCCAGGATGGTTGGACCATCATGACCCGGGACGGAAAAGCATCAGCCCATTACGAGCACACCATTGCCATCACAAAAGATGCCCCCCAGATTTTAAGCGTTGGATCTGATGGCTAAAGAACAACCCATTACCATTGATGGAATTATTAAGGAAACACTGCCCAATGCCATGTTTCGTGTGGAAGTTGAGATCGGAGATGGAGCCCATGAGGTATTGGCTCATGTCAGTGGGAAAATGAGAATGCATTTCATCAAAATTCTACCGGGTGATGTGGTGACACTGGAGATATCGCCGTATGATCTTAGCCGGGGTCGAATTGTTTACAGGCAAAAGTAAAATATTATGAAAGTACGTCCATCAGTCAAAAAAATTTGTGAAAAATGCAAGGTTATCAAACGCAAAGGTGTTGTCCTGGTGATCTGCGAAAACCCGAAACACAAGCAGAGGCAAGGTTAGGAGTTATTTATGGCGCGTATCGTAGGTGTGGATATACCCCGCAATAAAAAGGTTCCATATGCACTGAGGTACATTCATGGTATTGGTACAACAACGGCAATTAAACTGTGCGCAGAAGCAAAAGTGGACCAGAACAGTCGTGTTCAGGATCTGACAGAAAAACAGGTTATTGCTCTGCGGGATGCAATCGCGAATTTGGGGATTATGGTTGAAGGTGAACTGCGGTCACAGACCGCTATGAATATTAAACGGCTGAAAGATCTGGGCACTTACCGCGGCCTGCGCCACCGCAGAGGTCTGCCGACGAATGGTCAGCGCACCAAGACCAATGCTCGGACTCGCAAAGGGAAAAAACGGACTATTGGCCTTGGGAAAAAAGCCGTAACGGTATAGTCATCAATTAGAAGAGGAAATTTTGGCTGAAAAACAGAAAAAGAAAAAGAAAAGAACCGCCGACCCGCACGGGATCGCGCATATCAAATCCACATTCAATAACACTCATGTGACCTTGACAGATACCTATGGGAATGTTCTGGTCTGGGAAAAGGCAGGGACATTGGGGTTTAAAGGGTCCAGAAAAAGCACGGCCTATGCAGCTACCATGGCTGGTGAAAAGGCCGCACAAACAGCAATGAATATGGGTATGAACAGCGTGGAAGTCCGTGTGAAAGGCCCTGGACCAGGCCGTGAGGCTGCTATCAGGGCACTGGCAGTAGCCGGGCTGCAGATCACCAGTATTACTGATGTGACGCCACTGCCTCATAATGGGTGCAGACCACCAAAACGGAGACGGGTATAAGGACGAATCATGGCAAAAAATAATACACCAAAAGGTAAACTGGTCCGGAAATTCGGGGAAAATATTTTTAACAATCCCAAATATGACCGTTTGCTGAATAGGAAACCCTACAAACCTGGCCAGCACGGTCAAAGCCGCCGTTCGAAACTTTCAAATTATGGACTGCAGCTTCAAGAAAAGCAAAAAATTAAATTCATGTACGGACTGCTGGAAAAACAGTTCCGCCTGACCTTCGAAAAAGCTGATCAAATGAAAGGAGAGACGGGTATTAATATGTTGCAACTGCTTGAACGGCGTCTGGATAATGTGGTCTATCGACTTGGTTTTGCGCCTACACGGCCCGCAGCAAGACAATTGGTAAGCCATAAGCATATCCTGGTTAATAACCGTGTGGTGAATATCCCATCCTTCATTTTAAAACCCGGTGAAATGATCGAAGTCCGGGATAAAAGTAAGAAAAATGACAGCGTCCTGGATTCCATGCGCAGGATCAAAGGCGATATTGAATTATCCTGGTTGGAACTGGATAAGGCAAAAATGCGGGGGACTTTTGTGTCTATCCCAGATCGGGATGAAATGAACATCACTGTAAACGAACAGTTGGTTGTAGAATTATTCTCTAAATAATCAAGTTAGGAAACATCTTAAATGGCAAGTAAATCTTTAGAACTAAACATTGATTTCAAATCAACATCCAAGTCCGGGGATACCGGGACATTCACCGTCCAGCCTCTGGAACGGGGATTTGGTGTCACCATTGGAAATGCGTTGCGACGCGTACTTTTGACCAGTATACCTGGAGCAGCGATCACCCATGTAAAAATTGATGGTGTCCAGCATGAATTCTCCACCCTGACCGGTGTTAAGGAAGATGTGGCGGATATTATTATGAATCTGAAAAATGTCCGCTTCAGACTGATGGATAATAATCCGGATAAAGTGAATCTGAGCCTGAAAGGAAAACATATCTTCACCGCAAATGATATCCAGAAAGCCAGTGATCAATTCGAGATTTTGAATCCTGATCAATATATCAGTGAAATCAATGCAAAAGGGAAGATAGAACTGGAATTGCGGATTGGCATTGGCAAGGGCTATGTACCGTCGGAGGAGAATGATCTTCCAAACCTAACTGTAGGAACCTTATCCATAGACAGCATTTTTAACCCGGTTACCAATGTGTCCTTTAATATACAGCCTGTGCCTGGCGCCAAGGATCCAATTGAAATCCTGTCTATGGATATCAAAACAGATGGGTCGATCACAGCCAAGGATGCAGCCAGCTATTCTGCTACCTATCTTCGGGAACATTTGAAATTCGTGGAAGCGATTGCTAACCCATCGGTATTGGAAATTTCTGATGGTGTTTCAGAAGAGACCATTATGCTTAGGAAATTATTGAACTCGACGATTGATGAGATGGAATTATCGGTTCGGAGCTTCAACTGCCTCCAAGCAGCGGGCATCAAATACATTTACGAACTGGTGAATAAAGAAGAAAATCAAATGCTAAAATACAAGAATTTTGGCCGCAAATCCTTAACCGAGCTGGTCGAAAAACTTGACTCCATGGGATTGCACTTCGGTATGGAAATAGACAAAATCATGGCCGAGGAAGGATAACCAATGCGTCACAATAAATCTGGACGTAAACTGGGCCGCAAGACAGCCAGCCGCAAGGCATTGATGTCAAATCTGGCTTCAGCACTGATTACACATAAGCGAATCAAAACAACCGATGCCAAAGCAAAAGAACTCCGAATGTATGTGGAACCCCTTGTAACGTTCGCCAAGCGCGGAGACCTGCACGCACGCCGGCAGGTGTTGAAAAAAATTCCGCGCAAGGCAATTATCCATGAATTGTTTGATACCATCGGACCCTCATTCTCAGACCGTGATGGAGGCTATACTAGAATTACCAAACTTGGATTCAGGGATAATGACCGTGCGCCCATGTCTTTGATCGAATTTGTTGGTATGACTGCAGAGTCCGTTCCGCAAGGTGAGTCAACAGAATAAAGATTATTCTACCATTGCCATTTTTAGTGAACCGCGTAGGGAATACATGTAGAAGGGCAGCAGTTGCTGCCCTTCTTTTTTTATTTAATAATCCTGTTTTTGCCGACACATTTGATGTGCGAGCGCTTTGGATTGTTCGTGATCACATCATTACTGCAGAAAAAATAGATGATGTTATAGAATTCGCTGAGCGAAATAATTATAATCATCTATTCGTGCAGATCAGAGGCAGAGGTGATGCCTATTATACCTCCCGGGTCGTGCCCCGCTCCCATTTGCTGGCAGGAACAGATTTTGATCCTCTGGCATATATCATTAAAAAGGCAAGGCATTATAACATTGCGATCCATGCCTGGTTCAATGTGTATTATCTATGGTCATCTCTGGACCTTCCAGCTCAGCAGGATCATCTGCTTTATACACAAACTACCTGGCTGGATACAGAATTCCCAGATCCGATCAATGTACAACAGACACTGGAGGCCGTGAAACAGAACAAGAATGCCAATGGAGAGGGATTTTACCTGGCACCAACCCATCCGGAGGTGGAAGCGCACCTGCAGAATGTGATCACGGAACTGGTGCAGAATTATAAAATAGACGGTATCCATTTTGATTATATCCGCTATCATAGGGAAGGCTGGGGTTTGAACCCGGTGGGCCTGAAATTATTTTTTAATCATTCGGTCTCCATCCCAGGCCTGCCTGCCCTGGAAGTAAAAGAAAAACCTACATTCAATGATTACAAGCGGGAAGCGATCACTAAATTTATAAAAAAAGCATCCACAAGGATTAAGGCATACCAGCCTTATTGTATCGTTTCTGCTGCTGTAAAACCCAATCTATACGATGCCCGCAATCAGTTTGGCCAGGAATGGGATGTGTGGCTGGCGGGGCGATATATTGACTGGGCAGTGCCTATGAATTATGCCATGGATTTAAATCACTTCGACCGCAACATCCAGATTATGAAGGATAACCTTCCTGTTCAATATCTGGATCGCATCGTAATGGGTATCGCCGTATACAATCAAAAACCCCGTACAGCCGGACAAAAGATTTATCATACGGGCAAAAATGATTTTAGCGGGATCAGCATTTTTTCCTACACGGTCTTTAAGGAACAGCCGTCCTATGCTAAAAAACTGGTGAAATATTTGGAATAAATTCCTGCGGTTGGGGCTTATCTGCCAAAACTGACATGTCAATCTGTCTTTAAATTCTCCAGTCGTTTTTGTATTGAGAAAACATGTCTAGAACAATCCATCCGCCCACGGGAACAAAATTAACCTGTAAAAACTGGCAGATCGAGGCAGTATACAGGATGATACAGCATAACCTAGACCCGGATGTGGCGGAAATTCCAGAAGAATTGATTGTCTATGGCGGCAAAGGAAAAGCAGCTCGAAACTGGGATTGTTTTGAGGCTATTTTAAATACGCTGAAACGCCTCGAACCGGATGAAACATTGCTGATTCAGTCCGGGAAACCTGTGGGCGTGGCCAAGACCCATACCTATTCACCAAGGGTTTTGATCGCCAATTCTAATCTCGTGCCCAACTGGGCAACCTGGGAGCAGTTCAACGAACTGGAGGACCGGGGATTGATGATGTATGGGCAGATGACGGCCGGAAGCTGGATCTATATCGGTACACAGGGTATCCTCCAGGGAACCTACGAGACATTCATTGCGGCTGCTAGTACGCACTGGCAGAGGAAATCCCTGTCCGGAAAATGGGTATTAACGGCAGGCCTGGGAGGAATGGGCGGCGCCCAGCCCCTGGCTGTGACCATGGCTGGCGGAGTGTGTATATGTATTGAGATCGATCCCCACCGCATTCAGCGCCGACTGGATACTAAATACCTGGATCGTGCAACGGAAAACTTTAATGAGGCTGTACGCTGGGCACAAGATGCCCTGAAGAAAAGAAAACCGCTCAGTATTGGACTTGAAGGAAATGCTGCTAACCTGGTGGCCGAATTTGCAAAGCGGGATATTATACCGGACCTGGTGACAGACCAGACATCTGCACATGATGAACTGATAGGCTATATTCCAAATCATTATACCTTGGACCAGGCCAATTCACTTCGTGAAACAGACCCTGAAGCCTATATAAAAGAAGCATACCGCGCTATGGGGGAACATGTACAGGCTATCCTGGATCTAAAGAAAAAGGGAGCAGTAGCCTTTGATTACGGCAATAACCTCAGGGCCCAGGCGGAAAAAGCAGGCGTAAAGGATGCTTTCTCATATCCTGGATTTGTTCCGGCCTATATCCGGCCGCTCTTTTGCGAGGGAAAAGGTCCATTCAGGTGGGTTGCCCTGTCCGGGGATCCTGAAGATATTTACCGTACCGATGACCTGGTTCTTAACATGTTTCCGGAAAATGAAGCATTGTGCCGCTGGATCACCATGGCCAGGGAAAAGGTGAAATTCCAGGGTTTGCCTTCCCGGATCTGCTGGCTGGGATATGGAGCAAGAGCCAGATTCGGCCTGGCACTGAATGACCTGGTCAGAACTGGTGAATTAAAGGCACCCATCGTGATCGGCAGGGATCATTTGGATTGCGGGTCTGTGGCTTCCCCAAACCGGGAAACAGAAGCCATGAAGGACGGTACAGATGCTGTAGCAGATTGGCCGTTGCTGAATGCTATGGTAAATATTGCCAGCGGTGCGACCTGGGTCTCCTTCCATCACGGTGGTGGGGTGGGCATGGGCTATTCGCTCCATGCCGGTCAGGTGATCGTAGCAGATGGTACACCGGAAATGGACGAACGCCTGGAACGTGTGCTGACCAATGACCCGGGTATGGGTCTTTTTCGACATGCGGACGCAGGGTATGAAGAAGCGCTGGAAAATGCAGAGAAATGGGATATGGATATCCCTATGATATAGTTTTGAGTCTTAAACTCACCAATATTGGCGAACTGGCCACCTTTGATTCGTCCCTGGACAAGATGGTGACACGTACATCTGTAGAGATCGCAATTGAGAATGGCAGAATTGCTGCAGTGAATACCGCTGTGGGAGATTGCGATGAACAGATAGATTGCAGCGGGGGCGTGGTCACCCCGGGTTTTGTTGACCCTCATACCCACCCCGTATTCCTGGACGGCAGGGAAACTGAATTTGCCATGCGTCTTGGAGGGGCAACCTATGAGGAGATCGCAGCAGCTGGCGGCGGCATCGTAAACAGCATCGACGGTGTTAGAAATTCATCTGAATCAATCCTTGTTGCCCGAGTAAAACCCCGAATGGACAAATTCCTTTCCTTGGGTACAACAACAATTGAATGTAAGAGTGGATATGGTTTAAATATAGGGTCAGAACTTAAATCACTTAAAGTATTAGATGAAGTAAATCGAACCCATGATATTGATATAATTCCCACATTTATGGGCGCCCACGCCTGCCCTCCGGAATTTGCGGGTGACCCGGATGGATATGTGAATATCATTTGTAAGGAAATGATTCCAGCTGTGGCTGAGCAGGGCATTGCAAAATACAATGATGTTTTCTGTGAGAAAGGGTATTTCACTACCAAGCAATCCAGGAAAATCCTGGAAACCGGCAAAAATCATGGTCTGGTTCCACGGCTCCATGCGGATGAGTTTGAACCTTCCGGTGCAGCGGAGCTGGCGGCAGAGGTAAGCGCTGTAACTGCGGACCACCTGATGGCAGTACGTGAAGAAGGAATTCGAAACATGGCTGAGTCCGGCGTCATCGCAACGCTGTTGCCTGGTACAACCTTTTTCCTAGGGAAAACCACTTACGCTCCGTATGAAAAAATGAAACAGGCCGGCCTGAAGATTGCCCTGGCCACGGATTATAATCCCGGGAGCTGCTATATCCAGTCCATGGGTTTTATCCTTTCCCTGGCATGTATTTATCTGCATATGCCGCCCCTGGAAGCCCTGAAAGCAGCCACTTATACAGCAGCAAAAACCCTGGATCAGCACACAGAAGTAGGTTCATTGGAAATAGGAAAAAAAGCAGATATAATCCTGTGGGACCTTAGGGGCCATTTGGAGATTCTCTACGGGATCGCGAATCATCCTATTCGACAAGTAATCAAGTCGGGGAGGCTGGTAAATTGACCTTGATTACCCAACAGCTAAAAGGGTAAACTCCACACTAAAATTTTTGAAGAAATAATGAGAGTTTATAGAGTCAGTATTGTCGCCCTGTGCGCTTTTTTATTCACAGTGAATGGCCTATCTGCAAATTATGCTTTTAAAAAAAAGGTAAAAAGCGTTTGTAAAACATACCGGATCACAGTGGATTCAGAGCAGTTTGAACTGGGCGAGGATACATTTTTTATGACCCTGGAAAGCGGCAGAAATGATTTTGAAATGTTCATGGTCATCGGTTTTGCTGCGGCGGGGCAGGCAGTGGCGCATCAAAAACAGATGGGCTTATCCAATGCGTACATGCCTGCAAATGTACAGGTTTCGGTACGGGTTCCCACTGCGAAAGATTCATTCAATACTTTCGTAGCCTCCTGCTCATCGAAAATGGCTAATGAACTGGCTGAGGGAAGAATGGATTCAGCTGAATTCATGCAAAAAATAACCAAAAACTTGAAAATAATGTAAAGGAGTAACGATGCTTCAAGATCCTAACTCATTAATGGGTATGTTAACACAATACGGCCGGGCCGTTGGCTGGTCCATCGCAGCGGCTGTTGGCTTTGCTTTCGGCATAGGAATTGCCTTAAAAGTCTTTGATATGCTGTCCACTGAGATCGACGAATGGGAAGAAATTAAAAAGGGTAACATGGGTGTGGCCCTGATCTTTATTTCATTGATTGTCATGGTAGGACTTCTTGTCCATAAAGTGATATAGGCCTACTGCCAGAAAATTCCATTCAGAAAAAGTCCGTCAGACAGGCCGGACTTTTTCTTTTTACAGACCGGTTAACTGAATATAAATATACATGATCAGCGGTGCGGAGGCAGTATTTAGTAGATTAACCAGGTCATTGGTTATCCACCGGTAACCACTGACCAGAGATCCACCAGGGGACATGTATTCCAAGATCTGACCATCCCTTGTTTGATATTTAGCCTGGACAGTGGCACCCAGTACTGAATCTAGTATCCCCGCAATAAACCCTGCGCCGATCACACCGTACACACCATAATCTGCAACACCCAGGATATGCGCTGTCAATCCGATCACAGCTGCACCCAGTAATGAACCAATGGTGCCGATCCTGGTCACCCCACCGGAAAGTCCCGGTGTCATTACCTGAAAATTGATAATTGAAACAGGACTTTTCTTTGACAGCTTTCCGAATTCTGTGGCCCAGGTATCGGCAGCAGCGGCAGACACGGAAGATAAAAAAAGCAGAAATATCATTGGGCTACTGTCAGTGAATCCATGGATAATGCAGAGCAGCAGCGCGACGCTGCCATTGGCATAGACCTGGACAATATCCCGCTTTGATCCCTTGGGAATGACAGAGGTCTTTGAGGGTATGCTTTTGCTCAGTACAGAAGACAGAATGAAAAAAATAGCGATTGGAATCAAATATCCCAGATTCCCGTAACCTGCAACCAGGAATCCCATGACTAGGGCGCCGAAAAGTCCGTTGGTTGTAATCATTTTTGCCAGGTAAGCAGCGAGAAATGAAAAAACGATACATAACAGCATCATTTCAAAATAAGGGCCTTTGATCGTTGCACAATGCATTGTAAAAAAGGACAGTAAAGGGATAGAAAGGTTATCACTGCCTCGGAAACTGATCATTTCAGCTACAGTGGACATGCCAGCTGTAATCAGTACAAAATAAATGGAATCAATATTGGTGACTTCTGAGGGCAAAATCCAGGACCAGCCGTAGACTATAATGCCGGAACAGAAAAACATGGCTGCGGACCCCTGGACCGATTTTTTATCCTCCCATATTCTGGTTCTTAAAGGTCGTGATGCCGATTGGCCCACAATAGTAGCCAGGGGATCTGCCAGGGCCAGGATGGAAAGGGAGATGACAAGGTAATGAGTAAAATCCCAGAAAAAGATCACCATGATCAAATAAGCCAAGGGGAAATAGACCGTACCGTAGGACACTCGCTCCTGGGCATGAATACCCTTAAATATTTTTAGTTTCAGAGCAGCCGTATTGAGCATTGTAAAAAACAATCCCAGTAATATCGGCGGAGTATTGGAGATGAACAGAAATGGAGAGAGGCTGCAGGCCGTGCCCACGGTGCAATGGACCAGAATCCTGATGGCATTCGCTGTAAGGATCCCTCGTTGAAACACCACTTCACTGATCCCCACCAGGATCAAGACAGCGATAAAGAAAAGAATAAAGGCCGCCCAGTCTGAGCCAATGAACTGCAAGGGAAGAAATTTCATTCATAAAATTATCGGAAGTGAGTTTAAACAACAATGAATAGTAATTTTTCAGGAATGATCAAACCAATTTTATAGTGATAAACCCAACAAACTATCTGCATAAGGTCGAAAAAATATGACAATTTCCGTAAACGATTTTGTACGCCGCCAGGTCAAGGGATCCGGAAGAACCTACTCTTCAACCATGAGTTTCGAAGAAATCGCCCGCCACGCGGATGCACAAATGGCAAAGGGCCAATACCGGGAAGGATACCGCGATGGGGTGCGGGTAGTGCAGGCCGACAGGGCAAAGACGGCTCATTTTGTCTGTCCCTTTGTGCGCATTACGGAGGAGACAGAACTGGAGGCCGGGGTGGTCAAACGACGGGACAATGAAGAAGCATATGTTCAGATACGGGCTGTTACCGGGGATCCGGTTCCCGCTGGTACGGTGGACCTCATCTGTTACCGGCACGATGTACTCCGGGAAAATAACGAACATTCCACGGAAGCGGATTGGGAATTGATCAGTATCCATGCTGTCCCTGAAGGAATTGGAGAATTGCCCATGGGACCGGTTACCATGATGCGCAACCAATTGCAGCTTCCCGGCGGTACAAAGGCCTATTATGATTCTGATTCCTGGGCCAGGTCCGTTGAATTCTGGCAGAAATTTGCGCCGTTAAAGGAAAACTGATCAGGCGTTACCGTGGCTTTTGTAGACCTGCATTATAGTTCTTGACAACAGTTACTGAAGTAAAATAATTTAAGGCGTACTGAATTCCAGTACACAAATGCGGAGTTCCATGTGAAAGATAATATCTTTACACATCTAGATGTGTGTAGGTTAACGCCACCCAATGCGCATGCGGGGAGGTCCGAGCTCTACACCCTGCCCAATCAAACAGACTCCAACTGCAGGTAAGTTGTCCGTGCGGGACTATATGGAATCTGGAAACATCTTTAAGCGCAATTCTATATTCTCCCACGGAAAAACAGCCCTTATATTTTTATTATTTTTATTGTTCGGCCTTGTCCAGGGGCAAACTACCTACCAGATTTCAGGGAAGGTGGTAGATAAGGATGGCAAGGATTTTCAGGATGTACGGTTAAATCTTTATCTGTCCAATAAACTACTGATCGGGCAAGATGAGACCGACCGTAAAGGAAAATTCGAGTTTAAAAAATTAAAGCCCGATAAGTATACCTTGAATGTTTATGGGGGAAATGGATACAGTCTAGCCAAACAGATCGATCTTACTGCCGGAGATGTGAAAGGTCTAGAACTTGCACCGAGCCAGGACCGTAAACAGCCTCAGGTCGAAATTGAATCAGAGATAGATTTGATTAAAATTAAATGGGGCCCTATTGTTGATGGTAAAGAATATATAATTTATAAAGACAACCGGGAAATTGAGAGGGTCAGTGTTCCTGAGTATCTGGATCAAACAGGCGGCGGACAATCATATGCGTATAATGTTTCCACGGTTTTTATGGATGGAAAAAAAGGGGAACGGTCCCTGACGGAATTTGGGAAAGCGTTATTCGCTCCGCCAGCCAACATTACCACCACGGTAAAGAAAAATACCATAAGCCTGCACTGGGATGCGGTCGAAAATGCCAAGGCTTACGTTATTTACAGATATAACGAAATTAAGGATGACTGGAAAGTGGTGAATGCAACTACCAAAAATGCCTATCATCACATGAAACTCGATTACGACAAAGAATATATCTATACTATTTCGACCATGGATCACCATAAAAAACCGGGGTCTAAATCCGAACAAGTAAAAGCCAGGACCCATCCAGAGCTGAAAAAAATTAAGGGACTTGCCGCTGAGGCAGGCGACAGCCAAGTGAATTTGACCTGGAAACCCCACGACCTGGCTGTGCAGTATAAGGTCTATCTTAATGGAAGCCTTAGTGACACCACAGAGCAGACATCCTTTCTACAAAAAACGCCCCCGGGAACTGAAAATTGTTTTACCGTTTCGGTTATTGACCAATATGGGATTGAAGGGCCACAATCAGACATGGTATGTGATGTGGCGCAGTACCCGCCCCCAGAAAATATCACCCTGACACTTGGGGAACTCTATTCGCCGGAAATGAATTCGATTTTGGTAGAATGGGAGCGGGTGGTTGGAGCCAGTTTCTACAACCTCTACAGAGACGGCAAGGTGATTACCAATACCCCTGATGATAATTATAAGGATCAAGACCTGAAGTATGACAAGGAGTTCGCCTATCAATTATCATCGTTGACTGAAAGCGGGTTGGAAGGTCCATTGTCCGATCCGGAATTAGCGAGCACACCAGCTAACTATAAGATTGCAGGCCGACTGGTTACAGAAGAGGGAAAAGAGAGGATAAATGAGGCCAAAATATTCTTGTATACTGAGCACAACCAGTTGTGGAGCGAGTATACCGCCGGATTTACAGGAAAATTCACCTTTGATGACCGCATAATTCCCGGAAAATACCGCATAAAGGCATACGGTAATGGTTATGGCAACAACGTGGATTACGATGATGATGGGATTATCGGCGGGAAGCATGTGGAAGTTATCAACCAGGATGTGAAAGGTTTGCGTATTAATCTATCAACAGATGGATTGCGACCGGAGATGAACATCGTGAGAGGTGTGGAAGAAGTAACAATTACCTGGAAACCGCTGGCACACGCTGAGTCTTACAGTGTTTACAAAAACGGCAGACCCATCGCTGAAAAGATCATTGCTACAGAGTTCACGGATAAGCTAGCTCCTGGGAAACGCTATGAATTTTGGGTTCGCGCCTGGGACCTCTATGACTTGGAAGGGCCGGAATCCAATAAGATCGAGGAAAAGTCATCCTATCAGTATCCAACCCTGAAACCTTCTATTGTGCAAAAAGCGCTGAAAACGGAGGGCAGTGGAAGAATTGTAAACCTGGAGTGGGCCGCTGTTCCTGGCATTAAACAGTATGCCATCTTCCGGGATGGCGAGCGTCTGTCGATTCAATCTGAATTGACCTATGTAGATACATCTTCTACATGGGGCACAGTATATAATTACCAGATCAACTCCATTGATAGTGATGGCGATGAAGGAGCCAATTCTCCGGATCTTATGGTAAGTACCCATCCTGAAGTTCCCACACCAGAGATTGCAGCTATTGGGGATGTGAATGCTGTACGACTTGAAATTGATAATCCATCTCTCATTGCTACCTATTACAAGATCTTTCGCAATGAGAGTTATCGAGCAGATTCAGACATACCCATGTTCATAGATAATGTAGCTCCTGGTGTAAATTACTGTTATTCGATGGCGGCAGTAGACCGTTACGGAACAGAAGGAGAGCAATCTAGTATTAAGTGTGCAAAGGGCGCTTTTCCACCGCCATCTAATTTTAAAGCAGAGATCATGGAAAATGTAGTGGAGCTGACCTGGTCACGGGTAGCCAATGTACCAGGCTATCACCTGTACCGCAATGATTCGTTGATCCTGGAAACTAAAGATATGACATTTTTTAAGGAAGAGTTGGAATATGACCGCCTTTATACCTACCGTATTACCTCTTTCGATTCAGATGGAGATGATGGCCCGTCCGCAGATGTAATAGCTACCACCCATGAAGAAGTCCTGGATGTTGACCTTTCGGCTATGGCGGATTTGGAAAAGGTGACCATTAATTGGTCTAAATCTAACCTAAAGGTTTATCATCAATACCGGCTTTACCGGGATGATGTTCTCATAAATACCGTTATTGACACTTTTTATAAGGATTATGTTACTCCGGGTACCTATTTCTGTTACAAAGTTCGGGTGATTGATAAATTTGGTACGGAGGGTCCGTCTTCCCTGGAAAACTGCCAAAAAGTTTTAGTACAATATCCTAAAGATCTGGTTACGGGAGGCGATGTTCGAAAAGTGGTCTTTAAATGGCAGAAAATGCCTGGTGCGGTACATTACAATATTTACTTGATGGATAAAAAGGGGAAAGATGAATTCTTAACGAAGGTTAAAGGTACTTACTTCGAGCATAAAGGATTGGATTTTGATACGGAGTATTGCTACCAGGTTTCATCGGTAGATATGGATGGGGATGAGGGTCCCAGGTCAAAAACCATGTGCGGCTGGGTATTGCCGGCACCACACTTGACACTGATCGAAAAAATGTTTGTTGAACCAACCGGCAATGAGTTGCTGGATAGCCGGGAAAACGGCCAGGTCGTTATTAAAATTACCAATGACGGCCGCAGTCCAGCCCGGGAATTGCGGCCCTGGCTGGAACCGATTGATAACGCTGTAACTCCATCCTTGATAATTGATTCAGTAAAAACGATTCCCATCCTGTATGTGGGTGATACCATTACGATTACCTTTCCTGTTTACGCCAAGTTGAAGATCGAATCAGGTACCCGCAATTTTCGCATCCGTATAGATGAATTTGCAGACAGTGACCTGGACCCGGAGCCAATATCTTTTGAAACACTCAAGATCATTCCTCCGAATTTCGTGATCGCTGATTTTGCCATCGATAACGAATGGGGCCAGAACTATATACCCCGAAATGAGATTGTTACCCTGACCGCCCGTTTCCAGAACCTGTCTGAAGGAAAGTCCGACACTGCTTCCATTAGCTTTCGACGAGACAGCACCTTTGTGGTCTTGGATGAGGACGAAATTCACCAGTTCGGCCTGGTGCCTGGGGGGAAATATTTTGATTTCAGTTTTGAGATCATGAGCCGCGTAGACCAGTTCACGGTCTATTTTGACATATATGATTATTTTGAGACCCGTAAATCAATTCCCCTGCATCTGGAATTAATGAAAAGCTATAAGAATGCCTCCCAGCTTAAGGCCTACAGCATGCCTTATCCTGCTGAAATAAAACCATCAAAACCCAGAGAGAAAAATGAACTTATCGCGGGCTTACCCAAGGTTTCCACCAGAAGGGAAACCATTGGCATTGTCTTTGGCAACCATGAATTTATAGACAGGGATATCCCTGGCAAGACATCTACGGATGAGAATGTGCGGATGGTACGCAATTATTTCCATGACCTTTTTGGGATTGAAAACCACCAGATTGTGCCCAGCCAGTACTGGTTTTTCAATAATGGCGTTACCAGGAAGGATTTTGGAAAAATGTTTAATCCTGATGCAGGCTATATCATGGATAAAATTGAAAGCAGCCTCCACTATTCCGGCGCGGATACATTAGACCTGATCCTTTATTATTCCGGAGAGGGTACTACCATAAATGGTAAAAAATGCCTATTGCCACAGGATGCCACTATGTCTGATGAATATTCTTTCTATACTTTAGAAGAACTCTATGCCAACCTGGCTAAAATTCAAAAAATGAAGCAGGTACGAAATATTACCCTGTTCATGGATGTAGATTTCAACAATCCTGCATTTAAGCAGAATTTGATGGCTGCAGTTAAAGAAGATCCAGATCAAAAAAAGAAAGGTAAAAAGAAAAAAAAGAAATCGGAAGAACCGGTGCAGGCTCTGGAAGAAGAAATCAAGCCACCGGAAGGGATCACGGCGCTCTTTGCCTCCAATATCAACCAGCTGTCTTATACGCACCCCGATGCCAACAATGGTGTTTTTACCTATTATCTATTGCGGGGCCTGCGAGGGGAAGCGGATAATGGGGATAAAAGCGTTACTGTAGCGGAACTGCATGAATTCATCAGCAAAAATGTCCAGGATACCACCGCCAGGCTCTATGCAGACCTGCCCCAGGTACCGCTGCTTTTCACTTCTGACCCAGACCGCATCCTCTACAGGCTGCCCTGATTTTCTGGACTCTGAGTTGGATATGTATTATTATCCCGATTCAAGATGAAAGTCCGCACAACAATTTGCGCTCTTTTTATTCTGCTTGCTATCATAAAAGCAGAAGAGGTGGCTATTACCGGTGTGATCCAGGATACGACCAATGCCCCCATCAAGAAGGCGGCGGTAACCCTTCTCAACCTGAGAAATGCGGTCCTGGCGGAAGAGTCCACCAACCGCAAGGGTGAGTTTACAATAAAGGATATAGAACCGGATTATTATTACCTGTTAGTGAAATACGAGGGGCAGGTTCCCGGTGAAAAAGAAACCTACCGTATCAAACTGAACCCGGGATCCATGAAAAAGAATAAATCCCTAGACCTGCAGCTGATGCTGCCCATTGAAAAGAATACTGTGCTGGTCTATTCTTTTGCCGGCACCGGCCCCATCACAGATCACGATCCGGTTCTCAACCTGAATCCGCCTGCCCTGGAAACATCCCCGGAACATATTGCAGTTTCCTGGGAAGATATCCAGCATGCAGCATCTTATGTGCTTTTTGAAAATGGTGCGGAAATACAGCGCGACAGTGTCAATCGTTATGAACGGGATGTACCATCGGGAAAAGAATTCTGCTACGAAGTCCAGGCATTGGATGATTTTGGATTTTCGGGCCTGCGCACAGGTATGATCTGCAACAGTGCTCCGACGCAAAAACCCCGTGATATTCAGGTCAAGGTTGCAAAAAATACCCTTACCCTGACCTGGTCTGTTGTACATGGTGCAGAATCGTACAACATATACCGGGATGGCGAAAGGGTAGGCGCCGGAATCGATACCACCAGTTTCACGGATCCCGGCCTGGAATACAACAGGGACTATATTTATGCTGTTGCCGCCATGGATTCTCTGGAAAAAGAAAGTAAAAAATCAATTGAAATAAAAGGCACCACCCATGAATTTGTGCCGGCACCCATTCTTTCCTCTGTAAAGGATGAGACCGAACTGGTCCTGATCTGGAATGAAGTGGAATTGGCCAAATCCTTCAATATTTACCGGGATGATGAATTTGTTGTCAATGTACAAAGTACATCCTTTTCGGAAACCAGGCCGCCGGGAGAGAAACATTGTTATGTGGCCAAGGCAGTGGACCAGTACAATGAAGAAAGCGATCCTTCCAATACTCATTGTGCCAAAGTGGAAATCAAGGCTCCAACAGGCGTTACCGCCGATGGCGGTGTGAATACGATCTACCTGAACTGGAATGCGGTGGTCGGTGCAGTGAGCTATAATGTCTACCAGGCACCGAAAGAAGATTCACTGGTTTACTTTCAAAATGTAAATATACCCCACATTGCCATTGATCCCCTGCCCTACGGGGAAGAATTCTGTTATGCCATCTCCGGTGTGGACCCCGATGGCGACAGGAGTGAATATTCTCAAGTACGCTGTACCACTGTTTTAACCGCTCCAGATTTTTCTATTCATAAGTTTGCATTGATAGAACCTTCCGGAAACGGTTACGTGGATCCCCGGGAAAAGGGTAAACTGCAGTTTGCTGTCCATAACAGTGGGCAAAGCCCGGCCCACAGTGTAGAATTGACCCTGTCACCGCTGGATACAACAGGTGAGGTTTTCGTAGCAACTACGGTAGTTATTGACACTCTCATTCCCGATAAAATTGAATTTGCAGAGTTTGATATTGAGGCCGCCCTTACCGTGGAAACGGCAGAACGCAGCTATGAGTTGACCATGACCTGTAATGAAGGAATCATTCTGGAGGAGCCCTACAAAGCCACGATAGAGACAAAGGAAGCAAAGCCTGCCAAATTGATTATTGCGGACTTTGCCATTTCCAACGATTTCGGGACTCATTATATTCCAGAAAGTGAAGAGGTTCTGATAACTATCAGGCTGCAGAATATCGGCGAGGGCAACACTGAGTATGCAGTGGTGGATATTCCGGATTCAGCTACGTTTTCCACACCTGGTTTTGCGGGCAGCATTACCACGCCAGGCATTGCACCTGGTGATTATTTTGACGTGGAAATACCCCTGATGAGCAAAGAGCAGTCTTTTATCATCGACTTTCAAGTCACAGATTATCTGGATGTAACCACCTCCCAAAAGCTTGAACTGGATCTTCTGAAGCATTACCTGCATCCGGAGGACATGACAACCCTCTCCGTGGGCGCAGACAGTGTTGACTTGGCCCAGGATACGGACAGTGCTATTGATGTGGATTCCAATATACCCTTTGGACGCAAAAACCCCCAGGGTATGGCCATTATCCTGTCCACGGAACATTATGAGGACGGTAATTATCCCAGGCTGGAGTATGCGGACCGGGACGGGATCACCATGAGAGAATATTTTCAAAGTGCGTTTGGCCTGTCCGATTATCAATTGCTGCCTTCCAAACCGTGGCAGATGGAGGGTGGCCCTACGTTGAATGACCTGATCAATACCTTTGATCCTCACCAGGGTGATCTGCGCAGGCGCATTGTCAATTCCAAGAAATATTCTGGAGTGGAAGAGATCGATATTCTTATTTATTACCGCGGCCTGGGCGAATGGATAGAGGGTGAACCTTACCTGGTTCCCAAGGATGCGAAATTCACACGGGATGTGACCAAATTCTCTCTGGACCGCTTTGTCAAGGACCTGTCCATCTTGAGTGTGCTCAGCAGTATTCAATCGGTGACGCTGTTTCTAGACATTACATTTACCAATCCCAAGGAAGCGGCCGGATCGCTGTGGGAGTTTCCGGAAGTGAATGAAAAGATATGTATCCTTAGCGCCTCATCAAAGGGGGAATCTTCCCAACTGTACCCCTTAAAAAAGCATAGTCTGTTCCTTTATTCACTCTTAAAAGGGTTGTCCAGCGGTGATGAAGACGGTGACGCGGTGGTGGAACTGGGAGAACTCACTGATTTTGTTTATAAATCTGTACCGCAGGAGCTGCGGGGTATCCCCAATACCAGTCGGCAAAATCCTGCCCTTTACGGTCTGGACCTGAAGCGTACCATTCTGAATCTGAGATAGATCTGCATGAACAGGAATTACGGTCTGCCGCTGATCATTTTTATTACCGTAGTTTTTTTTGGCTGGCAGTGGTATGCACAGGATATGCGGGAACGCTTTACCGTAAAATCTGTTCCGGTCAACCCTGTGAAGGCCGCGCACCTGGAAAAAACCAGGACTGAACTGGAGGAACTGGCAGAGAAGGAAAGAAGAAAGATCAGGGTCATGGTCGAACATGACAACCGTCCGGAGACCAATACGTATCCAATGATCCTGGATGCCAGCAAATCTTTTGACCCGGACCTGGGCGATAATATTTCTTTTCAATGGATGCAGACCAGCGGCCCCCCTGTGAAGCTGCTGCCCAATCCCCGTTCTGGAAAAGTCAGTTTTCTAGGAGTGGCTGGGGTTTATGGTTTTGAGCTTACGGTCACAGACGATTATGGAGCCAAAACAACCATCACCAAGACCGTACAGATCGCCACAGAGCCCAACCTGCCGCCCATCGTGGATATTGATATCCGACAGGGTTCCGAACTGAAGTAGTTCTGATTTAACCCTCCCTATCAAAATCCTGCAACCCTTAACTTTTGACCGATGAAATATGCAATCGGCATAGATATCGGCGGTACCAATACGGTACTGGGCCTGGTGGACAATCAGGGCGTTATCTTGGGCAGGGATACCATGCTGACCAAGGATGAGAGTCCGTCACAGGATGATTATTTTAAACGGCTGTTTCACAAAGTAAGTGAACTGACGGAATCGCACCCTGGTACAGAGCCGGTGGGCATTGGTATCGGGGCTCCCAACGGCAATCATTATTCAGGGATGATCCTGGATCCGCCAAACCTGGACCTGGGCAACGTGCATGTTCCGACCATTGCAATGGAATATACCCGACTGAGCGTTGTTTTGACCAATGATGCCAATGCTGCTGCACTGGGAGAAAAAATGTTCGGCAGAGCCCGGAATATGGACGATTTTGTACTGATTACACTAGGAACGGGCCTGGGCAGCGGAGTTTTTACCAATGGACAACTGCTGGTTGGGCATGGTGGTTTTGCCGGTGAGATGGGTCACATAATCATCGATCCGAAGGGACGGGAGTGCAGTTGCGGTAAGCGGGGCTGCCTTGAGATGTATGCCTCTGCCAAGGGCATAACGGAAACGGTAATAGATTTTCAAAAGCAGTTCCCAGATGATACTTTACTCAATACGCTGATTTATGGCGCTTCTGAGAATGGACAGCTGGGGCACATTGATGGCAGGGTGTTGGATACAGCGTTTGATGAAAACAATGAAACTGCGCATAATATTTACAACTACACTGCCGAAAAACTGGGACAGGGCCTGGCCCAGGCGGCAACGCTGTTGGAACCGGAAGCATTTATATTTTACGGTGGGATTGCCAAGGCCGGTAATCGGATGCTGGATGGGGCAAAGAAAGCAATGAACGATAACCTGATGTCTTTTCAGCAAGAGAAAATTGAACTGCTGCTCTCCGGGCTCCCGGTAGGGGATGCAGGACTTCTGGGGGCAGCTTCCCTGGTTTTCAATTCACAGTAAATATACATCTTAACCTGCAATTCATTTATTGACTCCTATGCTATTATTATAGGCATTTAATACATTTTATTATACTGCCATTCTGCGGATTTCTTTTGCGCGCAGACATGTTAGCAGAATCGATTACAATTTAGAACCGAATTCAGTACACCGATTCCTTGCGCAACATACAGATCACTGATTCATGGATGTCAAATAAATACTGTAAATTCGTATTGGTGCAGTACCATAATGATTAGAGTCTTAATGGTATATTAAATCATGTAGTTAGAGAGGAAAAGACTCAAACCAAATGTCCAGGTTATGGACTATTATTTGCCAGATGAAAACGGAATGGGGATATATCTACTGTCCCAATACGGAAAGGAAACTATCCTTATTTCTGCAGATCCGGCAATAAAAAAGTTGGCAGATGATTCACAGATACCATTCCTGCCTAATCTGGTAGAGCCTGCTGTTATGCAAGAAGCAATCAATATGCTAAAATTATAAACATAATTATATATGGATATCATAAATATGAGTAAATGTAAAACTTTATATATTTTCATCAATTTAATTTGTATTCAAATTTTTATTATAGGAATATTAAAGGCTCAGGCAGAAGTAATCTATGACGAAGGAGCCCGCAGGCTAGAAGCAAACGCCGGCCCGGATATTCATGCGCCTGCATTTTCTACAATTATGCTGGATGCATCCCGTTCTGTTCATTCAAAGGGTTCTCTCCTGCGGTATGAATGGCTATTACCGCCGAGTCTGGTCTTTTACGATGATTATGCATATGCAAATTCCGATACAGTGAAAACCCATGATGATCCTCGTACTTATCCTGAAACATCAAAGGGGAAGAGTTGGAAAAGCATCAATACGAAATCAAAATATATTGAAATTGATCTTCCGGAAAATCCGGAAGGAACCACACTTCCTGTGATACTCAAAGTTATGGACCCCCTTGGATTTGTGGATACGGATACGTTGATGGTGATTTTTACCGAATTACGTACTAGGCCAAACCCAATTGAGCTAGCTGTCGCTGATACAACTTCCACTGAGGAAACTGCCGCTGCGGAAGAGGTGAAACCGGAGAAAGAATTGGTTGATACAGATAAGCCATCGTTCCTGATCTCCATACAACCGCTGAACAGAGGCGAACTGTATCCCATGGAATCAGAAATGATCAGCTCATTTCTCTATCATGAGATCCTGGACATGGGTGTATACCAAGTTCTGGATCCAAACCGCTTCATTCCTGACTCTATTACTGTGCAAGAATTGGTGAGACAAACTAAAATTGTAGCCGATACCGTAATTGTTACCCGGCAGGCGGCTGCAGATACGAATTCAGAAGCAATGGATACGACAATGATAGAAATTTCCGATACTACAATTACAATCGATACGCTGGAATACGACCAATTAGTTGAGTCTGTACTTTACTATAATTTTGATTGCCGTACGGATTCCTGCGCTTCGGAGAATGCCAAGATAGAGAATGCCAGTCATGTACTGTCCTGGGGATTTAATCGTTTTTCTGAACTGGAGATACACTATTTCGATGTTGAAAAATATGCAGGCAGGAATCCCGTTTTTACCTGGACTGTTTCACCAGTATCCATGGATCCGGAAGCAGTCCAGAAAATACGCTATCCAACAGCATTTGCAGTCACAGAGGATAATACTCTTATTATTGCTACCGCCAATAGCCAGGCGGTGTATGAACTGAACATCGATCAACAGGTTTCTACAGTATCTGATGGAATTCTTCTGGGCAAGGCACTGGTCTATCCCTCCGGAGTTGCAGTGGATTCAACCGGCCGGATCTATATTGCGGATAAGGATCACCATCGGGTCTATTCCATCCTTAAAGAGCAGGCAACACGATTGCTGGTGCCGAAAATGGACAAGGATGGTAGCCTGGATACCAACCAGCCCCTGCTGCCTACGTCTGTACGAATTGGTCCCGGAGGAAATATTTATGTGCTTTACGAGAGTAACAGTGCTGTGCTAAAGGTGGAACCCAGTAATAAGGTCTTTATTGCTCTACAGCCTGGATTGGTAGAGGGTGCTCAAGATATTGCCATAAACAGCAGGGATACCCTTTTTGTGGTGAGTAGCAACGAACATAAGGTTTACCGTGTGGAAAATGATTCAACCCTTACAGCGGTTGCAGGTACAAAATCGGGGGATAAACTGGTACGAAATAATGTTCCTGCAGTACAATCTTACCTGGGGAATCCGGTGGCTATTGATTTTGACAGCCAGGACAATCTTTATATTGCAGACCAGCGGTTTGGCCTGGTACGGAGAATAAACAAGGGGGGCACAATTATTACACTTGCCGGGATAAGTAAGAAAATTGAAGACATGACCCAGCTTAGAGTTTCTCCCGGGGAAAACCCGGAAATATACGTTACCCAGGATTTGCAGCATGCTATACAGCGCATTGTCCTTGAAGAAAGGATTCCCTGGTGGGCGGATACAACAATCCTGCATCCAAAGTATACAATAGAAGAGGCAGGGATATATGGGCTTGAGCCGGACTTGCGTGCCGCAGTCAATGCGGTGTTAAGAAAAAAGGCTCCCAAAAAGAAAACAACATTGGGTGATCGCAGCAGAGAGCTTAACCTCCGTATGATGGCTTTCATTGGTCAGCATCCATTTTTATTTGCCTTACTTCTTCTCTTATTAAATCAGGTGCTATCTGCCGGCCTGGATGGTGGAGCAGGTATCACGGACCTGCCGCCGGATTTTCCTTTCTGATGAATATCAGGAAAATATTTTTGTTCTTATAAGAATATCTCACAGATCACCAAAGGAGTGGATCATGAAAAAGCTGCTATACATCTTTGTCTTGCTGGCTGGAATCGCCACTGGACAAAAACAAGAACGATTATTCCCTGGTTTAGATCCGATGGCCCCAAAGGGTATCAGACAGGAAAGTAATTCCCCTACAGTACCCAGGCGTATATCGTACCAGGGACTTTTGACAAAAGCCAACGGCCGGGCGGTTCAGGATGGGTCGTACCAGGTTACGTTCAGGTTTTATAAACAAATGGAAGACGGGACAGCCTTCTGGGAAGAAAACCAGCAGGTGAATATTGATGACGGGATTATCACTACAATACTGGGCAAGGAAAATCCTATCTATTCGATACCTGGCGAAGCCTATCTGGAAATTGAGATTGATGGAATTACCATGTCACCCCGGCAGGAGCTGACATCGGTGTTTTATTCGGTGGTATCGGATACAGCCAAATATGCCCAAAGCGCAAATTATACTGATCTAGATAGTCTGCCAGACCTGTCCATATATGCCAATATGGACACATTGACCAGCTATCCTCTTATTTCCAGCCTGGACTCGGTGGCTTTTACCGGGGATTACAATGACCTGGAGAATTTACCGGATCTGTCCAATCTGGCATTGGATACACTTACCAGCTATCCTCTTATTTCCAGCCTGGACTCGGTGGCTTTTACCGGGGATTACAATGACCTGGAGAATTTACCGGATCTGTCCAATCTGGCATTGGATACACT
>UINC01000973.1_pt1 | contig 34530 bp, 37 predicted proteins | sample 5385821 | NCBI WGS metagenome assembly UINC01 (sample SAMEA4666929, study PRJEB26691) | marine metagenome | isolation source: Pacific Ocean | place: Pacific Ocean | collected 2011-10-13 | reverse complement strand
GGATAGCTCGAGTTGCCATCGATGAAGCTGCGGAATTGGCGAGGGACAAGACCGCAACCGGCAGCAGTTCAGTTCTGTGGATGTCCCCGGCGGCCCAATCCCATATCGGACAAGGGGAGGCGGCTCTCCGGGCGGCTCGTGCTCTGATGTTCCAGACCTTGGATGACGTCTGGCAATGGGTCTTGTCGGGGCGCGATGTGACAACTGCTCAGAGGGCCGATCTGTTGCTGGCGGCGACCAACGCCTCTGAGAGCTCCGTCCGGGTGGTGGAGCGGATGCACACTATGGCTGGTACCACGGGCATCTACAGCGGCAATACCATCGAGCGCTGTTTCCGGGACATTCAAGTCGCCAGGCAGCACCGCTTCTATACCGAAAGCCGTTACGAGACCTTCGGCCGGATGTACTTCGGCATGGAACCGGATTACGGCTTGGTAATGCTGTAGAATATTCTCAAGTTTTGCATAATCAAGTGATTAAGGAGACAAACTAACATGCCGCAAGGTACCATCACCAACTTGCATATAGCCCGGGTCAAAGGGACTCCCTCAGACCCGGTACAAGAAGCCACTGCCATCTCTGGTCTGGGACTGGAGGGCGATCGCAGCGCCTACGAAGGCAATACGCGCCAGGTGTTACTCGTGGACAAAGAAATCTTGGATGGATTCGGCCTTGCACCGGGCCAGGTTAAAGAGAACATCACCGTCACTAACCTCAACGTTGCCGACACGAAGCCGGGCCAGGTGTTCGCCATCGGTGACGCCGTCACCTTGGAAGCCGTGGGGGATTGCGAAGCCTGCGGTAAGATGGACGCCATCCGTATGGGCCTGATGGATCAATTACAAGGGAAGCGTGGCATCCTGGCCAAGGTCATAAATGGCGGGGCCATCAAGATCGGCGACTCCGTCACAATCAAGTAATCAGCAAGCCCTTTCCCTCCGGCTTAAATCGCTGGAATGTATCCGCCAAGAAACAAAGGGTCAACCGGGCATTGTCTGCCCCGGTTGACCCTTTGTTGATCAGGCCAGAGTTACGAGCTTTCGGCCACCAGTGTGCTACGAATAGCGGTGGCGATATCAGTCATCTCGGGTATGTTTTCCCAGGTCTCCATAGCCTTGGCGGTGCCGTCGGCCGAGAGCACTCGGGAGACGTTCTCTTGGAACTTGTCCTTGATCGCGTCGAAGCCCCAGGGGTTCTTCTGACTTCCTAAGATGTCTTCCCGGGCAGTGACGTGCTCGAAGACCCGTCCGTCCTTCAATGTAATCTTGACCTTCAGGCCGTTGCCGGACTCGGTGAGCAGCTCTTCGGACTTGGCCATGACCCTTGTACGGACTTTGTTCATGGTGTTTTTATCGGCATGCTCGGCAATCTTCTCTTCGGTAAAGGTGTCGATGCCGACCTCACCGTCGATTAAGGCCGCAGCCACGTTGTACTTGGCGCTGAACTTGCCCTTCAACTCGTCATCGGGCTCTTGATATAGCATGACCACCGAGAAATAGGACTGGTCAATCTCAGCATCGGCCACGTCATCGTAGGTGAAATCGTTGTCGCGCATCAGGCTGAACAGGCTGTCCAGCATGGCGTGGTTCCCGCCGCAGCAGGGATACTTCTTGATCATTAGCGCGTCCTGGGTGCGGAAGGGCTTGCCCATGTTGTCGGCCATGCTGTCCAGGTCGTAGATGCCCTCGCCCAGGACCACGTTAGTGAAGCCAAAAGGATGCTCAATGACCTGGTCTCCAGCGGTCATGCCCATCTGGGCCAACTGCACGGCGGTGACCCCGTCCCGTCCAACTAGGCCGGCGTGGAGGGGCTTGGTCATGGTGCCGAAGTTGTGAATCAGGCCGGAGGACATGGATCCGGCCATGCCCAGGGCCATGATCGTCTGGTGTTCGCCCAGCTTCAGCAGCTTGGCGCAGGCAGCGGTGCAGGCCAGCCGGCCGATGACTGCGGTGCTGTGGAAGCCCTTGTCCATCTGTTTGTATTTGGTCTCGTGTGCCAAGGCCAGGCCGATCTCGCAGCCCACCACGTAGGCTTCCAGCAGGTCGCGACCGGTGGCGCCGGTGTGTTCTCCAATGGCCAACAACGCCGGAAAGATGGCTACTGTGGGGTGGCCGAAGCCACCGAAATCGTCAAAGTCCAGTGCGTGGCCCATGGTGCCGTTGGCCAGGGCGGCGTTGGCCTGGGTGCTCTGGAACCCGCTGGCCAGGACTGTGGACTCTGGGGCAGCCCGTTGGCTGCTGGTGTACTTCTGAATGATCTCACCAACAGGTTGCTGCGAGCCAGCCAGGATAACTCCCAAAAGGTCGAAGCAGGACTCGTTGGCGACGCGGATGGCGTCGGGTGGAATGTCCTCATAATTCGTGCCGACGATCCACTTGGCGACTGTCTCGGTTGCGCCCATCTTTTCCTCCGTTCTATCGCTCTTTTCGTATCGGACTCGATTTGTGCGCCCCATTATATACCCCTGATATACCCCTGGAAAAAGCGGGCAAGCGACTCTGGCCGACCCTACTTCTCTGAACGCCTATATGAATTGAGGCTCAGCCTACATCCATTTGGGCCGCTACTAGAAGGAGGTCTCCGACTATGGGACCGCCCTGCATCTGGCGCCTGATTCTCCCATCCTTTGCGATAACCGGGGCGCCAGTTTCCGCGTCCAGGGCGATCTTGAGGGCGAGTTGGCTGAATCCGGAAGAGCCATCTCCCTGAACCCGACCTTGGTTCCGGCCTGGTTAAACCTTGGAGTGGCCCATGAAGATCTGGAAGACTTCGAAAAAGCGATCGATGACGACGGCCAGGCGATCTCCATCGACGTCCTGATAAACCGAGCCCTCTTCTTCCCTGCCCTATGCAAGTATGCCTCCGACATATACCTGGCTGTCTAGGTCGACCCCACCAAGCCAAGTCTTATCTGGTCAGGGCATCCGCCTTTGCCAATCTGGGATTGGACATATAACACCAAGCGGATATCTACAGGCCAATGCGGAATCAAAGGTAGCGGAATCCGCCTCTTCCACTTAGGGGTATAATCCGAGTTATAGCTCTGATGCCCCAATTCCAAACCGGCACCCAGACCAGCGCCGTTGAACAACTTTTCGGGAGTAGACCAGTCTGGTCCTGCCGGCCTTATCGGCTTAGAGGTCACGCCAGATGGTTCTCCGTTTTTTTTCCGCTTTCTACGGTGGTATGAAGTCAGTCTCAAGCGGTTTCTACTTCAACTGGGGCATGACTTACGCCCGGTGGGGCCAGCCCATGAAAGCAATGTTTTACCTCAACCGCGCCGCCAAACTGAACACCAAAGGCGCCCACATCTATTATCAGCGCGCCCTCTTATTGATCGCCATGGGGCAGCCAGAATCGGCGATCAACGACTTCGATGCCGCCATCGAAGCCGACCCCAAACACATGGATGCCTACCTCAATCGAAGCATGATGCACGCCTTGACGGGAAGACAGGAAAAAGCCCAGGATGACGTCGAAAAGGCCGTTGCCCTAGGTGCTGATCGTCCCAGCCTAGAAAGCCGCATCGCCGAGTTGCGAGACCAAGTCGAATAAAGCCTTCCGTAAACAACCGATAGACCAAAAATGAGAATATTCATCGTCTTTCAAATCTTAGGAAAGCTCCTACGCTGGCTGGCGCCTGGTACCGTTGGCATGTCCGACGGTGAGAAGGTCTATGACTCCGGCGTGAGAATGCAGCGGCAGGGCAGACTTGATGAGGCCGTGAAACGCTACACGGAAGCCCTCCGGCTCGACCCAACCCTGGTCCAGGCCCATAGTAACCTTGGGTCTGTCTACTTGAATCTGGGCCAGCCGGAAAGGGCCATCAAAGACCTGGATCAAGCTTTGGAGATGGACCCAACCTTGGCGGTCGCTTACAGCATCAGGGGACTGGCCCACACCAACATGGCTAATTTCAGCCAAGCCGTGAAAGACCTGAACGAAGCTGTCCGACTCAACCCCAACTTCGCCGACGCTTATAGCAGCCGGGGGTTCGCCCACCGGGCCGCCGGCCACCTCAACCGGGCCATCAGCGATTTCGACCAGGCCATCCGGATCGACAGTAAGTTCTCGGTGGCCTACAACAACCGAGCAGATGTCCACATCGAGATGAACAACGCCGAGCTCGCCATTCCCGACTTGGACCTGGCCATCAAGCTGGATCCAGGGTTCGCCGTCGCCTTCGCCAACCGTGCCTTCGCCCATGCCCTGCTGAAGGACAATGGCAAAGCCGACCGGGACTTCGAAGACGCCGTTAAATTGGGCGTAGATCGAGCCCTGCTGGAAGAGAAATTAGCGGAGTTCAAAGAGAGCGCAAAATAGAATTGTCCTGGAGACCCAGCGCGAAACCAAACCCAATCAACGAGGCTGCCACCATGCCCCGGTATTCCATCAATAACGGTCGAATCAACCACACGCTCCAAGAACTGGGCCGACTGGGCGATAGTCCAGAGGGTATGGATCGCGTCGCCTACTCCTCGGAAGACATCGCCGGGCGCGACTACACCGTCAAGCTCATGCAGCAAGCCGGGCTTGAAATCCGCATCGACACCGCGGGCAATATCATTGGGCGCAGGGCCGGGTCCGACGAAAGTCGGCCGGCCATCGCCTTGGGCTCCCACACCGACACCGTCCCCAAGGGCGGAAAGTACGACGGCGCGCTGGGAGTCATGGGCGCTATCGAAGTCATACGCACTCTCGAAGACCAAGCCCACCGCACCCGCCATCCGGTTGAGGTGATCAACTTCACCAACGAAGAGGGCACTCGTTTCCACCGCTGGCTGGTGGGCAGCCGCTCCATGTCGGGCCTGCTGGAGCAAGAAGACCTAGATGCCTTGGACGACGATGGCCTCCCTCTCGGCCCGTGCCTGGCCGACATCGGCGGGGATATCTCTCGCATCAGCGAGGCTGTCCGTAGCCCCGGCGAGTTGGCCGCCTATTTTGAACTGCACATCGAACAGGGGCCCTATCTCCACCGGAGCGGCACGCCCATCGGTGTGGTCACTGGTATCACCGGGAGGGCTGTCTTCGAAGTAGAGATCGAGGGCAAAGCCAACCATGCTGGCACCACGCCCATGTCCACCCGCCGGGACGCCCTGGTCAGCGCCTCCAAACTGGTACTGGCCATCCAGAAGATGGCCGCGGAGCAGGAGATCTGCCGGGTGTCCACTGTGGGCGCCATTAAGGCGGTCCCCAATGCTGTGAATGTCATACCGGGCAGTGCCAGCATTGGACTGGAGTTCCGGGACACAGACATGGAGGCCCTGGCCGCCGCTGAGCAAGAACTGCGCCGGATCACTGACCAGGCGTCGGCGGAAGACGTGGTCGACATAGAAGTCATACGCCACCGCTTCACGACTTCCGTCCCGATCACGCCCGACATGCAGTCCCTGGTGGCCGAGGCCGCGGAGAACTGCGGGTTTGAGTGGGAATCTCTGCCCAGCGGCGCCGGACACGACGCCCAGGCGGTTGCCAATATCGCCCCCGTCGCCATGGTCTTCGTGCCCAGTGTCGACGGCATCAGCCACTCCCGCGAGGAGTACTCAACACCGCAAGACTGCGCCAACGGCGCACAGGTATTATTGGAGCTACTGTTGCTGGCCGACGACCGTTTTTAAAGGGTCATCACCGGCGAACTACGTGCTGAGGTCATCCGATGAAGTTAACCGGGTCTTACGAATTCAATGCTACACCTGAAAAGGTGTGGCGAGCACTAACCGACCCAACATCCCTTTCCGCCTGTATCCCTGGTTGCGAAAAGATGGAATCGCTGGGCAACGACGAATATGCAGCGACGGTGACCATCGCAATAGGGCCCATCCGCAGCAAGTTCGACGCCAAGGTCAAGATGGTCGAAATGAAGCCGTACGAGTCTTATGGCTTAATCATCGAGGGTAATGGCCCATCCGGCTTCGTCCGCGGCGAGTCCCGAGTAGAGCTGACAGAAAACGATGGCAAGACCACGGTAGACGTTGAGAGCGATTCCTCATCCGGCGGCCTATTGGCCAGGGTCGGTCAGCGCATGATGGAGAGCTTCTCCAAGAACATGATGAATCGCTTCTTCACCTGCCTGCAGGAATCGGTCAACTAGCCGGTAAATTGCGCCACCGCGTTCGCTCTGATATCGTGTGCGCGAGCCAAGCTAAGACTCGCCTATAAACCAACAACAAACACGGAGGTGAACATGGAGCGCCGCGTACCTACTAAGGATGAAGTCCTGTCATACCTGAAGGAAGACCGAAACTGGGGCCGCTGGGGCAACGATGATCAGGTTGGCGCGGTGAACATGGTCACCCCGGAGAAACGCCTCGCCGCGGCAGCCGCGGTGAAGTCGGGCCGTGCCGTCTCCCTCAGCCGTGAATTCCCCAAAATACCGGCGCCAAACAACCCCACCCCAGCCCACCACTACATGAAAAAAGTGTTCCGTAGCGAGACCGCTGGATTCTCCGCAGACTACTACGGAATCTCCTACCACGGCACCGCTACCACCCACCTGGACGCCCTCTGCCACGTGTGGGATGAGAATGGCATGTGGAACGGACGCGTCCACGACGACACTGTCACCATGGACGGCGCTGTCTGGGGGTCGGTGGAACACTGGAAAGAGGGCATCATCACTCGGGGTGTGCTACTGGATGTGCCCAAGTTCCGGGGCGTTCCCTATGTGACCATGGACACCCCCGTGCATGGCTGGGAACTAGAGGACATCGCCAAGGCCGAAGGCGTAACCATGCAGCCGGGCGATGCGCTGGTCGTCTACAGCGGCCGGGACAAGTGGAACGAGGATGGCAATACTCTCTGGGGCGGAGATCCTAACGCGCGGCCCGGACTACACGCATCCTGCCTCAAATTCATTCGCGAATCAGATTGCTGTCTGCTGGTCTGGGACATGATGGACTTCACTCCCAACGGCTACGACCTGGCCTGGTCTGTGCACGGCTCCATCTTCGCCTACGGAATCGGCCTGCTGGACAACGCACTGTTGCAGCCCCTGGCAGAGGCTTGCGCAGAAGAGGGACGCTACGAGTTCATGCTCACCGTCAACCCCCTGCGGGTGGTCGGCGGCACCGGCTCCCCCGTGAACCCCGTGGCTATCCTGTAGTCGGAGGCGCGGCCCCGACCTTCAATACAGGCCTAGTTCGCGGATTGAATCCTACTGCCCAAATGTTTTCCTGAGGTAAGCGAAGGGTCTGCCAAGGTGCTCACTGGCGGATTCTTCATTGGCCTTCGGCGCTTCTCAGGATGACAGTTTTGTAGGGGCGCCAACACGACAAAAAAGGGCGGGGTGATTGCCCGCCCTCTTTTTTTGGAACACGTAGACCTTTTGATACGGCAGTCCTTTAGACGACCGAAGGTTCAATCAGGCTATCCGTTACCGCATGGTTGTTCGATGGCGAGGAGCCGTTCAGCTCCTGCACACGTTTCCGCATCTGGTCCAGCCGGGCGAAGTCGGTGATTCCGGAGACCATGGTGATCGCCGACAGGTATTTGGTTCGGCGGTCCGGATAGTCCCCGTAGCGGACCTTGCCCACCGTGGTCAACTCCTCCAGCTTGGCCTTGCCCACCGATATCGCCTGAGTGTAAAGGTGCTCCGGCCTGCCATGGACGATGAGCGACGCCGACCGGGCGCCTGACACATCCGTCGGAAACGTGAGGGAGCTCTTCTCGACGCTCCGCTCAATGATGTCCTCCAGCTCATGGGTGCCGGGTTCCATGCCGCCACGCCAGAACTGGGACTTTACCTTGATCTCCTGGGCGCAGTGGCCGATGGTCGAAACGTCGCCGATGAGCCCAAGGGTGGCTTTGATCTCCGATGAACTAAACACTTCCTGGGGCGGCGGGCGAATCTCTCCAGCGGTGAGGATGGTGGTCAGGGTTTGGGCCAGGTTCTCGTTGACCCGCTGGAACATCCTCTCCACTGATTCCCGAGTGACGTGGGCCTGCTCATACTGCTGGTTGTCCACGAGCAAGATGTTATTGAAATAATGGCTCCACAGCTCGAAGCTTTTCACGGTATTAGAAAGGTTCAATGCTTCTTTTTCATTGGGCATCCCGGCCACTGAAGGCACCACACCGATGCCGTAGACCGGGATGTGCTTGTAGACCTTCTTAAGCTCGTTGGCCAGAACGAAACTGCCCCCGGCACCCGTTCCACCGCCTAGACCGGCAGCGATCCAGATAACCTCGGGATCGCGCTTCCGAACTATGGCGTCGATGGAGTCCATCATCTGGGCCAGCGATTTCTCAGCGATGCTAGCTCCCAGGTCGATGTCTGAGCCGACTCCCCGCCCCCGGAGTGCGTACTTCCCTATCAAGACCTTTTCGCGGATGTGCTGCAGTCCGGAAAGGTCAGCTTCTTCTGTGTTAACCGCGATGGCGCTGTAAAGGCGGCGGTTCATTCCCATCAGGGAATTGGCTATCTTGCCCCCAGCCTGTCCAAAACCGATCCAAAGTACTCTCATCTTTCCCTACCTCCAGTGTCGGTTCTCAACCAGCAGAAGCTGGGCAGACCGCACTTTTCCCTCAGAATTCTCTTGGCGGACTCTCACGGCGCCAGGTCGACATCTGGGCCTGGTTATCTTTCATTCACCGCTCCCGGCCTACCACCTCTCGAACGGTAGCCCGAGGGCCTAATAGGGATCAGTAATCCCGGTCGGCGTCTGTGATGGAGTTCTGAAACTCCTTGCCTTCATGGCAGATCTGGCATTCTCCCCAACTTATGGGACCATTAGCCGGCTCAATGACCCAATGGTGCCGGCAGACCAGCTCAGCCTTTTCTTCGGCCACCGCCGTAACCGCCTGGTTCTCCACCAAATGTTTCTCAATAACCATGATCGACCTCCGGGGCGGGGTATGACCCCGCGATAGTGCAACGGGCCAGATGCGACCCCAACTTTGCAAGTGGCATTGTTTTTGAAAGGACCGTCTAACCGGAGCCTTTTCCACCACCTCACATCCTCTGACGTTAATTACTGGGTTACCCTTATGTCAACGCAATTTGAAACTATTTTGAACTAATTTTAAGACTTTAACCAAAATATAGTCATGGCAGACCTAATTGGCGGTCCGGCTGACCTTATTTATTAAGAGAACTGCGGCCTATGCGACGGCCGTCGCCTCCCTCATCCTCATTCCATCTTCTCTCAGGGCAGGTGTTTGGATGAGGCCTTGGGCTCCTTGGCCGGTTACTTGGAGAACCGCGCCGACGTTTCCGCCACAGTCAACCTGGACTTGGACGCTGCTTTTTTGCCGGAGTGCAGCTTTGTGAGCATATGGCACTTCCTCCAAGAGCCCTTCTCCAACATCGAGAAATACTCCCGCGCTAAGAAAGTGTCGGTTTCACCGGCCATCTGCGACGGAGATATCTGCTTGACCATCACCCACGAAGGCGGCGGTTACGGCCTGTCCAACATCAAAGGCCGGGCGGGGCGGTTGGGCGGGATACTCCACATAGACAACTATGCCGCCGCCGGCACCAACCTGGACATAAAGGTCCCAGTGCCCGTTCCAATAGCATGGCCGTCGCTGGTGTAACCTATAACTGGCCGTGGGCCGACGCTGCTTCAAGGAGACCTATATGGCAGCTACTGACAAACTAAAGATTCTGATCGTCGACGACCATGACATCGTCCGCAAGGGACTGGCTATGCTGGTCTCCCGCCAAGAGGATCTCTCTGTCGTGGCCGAGGCTGGAACCGTCGCTGAGGCTGTCGAAAAAGCCCGCGGGTCTGTCCCCGATGTAGTCGTACTGGACATCCGCTTGCCAGACGGCTCCGGGATAGAGGCCTGCCGAGATATACGCGACGAGAACTGCGACATAAAAGTTCTGATGCTGACTTCATACAGCGACGAAGAAGCCGTGATGGGTTCCATCATGGCTGGGGCATCGGGGTATCTGTTAAAGAAGATTCACTCCCAAGAGATAGTGGACGCCATCCGCAAGGTGGGCGCCGGTCAATCACTGCTCGACCCCACGGTTGCCGCCAGTTTCCTGGAGCGCGTCCGCCGGGGCAAGGGAAAATATGCCATGGCCCAACTAACTGAGCAGGAGCAGAAGATCTTGGAGCTGATCGTAGACGGTCAGACCAACCGGGAGATCGCTAGCCAGATCAACCTCAGCGACAAGACGGTCAAGAATTATGTGAGTAACATTATTGGGAAGCTGGAGGTCTCCCGCCAGTCCTAGGCAGCCGCTTTCCTAGCCAAACGCCGCGCCCGCCGGGAATACAACTCCTAATAGTGCTGGAGATTCCGGTTGCTGACCCTGAGCGGTAGCGGAAAGGCTTATCGGTCAGGAGACTCACACTGAACGCCACAGGATCGTATTCTTACTGTAACCCGCTGATAACCGTTCCCAGTTAAAGTGGTCCCATCGCACAGCAGATAACGATAACGGTTAACGGTAACTGGGCCGAGGAGGTAAGACGATGTACTGGCTCGGGAGCTGTGCCAAGTGTCGAGGAGACCTGTTCGAAACCACCGACCTCTACGGTAGATACCTCGACTGCTACCAGTGCGGCCATGGAAGAGGCCTCCGTACGGCTAAACACCCCCATTCCGGCAAGTCTTACACCTAGCCTTAAGATAGGCCCGTCAGAGTTCTTGAGGGGATCGCGTTCTAAGGATAAAGCAGGCAGGCCTAACATCGGCGAGTCTCTTACCGGCCAACAAATAGCGGCGTCCTAGCTCATCAGGACGCCGCTATTTGTTGGCCCAGACCGGTTCACATTCATCTACATTCCACCCCTCGTTCCCAGGCATGCCAACCCGCCCTAAGTCTTGCTCTTTCCCAGAGCCGGTCTTACAATTGCCCCCATCGCGACGCATCTGCTATGTAGGGGGACTTTCGCCCATGCCCGCTCTTAACCATCCATTGGAAAACGTCCGCGTAATTGATCTAGGCCGACACCAGGCCGGTCCTCGCTGCGCCCAGGTCTTGGCCCGTATGGGTGCCGAAGTTATCAAGGTCGAGCGTCTGGGCGGCGAGGAAACCCGCTACCACGGCCCCTGGGTCAAGAAGCAGTCTTCGTACTGGGTCCAATACAACTCGGGCAAGAAATCCCTGGCCATGGATCTGCGCAAAGAAGAGGGCAAAGAGGCCCTCCGGAAACTGGTCAAGGTCTCCGATGTGCTGGTCCAAAACTTCAGGCCCGGCACCATCGAGAAAATGGGCTTTGGCTACGAAGAGCTCAAGAAGCTTAACCCCCGCATCATCATGGTGAACGTGTCCGCCTATGGTCAGTTCGGCCCTTACAGCGACCAGATCGGCTACGACCCCATCGGTCAGACCATGTCCGGCATCACCATGCTCACCGGGGATGATGGCATGCCGCCCATCCGGACGGGCGTCCCCATCATCGACCGAATCACCTCGCTGCACGCTGCCATCGGCTGCCTGGCCGCCCTCCACGAGCGCGAGATCTCCGGGGAGGGCCAGTCCATGGACGTATGTCTGGCTGATACCGGTTATTCCATGACTGAGATTCCCATCACCGCCTACCACGGTTCGAAGATTCCGCCCAAGCGGGGAGACTCCAACTCTACCGCCCCGCCCTCGGGCATCTACCCCTGCAAAGAGGGCTGGGTCTTGTTGTCGGCCGGCGACCAGCACCACTGGTACCGTGTCTGCAACGCCCTGAGCAAACCCGAATGGCTGGAAGACCCGCGTTTCAACACCCGCCCTGAGCGGGCCAAGAACGCGGCGATTGTGAACGAAGCGCTGAACGAGCTACTGGCTACTATGACCATGGAGCAGGCCATCGCCCATTTCACCGAGCACGACGTGGTGGCAGCCCCCGTGAACGACATACCCATGGCAGAGGCGGATCCCCATCCCTGGGAGCGACGTGCCATGGTTGAGGTGGATGACTTCCTGGCCGGCACCATCGCCGTTTCCGGCGACTACTGGCACTTCTCCCGCACCCCGGTGAACATTGGCGTCACGCCCAAGGTTGGGGAGCACAACGACCAGGTACTATCTGATATATTGGGCTACTCCGCTGAAGAGATCGAGGGGTTCAAAAAGAACAACGTGATTTCCGAAGAAGACCTCTACGATGAGGTAGTGGGCGCGCCCGACCCCAACTAGCGGCATCAGATGCTTCTGCGAACACTGAATAAGTGAGGGTAGGTTGGAAACCCGCCCTTGCTTACGTCTAACACGTTCGTTTATCCAACTTTGTACCTCCCGCTGACCGTTCGTGGTGACGACGTATACGCAATTACCCCGCTTCGGTTCACGCTAGAGAGGCCGCCCTTTCGTACTTTCTGTCGGAACGGTCTGGCAACACAACGCTGCGATGGCGGAGGATAGCGCTCCCTCTCAATAAGTCAGCATCATCCGCTGAATCTCGTCCTTGTCCTTTGTTTTTGTTAGGGCCAACATAAGAAGGATTCGTGCTTTTTTGGGCGTGAGGTTGTCCGCAACGATGTAGCCCTCCTCGGTGAAACGGCGGGTCTGCATCACGCGGCCGCTGCCGGTGCTGGTGGCGATCACCACCGGCAGCCCGGCGTCCGAAGCTTCTTTTAGGGCAGCCATGAACGGGGGCGGCGAACTGCCGCTGCCCAGTCCAGCGGCCACCAGACCGTTGGCGTCTGCCTGGGCCAGCGCCTTGACCACCAGTCCGTCAGCCCCGGCATATGCGGGCGCGATGTCAACTCTCGGCAGCTGGTGCAGACCCTCTGCGTCGAACTCCGAATCGACGGTATGGGCTCGGTCGGTACGGCGGTAGAAGACGACCTCCTCGTCCGAGTCGGCATAGCCCAAGAACCCGAAGTCAGCGGCCTGAAATGTCTCCAGACGGTAGCTGTTGGTCTTGGTCACCTCCCGCGCCGCCTGTATCTGGTTGTTCAAAACGGTCAACACACCCCGGCCCGCCGACTGGGGAGCCGCAGCCACTCGGATACTGTCGATGAGGTTAACATCGGAATCGGTGCCCAAGCCGGTGGGCGGACGCATGGCACCGGTAACAACTACCGGCCTGCTGTCCTTTACAGTTAGATTCAGAAAATAGGCGGTCTCCTCCAGGGTCGCCGTCCCGTGGGTGACCGCCACGCCTGTCACGGCTGGGTCGTCCCGGAATATCTGGTTGATCCGTTTGGCCAGCCCCAGCCAGTGTTCGGGCGTCACATCCGTGCTACCTAGGTTAAGGAATTGCTCGGTTCGCACGTCGGCGAACTCCAAAACCTCGGGCACCCGGGCCAGCAATTCATCGATGGTTAAGTGATTGCCGTCATAGCTGTAGTTGGTGTAATCGGTGCGAGTCCGACCCACGAACGAGATGCTCCCACCCGTGCCCACCAGATACACCCTCGGCTTGCTTTCACTAATCATGGTAAAACTCCCTGTTGCGGAAACCCGTGCCTGGAATTCGTTCCAGGTCGCCCTGTGGTTAGAAGTATACGCCGAAGCTGCCAAGCAGATACAAATCGGTTGGCCTGCCGCCGCAATGCGGTCAAGAAGTCGGTACTTATGGTCCGGCTCTCGTAAAATGCCTTTCCCAACCCGAGTTCATGTGCTATTCTCAACTACCCAGGTGATGCGGTACGATTTTTCTAATCGTGCCTAAATCATAGGCCCATTGCTTCTATTTTCTTCGATTTTCCAGAGCGGAAGACGGATAGATTCCTGGCGGGAAATAAGACCCAACTCGTCCAGCGCTCTCTGGCCCGGTAGGTTTAGAACCGGATCCACGGCTGGAAAGGAGGTGACCTCCGACCTTGGCCCTTTGGATGTTCAGAGCATTGAGCGCAGTGGGTCTTGGGGCAATCGGCTGGCAGCTCGGGCTTTATATATCGGGATTATCATCAGATAGGGAAGAATTTCTTCCATGGGGTCTTGCATCGACCCTGGCCGGCGTAATCATCGGGGGAGTTCTAGTCCCCTACTTGATCCTCAAGCCCTGGCGCATGAGCGCTGATTATATCGATTCCCTACCCGGCTCGACGTTGATCTCCGGCACCGCAGGCCTGCTAGTGGGCTTGGTTGTTGCGTCGCTCGTGTCCATACCCCTGAACGCGTCGTCTGGTTGGCCCGGTTGGGGCGTACCGGTCATCGTGAGCGTGGCCCTTGGCGCCTTGGGCCTCACGCTGGGCGTCCAGCGAGAACGAGACATGCGCGCCATCTTTCCAGGTCTGGATGCGCCTTCCTCGCGTGGCGACCATTCTATGGGCTCAACCATAAATGGGGCGGGCGTGGAGTCCAATGGCAACGGGTGGACCGGCAAAGCCAAAGCGAAGAATTCATCGCGAAACGGGAACATCCTGGTGGACACCAGCGCGATTATCGACGGTCGTATCGCCGACCTCAGCATCACCGGTTTCTTGGAAGGCTCCTTGGTGGTGCCGCGTTTCGTGCTGGACGAACTGCGCCATATCGCCGACTCCAGTGATCCGCTAAGGCGAAACCGCGGCCGCAGAGGGCTGGAGGTCCTGGGCAAACTGCGAAAAGATGACGCCGTCCCTCTCCAAGTCCTGGACGTTGGTGTGGAGAACGGCAAGGAGGTCGACGCCGTGCTGGTACAGCTGGCCAGGGAGATGAAATCGGCCATACTCACCACCGATTACAACCTGAACCGGGTCGCCGAACTCCAAGGCGTCCAAGTCTTGAACGTTAACGAGCTGGCCAACGCTCTCAAGTCCATCGTTCTCCCCGGCGAAGAACTGCGGGTGAACATCGTTCAAGAGGGCAAAGAAGCTGGGCAGGGCGTGGCCTACCTGGACGACGGCACCATGGTCGTGGTAGAAGGTGGGCGGCGCTACCTGAACGCCTTCCACGACGTCGCAGTCACCAGGGTTTTGCAGACCGCGGCCGGGCGAATTATCTTCGCCCAATCCAAGGGCGAATAGGCGCCCAAGAGTCCCCAAGTTAGTCCCGGCGAGTGAATCCCCGTGAGCAAAGTTGGCGCGGTGATAGTGGCTGCAGGCAGCAGCACGCGAATGGACGGCGTGGACAAGACCTTCGCCCCCATCTTGGGTCTTCCCTTGGTGCTCCACACCATTGACCGCTTCGAACTGTCTCCCCTTGTCCACCAGATAGTGCTGGTATTAGCCATAGATTCCATCGCCCTGGGTCAACAGATGGTCCAACAGCGAGGCTACACCAAGGTGACTAATGTCTGCGCCGGCGGCCAAAGGCGCCAGGACTCTGTGCGCTTCGGACTGGAACTGCTAACCGCTTGCGATTGGGTCATAGTCCATGACGGCGCCCGGCCTTGCCTGGACGACGCCACGATTCAAAGGGGACTGGAAGCCGCCGCCGAGTTCGGATCAGCCGTGGCCGGGGTGCCGGTGAAGGACACAATAAAGGTGGTGTCGACAGACCAGACGGTGCAAGAAACCCCCGACCGCTCCCTACTCTGGGCCGCCCAGACCCCGCAGGTCTTCCGCTACCGCACTCTGCTGGATGCTCACCACGCCTCCGACCGAGACGTTACCGATGACGCAGCCATGGTCGAAAGCCAAGGCAACCCTGTGAAAATGTTCTTTGGGTCCTATGAGAACATCAAAGTAACCACCGGTGACGACCTGATCATCGCTGAGACTTTTTTGAAGGCTTCGTCCACTACCTAGTTTTCGAGAGTTCGGCGGCAATGCCCTCATACTGAGCTTGCGGAAGGAGCCAGGCTTCTGTGCAGTCGCGGTTCGACGGAGTTCACCACGAACGGTTGGTGACGTCGCCATATCGGGGAAAGTCAAAAGCCAGCATTCTTAGCTCCTTGAAGCGGCAAGCCCACTGGCGTAGACTTTCCCCGATATGGCGACGCCCGCAGATGGAGAATTCCGTTCCGGTATCGGCTTCGACTCCCACCCCTTGGCTGACGGGAGGAAACTGGTGCTGGGCGGCGTTGACATTCCCTTTGACCAGGGGCTATCCGGCCACAGCGACGGTGATGTGCTGGTGCACGCGGTCATGGACGCGTTGTTGGGGGCGGCCAACCTTGGCGACAAAGGTCAGCACTTCCCGTCCAGCGACCCCCAATACAAGGACATTTCCAGCCTAATGTTGCTGGAGCAGGTCGGCGTCCTGGTCTACGAAACCGGTTGGCGGCTCTCAAACGTAGATGCTACAATATTGGCGCAAAATCCCAGGCTCAGTCCCTTCAATGCGGCGATGCGGGCAAACGTGGCTAAGAGCCTTTCAGTGAGCCGGAACCGCGTCAGCGTCAAAGTGACGACTACCGACTACCTGGGGTTCGTGGGTCGGGAAGAAGGGATTGCCGCCCTAGCTGTGGCCTCCCTGACGTCCGGAGGCCGGTAAAGACCAGTCCCGATTGATTCATGAAGCTATATAACACCCTCACTCACGATGTCCAAGACTTCGCTTCCGCCGATGGCAAGACCGTCAAGATGTACGTCTGTGGTGTGACGCCCTATTCCTCCACCCACGTGGGACACGCCCTGAGCTACGTTGCCTTCGACACTCTCCGGCGGTATCTGGAATTCCTGGGCTTTGATGTTAAACACGTCCAGAATTTTACAGATGTGGACGACAAGATCATCCAGCGCGCCAACGAGCAAGGGGTCGAGCCCGGCGAATTGGCCGAACAGTTCATCAACGACTTCTACCGGACCATGGATGCCCTGAACATCCAGAGGGCCCATATCTATCCCAAGGCGACCCAGGAGATTGGCCCGATCATCAAGACCATCCAGGCCCTGGTTGATAACGGCTCGGCCTATCCGGCTGGCGGCGATGTGTTCTTTCGCGTTACAAAGAAGGGCGACTACGGCAAGTTGAGCCACCGGACTCTGGACGGCATGCAGGCGGGCGCACGGATAGAAGTAGACGCCAACAAAGAACACCCCATGGATTTCGTGCTCTGGAAGGGCGCCCGGGCCGGAGAACCGTCCTGGGAAAGTCCTTGGGGACCGGGTCGCCCTGGCTGGCACATCGAATGCACCGCCATGTCCATGACCTACCTGGGTGCGACGCTGGACATCCACGGTGGCGGCCAAGACTTGATCTTCCCCCACCACGAGAATGAGATTGCCCAGAGCGAGGCCGCCACCGGCCAAACCCCATTCTCACGCTACTGGGTACATAACGGGCTGCTGCAGCTGGGCGAAGACAAGATGAGCAAGTCCCTAGGCAACCTGGTGTCGGTGGAAGAAGCATTAGGCGAATACACTCCCGACGCCATCCGCCTGTATTTCCTCAGCTCCCACTACCGCAGCCCCCTGAGCTACACCGATGAGGGTTGCGCCGCCATGGAACGCAGCGCCGACCGTCTGCGTCACGCCCTTAGAGCAGAGCCAGAAACTGCTTTCGAATCCAGTCCTGAATCTATGGATCCAACCCATTTCCAAGACCAGTTCATGGCGGGCATGGACGACGACCTGAACACCCCCAGGGCCTTGGCCGCCATGTTCGATCTTTCCAGAGAGATGAACCGGCAACGGAACCTGGGAATTTCCATCGCCGCTGCTCAGGACTGCCTGCGCCACCTGGGCTCAATCCTGGGCCTGACCTTCGAGGAGAGGAAGTCGGCCTCGAAGATCGATGCAGGGTCCTACAACGCTCTGCTGCTGGATCTCCGGGCCAAGATCGCAGACACGAGGCAGGCTGAATTGGCCGAGCTGATTTCCAGCGATGATGGAGCCGCTGTAGATGTGGTATCCGGGCAACACATCGGCCAGTTGGTGACCCTTAGGGGCGAATGCCGGAATTACAAACAATACTCCATTGCCGACCAAATTCGAAACTGGCTGGATAGTCAAGGGATCACCGTTGAAGACTCAGCCTCGGGCAGCATCTGGTTGTACGGCCCCAGCTCCCAACGGGGTCCGGTTTCATAAGTTCGGCCCTAAACCCCAGGGCGTAATGGAGCCAAAACTGATGCCCTATGCGGCCCTGCCAGACTCTTTCATCGACGCACTGGTCAAAGTCCTAGGGCGGGAAAACGTCCTCACCGATCCCTACGACCTGGACCGCTACACTGGCGACGCCCTCTCCCCAACTCGTGCCTTCGGAGCTGAAAACTCCTTTGGGCGGCTGGCTGACGTTGTCGCCCGTCCCGGGTCCACCGAAGACGTGAGCGTCGTATTAAAGCTGGCCAACAGATCGGGCACTCCAGTGGTTCCTTTCGGCGCGGGAACGGGTGTCATGGGTGCTACGTTGCCGGCTATGGGCGGCATCGTGCTAGATTTGCAACGTATGAGCCGGATACTGGCCATCAACCCCATGGACATGACCGCCGAAGTTGAGGCCGGCGTGGTTTTGGAAGACCTGGAAAACGCCCTTGCGCTCCAGGGGTTGATGCCCGGCCATGATCCGTACAGCGTGCCAATCGCCACCGTGGCCGGGGCCATCTCCACTAACGGAGTCGGCTACCGCGCTGGAGCCCACGGCCCCATGGGAGACCAGGTTGTCGCCCTGGAAGCAGTGCTGGCTGATGGGCGAATCATGAGCACCCCGGCCGTCCCTAATCAGTCCTCAGGTCCCAGTATGAAACACCTGTTCATCGGCTCGGAAGGGGTCTTTGGCGTGATCGCTAAGGCGACCATACGGGTGTTCCGCTTGCCCGAAGCACAGGTCTTCGCCGGCGCCGCTTTCGACACCTTCGACCAGGGTTTCAACGCGGCGGCCGAGATGTTTGCCCTTGGGGTACGGCCCACCCTGGTGGATCTGACTGAAGAGGACGCGGGCATCACGTTCTACCTGCTCTTCGAGGGGTTCAAAGAGGGCGTCCAAGCCAACAAGGAACGCGCCCTGGCGGTGTGCGCCCATTTTGGTGGGCGGATGCTAGGCCCGGAACCGACGATGGCCTACTGGGAAGACAGGCATCAGTCCGCGGAGAACTACAAAGTCTCCGCCCTGGGCAAACCACGGAGCGTCCGCTGGAGCCGTTGGCGTGGCCGCCGAGGCTTCGACTATCTGCACCTGGGCCTGCCCATCTCCAAAGTATTGGAATACCGCAAACTCTGCGACGAGATCATGTCGAAGTCAGGCGTGCGAGTCATCGAGTACGCTATCTGGTCCCGGCCCGAGTTGTTCTCCATGCTAATTGCCCCCGAGTCGGGCATGGCGGCCGACTCAAAGGAACGGATGGGCGAGACTGTCCAGCAAGTGCTGGAACTAGCCCAAGACATGGGCGGCGTGATGGAGTACTGCCACGGCGTTGGCGTGAAGCTCAACCACCTGCTCGCCCGTGAAATGGGGATTGGCCAGGACGTGGTCCAAGCCCTGAAACAAGCCCTAGACCCCAACAACATAATGAACCCCGGCAAGCTGGGGCTCTAAACCCGGTTTTGGGAGTACGAGCGGCGATGGAATGCGGACTCCAGTTCTTCCACGATGTATGCCCCGAAGAGAAATCGGCACAGTAGTATCGGAACGAATGCCGGACTTAGTAAATCTCTGCGATGAACTGGACTACACCCAGGTGTGCACGGCGGAGCACTACTTCGAGCCCTACGGCGGTTACAGCCCATGACCGGGCATCCGTCTGTAGCCACCGTCATTAAGCCCACCGCGGCGCAACCTCCTCCGAGGCTGAGCCGGCTCGATTTCTACTCCATGCCGGTAGCGGAATTTGCTGCCGCCATTCCTTTACCCGGCCCCATCTGCCGTCGATCGTGGTTGGTAGTGCCTATTGGCGCTGGAAACCACGATCGTGGTGAGATCCGTCGAACCACTAGAACGGTAGTTCTTGCCCGATGTCCTGTTCTTTGGCTTTGTTGTAGACCAACTGGGCCGCTGCGATGTCCTCAAGGGCCAGACCCATCGACTCGAACAACGTTATCGATTCGGCCGACGGACGCCCATTAACCTGCCCTGACACCACGTACTTAAGTTCCTTGGCCATGTCCCAGCGGAAGCTGGCCCTGGGTTCCAGCCAGAGCAGGTCACCGCACTCAATCTTGGCCTGGTCCAAGTCGTCGACCACTATGACCTCGGAGCGCAGCACCGCCTCCTCATCAATCTCCCGCCGCATCCAGTGGTTCCCGCCGGCGGCGTTTATGTGGGCGCCTGGAGACAGCCATTCGCCTAAAAGCGCCGGCTCACGGGCTGAGGTAATGACGCTCACCACGTCGGCCCCCGCCACGCACTCTTCGGCACTGCTCACCGCCTTCACATCCACAGACAGGCTCTCGCTGCTGCGCTTGGCGAATGCCTCGCGGCGCTCCTCGCTGCGGCTGAACACTTTCACCGCTTTGATATCGCGGACCGAGCAGACCGCCTCCAACTGGGTGCGGGCCTGAAACCCGGATCCGATCACGGCCACGGTGGCTGCGTCTTTCTTGGCCATATACTTGGTGGCCACTCCGCTGGCGGCACCGGTACGTATCTGTCCAAGGCGGCCCGCTTCCATACAAGACAGCAACCCTCCGGTCTCATAGTCGTATAGCATGACGATCATCTTGGCCGAGGCGGGCCCGCCGAACGAGGGATACGCCTTGTACCCGAAAACCCCTTGGCCTGCATTGGACGCCGTCATGAAATGGAAGAAGCCGCCCGGCATGCGGATGCGGTTCCTGGGGCGGTTGTCCACCTTGCCCTCCCCCGCATGGGCAAAGGCTTGGTCGAGCACGTCGATACACTCGCCCATGGGTAGCAGTTGGGCCACTTCCTGGTCGCTCAAAAACAGGGCCATGATTATCTCCTAGAATCCGCCGATCGGCGCTCGTGCCCAGGCACGGACGGCAGTCCAGTATAGCACTAGGGATTCCTTCCGAATAGGCGTCAAATTCGAAATTCCCTTTGCTACAATTACAGGGAAGGTTAGAAGTTTCATTAAGGAAAGATTCCGACGATGTTCAAACCCCGCGTTTACGTCACCCGGCAGATATTCCCAGACGCCTTGGACCTCATTGAGAAATCCGCTAAATTAGAACTTTGGCCCGACGACGAGCCGCCCTCTCCGGAACAACTCAAAGAGGCCTTGGCGGATGTGGATGGCGCCATTATCAACGTCATGGACCGGATTGACGGCCCACTCTTGGACGCGGCGCCCAAGCTAAGGGTGTTGAGTCAGGTGGCCGTTGGGCTGGACAACATCGACATCCCTGAGGCAACTAAACGTGAAGTCCTGGTGGGCTATACCCCCGGCGTACTGGCCAAGTCGACCGCCGACCTGGCTTTCGCCCTGTTGCTGGCCGTGGCCCGGCGGGTCGTTGAAAGCGACAAGTGGGTACGGGAAGGGAATTGGAAAATCTCCCATCATCCTATGTTCTGGCTCGGCTCAGAGGTCAACGGCAGCACCCTGGGCATCCTGGGGCTGGGCGGAATAGGACTGGAGACGGCCAAACGGGCCCTGGGTTTCGACATGAAAGTCCTCTACCATTCCCGCACCCGGAAGCGGGAGCTGGAGAAGGAATACGGCTTCAAGTATGCGTCGTTTAAGCGAGTCTTGACCGAGTCCGACTTCCTCTCCATCCACGTGCCGCTAACCCCGGAGACGACCCGGTTCATCGGCGAAAAACAGCTCAAAGCCATGAAGAAATCAGCGATTCTGGTGAACCTCTCAAGGGGAGCAGTGGTGGACACCGACGCCTTGTACAAAGCCCTGACCGAGGGCTGGATAGCGGGGGCAGGCCTGGACGTCTTCTACCCAGAGCCCGTGCCGCCAGAACACCCGATTCTTGGCCTCGAGAACGTGGTGGTCCTGCCCCACATCGGTAGCGCCTCCAACCGTTCCCGTAGAGAGATGCACCTACTGGCGGCGAGAAATTTGCTGGCGGGACTAAATGGTGAGCGGTTGGAAGAGTGCGCGAACCCAGGCCTGTACGAGTCCCTGGGCATCTGATCCGCAGGTCACCTGATCAACGGGCTAAGTCGTTGACCTCTAGAGCGATCGGGTGGCTTCCCATATCCGAGAAAGCCACTTCTACGCCTTTAGGGTTATCCCGGTGCACCAGCAAATTACTGGGTCTATGCCGATGGGCCCTTCAGTTACGAACTCCCAGACTCTGCCGTTCTGGTCCCGCTCTATCAGCTGCTTTCTCTCTGTAGCAGTACGTGCGACCGAATCTACCCATAACCGGCGAATAGGAGCGATCGTTGGAGTGGAGATTGGGGTCTCGGTCGGCGCGGTTGTAGGGGCCGGAGTGGTGGCTGGTGCCACGGTTTGGTGTGTCGCCGTGGGCCCTATTGTAGCTGCGGTTTCAGCGTTGGAACCAGAGCGACGGCCGTTAGACAGAGGGTGATGAGCGGCCAGGGCTTTCGCATCAAATGGATTCATTGAGGCCGTCCCAGCAGGAAAAGAATGTGAATAAGTGGATGTATTGCGATGGAAAGAAGTCTGGCGGAGAGGGCGGGATTCGAACCCGCGAGAAGATTGCTCCCCTACACGATTTCCAGTCGTGCCCGTTCGGCCGCTCCGGCACCTCTCCAGCTTGGCGGGAGTCTCCCGTCCACAGGACCCGGATTCATCGCGCGGCCGGGAACCCTGGGACCTCGGTCATTATAGGCAACCGCCCGCTCGGCTGTCCACAGGCTCAGGAATCGATCTCAGATAACAGTTCCTGGTTACTGCCCTTCAAATTTGCCCGCATACTCGCCTATAATATCGACCAGACCAAGACTGCATAGGAGCAAATGAAACCATGGCCGACCCAGGCTTTATCAAGGTTGCACAGGTAAGTGAGATTAGACCCGGCGAGATGATCGCTGTGGAAGTGGAGAACGAACAAGTGCTTCTGGTCAACGTAGATGGAAATATCCATGCCGTCGACGACATCTGCTCTCACGCTTATGCGTCACTGTCAGAGGGTGATTTAAGGGGAGAGGAGGTTGAGTGCCCACTCCACGGAGGCTCCTTCAACGCGGTCACCGGGACCCCGACCAACCCGCCGGCCAACGAGCCGCTCCGCGTCTACAGTGTGCAGATTGAAGGCGACGACATACTAGTCGCCCCGCCCTCCAACTAAACAGCCGAATTCTGACGCCTATCCGAAGCCGGGAATCCGGTCAAGTATGTTCAGAATCTGTATTCCTGGCGCCGGCCAATATACCATCAACGCTTTTCCGCGTAGGTTAGCGTCGGGAACTGCACTCCAGGAACGGGAGTCGTTGCTGTGAGCACGATTGTCTCCAAGAACGTAATATTCCCCTTCTCTAAGTGTGACTTCGGATGCATCGGAGTGGTCTTTTTTGGCCAGGTACGGCTCGTCCAGTTCCACTCCGTCGACGAACACGACACCGTCATGCATGCGTATCGTTTCACCGGGCAGCCCAACGACCCGTTTCACGAAATCCTTCCTTGGGTTGTTGGGGTTTTTATCCGGGAACTCGAATACGATGACCTCGCCCCGGTAGGGAGCATGGATGGCCTTCCGGGACGAGCCCTCGTCAGCCCGCCAGAAAGGCACGATTTTAGCCAGCCGGTCCAGCTCGATATTCAGATACACGAGCCGATTCACCAACAGATATTGGCCGTGTTCCAGGGTGGGATCCATGCTGGAGCCTTCAACCCTGAAGTTCCGCATCGTGGTCTGCAGCAGCATGAACACCACTGCAGCCAGAACCAGAGCTTCGATTATCTCTTTACCAACACGAGCCAAAAGGTTCTTCTTCTATTTAGGTACGAATGGTGCCCAAAAATTATAGCACCCGTCCGCAGACACGCACCTCCGTTTGTTACCACAACTATCGTCTGCTACAATCTGCGCCTAGCTAATCAGCCTCGAATCGCGGAGGAACCATCCCATGAGTTGGCGTTTCCAACTGCTGAACAAACCCTATGGCAGCGTTACCGAAGGCCCCGTGTGGGATGGCGAGAACCTGCTATTTACCCACATAGCTGCCAGCCGCATCTATCGCTGCGACCACAAGACCGACGAGATAACCGTCTGGCGCGAAGGCACCAATCGCACCAACGGACTTGCCCATGATGTAGAAGGTCGACTCTTCGGCTGCTGCTCGGGTGGCCGCGCCATCTTGCGCTTCGACCTGGACGGCAATAACGTAGTCATTGCCGACGCGTTTGATGGCCATCAACTGAACACCCCCAACGACCTAGCCGTCGACCGCCACGGCCGTGTCTGGTTCACCAATCCTTGGAATGCCACCAACATAGACGCCACTGAGATCGAAGAGCCCGGTCTCCGCGCCGTACTCTGCGCCACTCCCCAGGCTGACGGCGGCTATTCAGTCTCTAGGGTGGAGACCGATAGCACCATGCCCAACGGCATCCTAGTGTCCATCGACGGCAAGACCCTTTACATAGCCGAGTCCAACAGCGAAGACGCCAGCATCGACCGGGAACTCCGAGCCTATCCGATCGAGGACGACGGCTCCTTGGGGCCATACGAAACGCTCCACGCTTTCGGCACCAACAAACGCGAAGCCCAGCGCGGCATCGACGGGATGTGTCTGGACCGGGAAGGCAATATCGTCGCCACCGCTGGTTGGCCGTCCTCCGGCCCCGGCCCGCTAATCTATGTGTTCGATTCCAAGGGGCGGGTGATCGAGACCCATCCGGTGCCCTGCCTCCGGCCCACTAACTGCTGCTTCGGCGGCCCGGACCGCTCTACTCTGTACGTCACCAGTGCTGAGGGACACCTCTTTAAGGCCGAGACCGACATGGAAGGCTGGGCCCTATTCCCCTAGCAGGCTCAGATCGGTTTCCATAAGATGGGGTTTTCTACTAATATAGGAGATACTGCAGGGTGATGTTTTAGATGTTACCCAGTCTTACCAGGCTTCGAGAGCAGCTAACATGACATTACAAGGAAGAGATGGTCTCACAAATGCCGGGTTCACCCGACAGCAATTGCGACAGGGCGGGGGACGGGGCAACGGTAACGACCATTTCGACGAACTGATCGGGTCCACAGAGTTGTTCGTCTATCAAACACCGAACAAGAAACCCAAAGGCTTCGAATCGCTGAAGCTGTTCTTGGCCGCGTCCGGGTGCGAGGTGATCTTCACCTTAGATATCCCGCCGGAACTGAAGAACTACGAAGCCTTCCGCATCACCCACAAATCCGGCGAGAAGATTCCCGACGCGGTCCTCCGTCGCTGCCATTCCTGGGCCCACGGCCGGAACTTCCTCCACAGCTTCTTCAAACCAATGTACGGAGCACGGTAGGGCAGAACTTGTAATTTGGAATCGAAAAGACCAAGCCGGTTTCCGCCTGGTCTTTTTTGTCAGCCGCGGTGCGACCTTCTAATGGATGTGCTCTAACTTGATGAGTTGCCGTAATTGGCTTTCCGCCGCTCGGCGAAGGCCGTCACTCCCTCGCGGCTGATGTCGGAATCACGCAGGGGCGCTGACAACGCCCGGGCGAAAAGATGAGACTGCTCTGTCGTCATGTCCCGCCCGGCGAAAGCCGCCTTCTTGGTGGCCACCAAGACCTCCGTGGGGTATTCGCCCATGCGGGCGGCCAGTTCCTCAACCGTAGGAATCAACTTCTTAGCAGAAACAACTTTAGTGACCAGCCCGATGCGCAGGGCTTCTTGGGCGTCGATCAGGTCGCCGCTGAGTAGCATGTGCAGCGCCGGTCCAAAGCCGACCAGGCGAATCAGAGGGTCGGGCGGGTTCGGCAGGCCCCGTCGTATCTCGAAGCACCCGAATCGGGCGTTCTCGGAGGCGATTCGAATGTCACAGGCGAGTGCCCTTTCGAGGCCCCCGGCCACCGCGTAGCCGTTCACCGCCGCGATGGTCACCTTGTCGGTCTTCATGTACGGGGGCACCACGTTGCTGACCGGGCCACCTGAGGCGATGCGTGTCGCCGCGGCCTTTAGGTCCATGCCTGTGCAAAATGCCCTTTCGCCGGCCCCGGTTAGCACCAGGACCTTCAATTCCGGGTCTTTGTCGAAGTCCTGTTCGCACTCGTAGATGTAGTCCGTGGTCGGAGGGTCGCAGGCGTTCATCACCTGGGGGCGGGTGATGGTTATCCAGGCGGTCGGGCTCTTTTTTTCGTAGTTCACCGTGTCCATTGGCGGCCCTCCATTCGATCGGACGATTATTAGATGCCCAACTTGGCCTTGTACTCGAGATCATGTTCGGCGAGAAATCCCATTCGCAACAACCCTTCGACGTTCGGTGGCGGCGTCACTCCGGGATTGTCTGGGATATCCGAAATGACCTTTTGGCCCATCAACTCAGCATATTCCTGCTTTGATTTACCCAACAGGTCGCAGAATATTTGACGGTTGAATTCCCCGAACCGGGGCGCCAGGCGATCCGGCGGCCGGCCCACACCGGTCAGCCTGAAAAGCGGCGCCGAATGGGGTCTAGGGCCAACTGGCTCCGGATGGACCGAAATGGTGAAGAACCCCCGGTCGGCGTGATGCGGGTCGGTGGCGATCTCCCGGGTGTTGTACACCGCCCCGCAGGCTACTCCGCCCGCCTGCAGCAGGTGCATCACCTCATGCTTGTCCCTACTGGCAGTCCAATTACCGATCGCCTCATCCAGGTTTTGCCGCTGGACCAGTCGCTCCGCCGCCGTCTCCCAATCCGCGTTGGAAGCCCAAGATTCACCCACGACGCGAACGAAACTGGCCCATTCCGCGTCCGAGGTCACCGTGATCGATACCCAGCCGTCGTCCCCAGCGCAGCGGTACACGCCATAAGGAGCATGGTCTGGGTGGCTGTTCCCCCGGCGAGTGGGCGCCACGCCGTTCATCTCGAATTCCATATATGCCTCGCCCAGGTGCGCCACGCCGGACTCGTATTGGGAGAGGTCGACCCATTGTCCCTGACCTGTGCGTTCCCGGTGGGCCAAAGCCAGCAGGATGGCGTAGGTGGCGTTCAGCGCGCCCAGAGTGTCGTTAAACAGGATGCCACCCTGGACTGGCCCGGAATCCTCGTAGCCGGTGAGGTAGGTTAGCCCGGTGACCGCCTGGAGGCTGGACCCGTAACCAATGTAGTTCTCCCACGGACCTGAGCTGCCGTAAGCAGTGGAATCCAAAACGATAATGTCCGGTTTCACCTTCCGCAGATTTGGGTAGTCCAGGCCAAAGTTCCGCATCACCCGGGGAGGAAAATTCTGGGCCACGACATCGCTGACACTTACCAGTTCCTTGAACAGTTCTTTGCCGCGGTCGGTGTTGAGGTCAAGGGAGATGCCCGATTTGTTGCGATTCGCCTCGTGGTACATGCCGCCGTTGTTCCACGGCTGGTCGCCGACCTGGCTGTCCGGTTGGGGGCTACCCCTGGAGGAGTCGGGCCGCACCCCGGACTCCACCTTGATTACTTCTGCTCCGTAAAGGGCCAGTGGCGATATGGCGTAGGGAAGCGCCCAGACCTGACCTGGCTCGATTATGCGGAATCCGCTCAGAGGCAGCGGCGCGGTCACGTCGTAGCCTCCAGAAAGACTTCCCCGTTATGCTGACCCAGTGTGGGGGCGGGCATCGACTGTCGTCGTGGAGTTTCCGACATCCGGAAGGGCGCTCCGGGATAGCGTAGCGTGCCTACCGCTGGATGAGGAAACTCCACGAAGTACCGACGGTCTTCCAATTGCAGGGAACCGGAGATGTTTTCCATCGTGTTAACCGGCGAGAATGGAAAACGCCATTCCTGGGCATGGTGGAACCATTCCTCCGCGGTCTTCTCCAGCCACCTAGCCTTCAACAGGTTGTCCACTTCGTCCGAATGCAGTTGCCGGTCCGCCGGAGTGGCGAATTTAGGGTCCTGCAGTTCGAGGACTTCGGCCATAGCGGCGTAGGTGTCCCAATCGCCCATTACCCCCGGCGTAGGCAGGATATAGCCCTCTTTGGTAGGCGCAGGGTAGCGGAGGCTGCTGCCCCGGGAGGGTTGCCGCCGGGAGACCATACCCGCGTAGGTGTAGTCCAGAAGGGTAGTGAAGAGGGTGCTGATGGCGCACTCCAGGATTGACACGTCCACCTGCTGCCCCTGGCCCCCATTCCGCCAGAATCCCAGCAGCGCCGCGACGGTGCCCGAAGCAGCAGCCACGCCTCCCAGGTACTGCGCCTGGTTATAACCATGTTTCACTGGCTCGCGGTGGTAGCCTCCGGTGATGTAGGCCATACCGCAAAGGGCGTAGAGGACCAGTTCGGTGGCGCGGTAGTTGCTGTAGCGGCCGCTCCTGCCGAAGCTGGATACCGATGTCATGACCAGCTTCGGGTTCACTTTACTAAGGGTTTGGTAGTCCAGGCCCAACGACGGCATCACCCTGGGAGAGTAATTCTCCACCAGAACATCGGCGTCCCGGACGAGGTCAAGTAGCGCCATTCGGCCTACGTCCGATTTCAAATCGAGGGTGACTCCCCGTTTATTCGTGTTCAGGTAGAGGAACAGACCGCTCTTTTCCAGGTGGGGTTCGTGTCCTGGGAAGGGTCCAATCCGCCGGGCCGGGTCGCCGGCGGGCCGCTCGACCTTGATCACGTCAGCCCCGTAGTCGGCTAGCAATTTGGTGCAGTAGGGGCCGGCGATATGCTGGGTCAGGTCGATGACCTTGATGTTATTCAGGACAGAGTCGTTCATTCAGCCCAAAGGAAATGACAGGTTAGAAGATGCCAAAATCTAGCAGTGCGATAGCTGGGGTGTCAATGGCAGCTCTTGCCTCGGATTCCGCTAGGCCCCAGTCTCCCAGGTAATCAGCAGTTCACTCATGTCCAAACGCCATAAGGGCACGAAACCCTCGCCGCTGGGAGTGAACAGCTCGTCGAAGCGGGTCTCGAACAATGCCTTGGCCCGGCCACGGTCCACTAGCTTCACCGCACGGTCCTCCACGATCATCTTGACTGCCTCTTCCCTGGTCAATGGCCGTTTGTTCTCCCACCAAGGCAACTCGGGCAGCACTTGCACGTTCGGCAATATCCCCATATTCCACAGCACGGGCAGCAGCTGGGCTTGGCCAGGCAATATTTTTTGTTCTTCTCCATAGACCAGTTCAAAAAGTTTTTCCCTTCGGTTGGGCGGAGGATAACTCCAGATGGAAATCATCACCCGACGAGACGCGGCAGCCTCAAGTTGGCGGATGAATTCGGCTATGTCGCGGACGAAATAGGTGACATCAGCGGTGAATGCGATGTCCCCTTTTTGCGACTGGGCCTCCCCCAGAGAAGCAGCGACCAGCCTGGCGTTGGTAATACCCGCTTCTTTGGCCAGGGACTCGAACTCGGCGCCCATGCCCGGCGACGGTTCGATATTCAAGACTTCTTTGCACTGCAGAGCCAGCGGCAGACAGACCCGCCCGGCCCCGCCACCCACGTCCACCACGACGTCGCTCTGCTGCACATATGACGCGATGACCGCCATATTCCGGTCCAATTCGCGCCGAGGATCAAACCGAAACTGCCGCGCCGCCGCGCCAGCCCACACATCGCTGTCCTCGGGGGGGCCATAGATGCGGGTGTTCTGGGCCTGCACGGCATCGAAGTAGGCGGCGTATGTTTCGGTTGGTGTCATCAATCATTTCCGCTTTTTGAGCACAATTGTCGTCAGTCGTCTACTCCATCTATGATGGCCAAATAGGTGTTGGCCGTGTTGTCGGTTCGAGCTGGCAAGATGGCTTTGTATTGGTCGCTGTCATACCACGCAAGTGCAGATTCTTTATCGGGAAACTCAAAGATGGCGTGTATGTCGGCTTGCCTGTCTGTGACCTGGTTTTCGAGGCGCAAAACCGTCACTCCTTCGGAGTTCGGGCCTCCACTCCTCACCAATGGTTTCCCGCCAAACTCCGCAAGCAGGTCGGGGATTTTCGAAGAGAACCCAGAAACGAATTCTTCTCGGTTAGTGATTTCCAGATGAATCATCACGTAAGCCTTAGGCATGATGTCCTCCAAACCTGAATAGATTGAAAAATACTAACGGAAAGAAATCTAATCGTCGAATCCTTATATGGGAGGCTCGATGGTGAGGCCAATTGGCCTCACCATCTCACTAATCACGGTTATCGGGCCACGACGGGAGTTACTACGATAGTCCACCGCCCCAACATTGGCGACATCAATTCCGTTACTTTGATCATTTCGTTCGTTTGGACGAATATAAAATGATGGAGCTCTGGCTGGCGACTACCACCAGCTACATATTCAATCATCAGATCTTTACGCCGGTCAGGCTAATCATCGAAAACAGAAATCCTTGCACTTACCGTCCAAAATTCCATGCAGGATTCGGTATTAATAAAGTGGAACCCAACGGCCCAAGAGTAGGACTTATCAATTGGCTCGGCTAGCATATCCTCCCCACCGTCTCAGTATCCCACTCACTATAACTTCGGAAAATCGTTAGTGTTAGTCGACGAGCACTTTTGCGTTTATTTCTAGAACATAAAAAGGGACACCGTCGTCGTATACGGTGACCCTTAAAAAGAGGGCTTGCTAGGCAGGGCGGTAATCCATCCTCTAAGGTTAGTCCTGCATCTCCCTAACCGGCATGATATCGCATTTGGCCCAACTAAGCGCTGGGTTTAGAAAATCGTACAACTTGTTAATATCGTCAGCCTCTACCACGTAAATCGTGCAATGTTGTGCTCTACCACCCAGAGCGAGTACTAGCTTTACTCCTGCTTTTGTCGCACCCTCTGCCGTTATCCTTTTTTCTGGAGTGTTGTTCACAACAGGGCAAGTTTCTGGGCTGTGATCTACGGTTACATGGAATAGCATATTCAAACTCCCCAAAGTAAAAAATAGAATGGGGAAGTCTAGTTAATTAAACCCTGTATTGCAAACTCTGATCCAGCGGTGCGACATTGAGTTTGGTTGGTAGGACCTCATTAGTTTCATATCTGAGGAATAGAGCTCAAGAAACGTTAGTGGCCAATCCGTGGACATTACGGCAAACAACCCCACTCCATCCGAGTGGTCTGGACCGTTTCTGTGCCTAACAATGGCGGAGAGAGTGGGATTCGAACCCACGATAGAGTTGCCCCTATACCGGTTTTCGAGACCGGCGCTTTCGTCCGCTCAGCCATCTCTCCGAGATCAGTATTATAGCTGACTGCAACGCGATGGCGCATGCCCATGTTAGTCCGGACTCAACTTGTGAAAACCTATACAAACCACGCGCTAACCCCGTATTTGTGAATAAAGATAGTTAAGTTTCTAGATAATTAGGGTTGCCTGGGCGACTGAATCCGGTTATAGTTGGATTGAATTCCTCGCATGCGCTGCCGGCAAATTTCCATTGAAATTTGAGTTCGCCAAAGGCAACTTTCCCACGCTTTCCAGGAGCTTAAATGTTAACTCAGCAACAGCTTGTCGAGCGGATGCGGGAGTGGGCTGTAAGGGTCACTCCGCAGCGCCTTGCCATCGCCGAGGTGGTCCTCAACTCGTCCGATCACCCCACCGTGCAGCAGATCTATGAAAGGGTTAAAGGGCATTTCCCGTCCATGACCTTGGCCACCATCTATTCCACCTTGGGCGTGCTCCAGAAGAGTGGACTGATCCAGGAACTGCCGTTCCAGAAGATGTCGCGTTACGAGCCTAATATGGAACCGCACGTCAACCTGGTCTGCATCGAGTGCGAGAATGTGATTGACGCGGATACCGAGAACAACGTTCAGGAAGTGGTCGTAGGCCTGCGTCAACAGATAGCTAACAGCTCTGATTTTGAAGTTGCTTGGCAACGTGTAGATTTCTACGGACTCTGTCCCCGTTGCGCTGAATCCAAACGCCGCGGCGAACTTTCCGAAGTCTAGAAAAGGCACAGATAGCGACAAATAAGGCCGTCCCGATTTATCGGGACGGCCTTATTTGTGTCAAATGGTATTCACTCATCTGAGGAGGCCGACATGGTCACCGGAGTCATCGGGGTAACTTTCTGGACCGACGAGCTGGAGGGCATGTTCGATTTCTATAACAATGTGCTCCGCCTTCCGCTACACTCCCGACACGAGGACTTCATCGCCTTTGAACTGGGCGACGTTAGGTTCAACATCGGCCGGCACAGCGAGGTTTCAGGTCGGTCGCGAGACCCTTTCCGATTCATGCCGCATCTGGGCGTGGAGGACATACACGCTGAGGTTAAACGGCTGGCTGCAGCCGGAGTGGAGTTTATCCGGGAACCGGAACAGGAGACCTGGGGCGGCTGGGTAGCCACCTTTAAAGACCCCGACGGCAATCTGCTTCAGTTGTTGCAGTTGGTCTAGGTTAAGATATATCGTAGCGGCCCAAACTCCGACCAGAGGTCGAGAGTCTCGATGAAATCGGACCAGGCGAAACTCAAGCCAGGGAGGATGGCATGGCTAGTCAAGAAAGGGTCTGGCAGGCGGCGCGGTTCTTGCATGAAGCCCACAGGGAGCGAGCCGCATATCAACCCATTCCCGACGACTTCGCGCCCCGGGACATCAATGAGGCCTACGACATTCAAGAGGCGTTCCATGAACTACTGAAGCCGGAACGCGGGGCGATTGTCGGCTACAAAGTAGCCCTCACTACGGCCGTTATGCAACAGATGGTGGGCTTCGGTCACCCCGCCTCGGGCGCCGTCTTCACCAATGGGGTACACCATTCGCCGGTCATCATTAAAAGCTCGGACTATGTGCATCTAGGCGCCGAATGCGAGATAGCAGTGCTGCTGGACCAAGACCTGCCCGCCTCAGGGGCGCCCTATGACCGTGGGAGTGTTGCTGGGGCCGTGGCCGCGGCGATGCCGGCATTCGAGCTTATCGAGGATCGGGGGGCGGATTACTCCAACTTGTTCTTCCTAGGCGTCGCCGCCGACAACTCCTGGAATGCGGGCATAGTCCTGGGCGAACCGGTCATCGGCTGGCAGGGCATCGACCTCGTGGCGGCAACCGGGAACATGACCATCAACGGTCAACCTGCCGGCGAGGGCAAGGGCGGAGACGTACTGGGCCATCCCCTGGAAGCTCTAGCCTGGCTGGCCAACAACCTAGCCGAACGCGGCCAAGGCCTCCAAAAAGACATGATTGTCATGACTGGCAGCATAGTAAGTACCAAGTTCCTCAGTAAAGGGGACGAGGTCGGTTTTGTGATTGATACTTTGGGGGATGTGCGGCTGACGGTGGCCTAAACGATCAGCATGGCATCGCCAAAGCTGTAGAACCTGTATCCCTTTTCGATCGCTACCTGGTATGCCCCCATCACCCCTTCTATCCCCGAAATTGCTGAAACTCCGCTTCCCACGAACGCAGACACCAGCATCAGCAAGCTGGAGCGGGGCAGATGGAAGTTGGTGATCGTGGCGTCAACCAGGCGAAAGGAATGGCCTGGGAGGATGAAGATGCTGGCCTCGGCTTCAGTTTCTGAGAGGGTGCTTTGGTCGCTACGCTCCAAGTCTTGCGCCGCCTGTTCCAGCACCCGTACTGAAGTTGTGCCTACGGCGATGATGCGTCTTCCTTCCGCCTTGGCCCGGTTTAGGGTTTCGGCGGCCTGGCTATCCATCTGATAGTGCTCGGTGTGAACCTTGTGCTCGGTGGGGTCTTCTTCGTCCACTGGCTTGAAGGTGTCCAGGCCGACGTGCAGGGTAACGAACGCCGTCTCCACGCCCAAATCACGAATTTGCCTAAGTAGGACGTCGGTGAAGTGAAGCCCGGCTGTGGGAGCTGCCACGCTGCCGGGTTGCTGGGAGTACACCGTCTGGTAACGTTCCGAATCGCCTAGCCGCTCCTTGATATAGGGAGGAAGTGGGGTGTGGCCAAATCGCGCGATGTCTTCTTCGCTGGAAAGCCTGACTGTTTTGAGGCCGTTTTCATGGGCGGCTACGACCTCTACCAAAAATTCTCCCTCGATTCCCCCTTTATCCCGATTCGAATCGAGAGGGGGAGGCTTTTCTTGCTCACCATTTTCTTCCGCATGGTCATTAAGCCCCCATTCCGTGAAGGGGGCTTGGGGGGATTCCTGCTCCTTAATCTTCACCACCACACCCCGCCGCAGTCTCCGACCTGGCCTGGACATGGCCTGCCAGGTGCCGTCAGCAAACCTGCGCAGTAGCAGGAACTCAACATCGCTTCCCGTGTCGGCCCGGCGTCCGTACAGACGAGCTGGGATCACCCGGCTCTGGTTGAAAACCATGACGTCGCCGGGACGCAGGTAATCTAGTAGGTCAGTGAACTGCCGGTGTTCCAGTGCGCCGGTGCCCCGCCGCATGACCATCAGGCGCGACGAATCACGAGGCTCGATGGGAGTTTGTGCGATGAGCCTGGAGGGGAGGTGGTAGTCGAAGTCGCTGGTGCGCATCAGAGCATTCTGAACGCTGACAGTTGTCAGCCTTGCCTTCCATGGATGCTGATGCGGGTGGCTGTGAGGGTGTTGACCAGCAGCATGGCGATGGTCATGGGCCCTACGCCGCCGGGTACTGGGGTGATAGCGGCAGCTTTCTTGGAGACCGCTTCGAAGTCCACATCGCCAATCAACCGGTAACCCCGTTTCCTCGAGGCATCGTCGACCCGGTTGATGCCAACATCGATCACCACGGCGCCTACCTTGACCATGTCGGCCGTGATGGCGCAAGGGCGTCCGATGGCCGCCACCAAGATGTCAGCCTGGCGGGTGATTTCGGCTAGGTTCTTGGTGCGGGTGTGGCAGACCGTGACCGTAGCGTTGGCCCCTTCAGCCCTTTGCACCAGCAGCAGAGCCATGGGCTTGCCCACGATATCGCTGCGGCCGCAAATGACCACGTTTGCGCCCTCTGGGTCATGCCCGTTCCGCAG
>UINC01000968.1_pt1 | contig 34703 bp, 31 predicted proteins | sample 5385821 | NCBI WGS metagenome assembly UINC01 (sample SAMEA4666929, study PRJEB26691) | marine metagenome | isolation source: Pacific Ocean | place: Pacific Ocean | collected 2011-10-13 | reverse complement strand
TACATCGACGCTGTTTGAACCTAATGCTTCAACCACCCTCTGATCGCGATTAAGCGTCTTTGTCGCGCCAAGCGTAAGCAGGTCTTGCGATTTTGAACCACTGGTAACTGCAATAACATCCGCGCCTCTGGCCTTTATTAGTTGAACTGCAGCAGAACCAACTCCACCAGATGCTCCTGTTACCAGCACCAATTCGCCGGATAAGACTTTGGATTTGGTCAGCATATTTTCCGCTGTGGAATAGGAGCATGGGAATGAGGCAAGCTCAGCATCTCTCAATTTACTCTTAACTTGATAAGCATGCCGCGAAGCGACTGCAACAAATTCAGCGAATCCCCCATCGCACTCAGATCCCAAAAACCATGGATAAGACAAAGCCTTACCTTTTACTTCTCTTAAGCAAGGCTCGACTAGGACTCTCTCACCAATTCTATTATTGCTGACATTTTTACCAACTGCCACAATATGTCCGCATACATCAATACCCTGAACACGAGGAAAATCAATGGCTATGCCAGCCCAACTTGCATCCTTAGTCGTAGCATCGCCTTTTGAATACCATGCTGTTCGTGTATTGATATCTGTGTTGTTTACTGCGGCAGCCCCAACTCGAATAAGAACATCATTAGCTGTTAGTTTAGGCACTGGAATATCATTGCGGACATCCAGCTTGTCTAGTTCACCATGGCCAGTTAGCCATACTCCTTTCATAGATGTTGTCATCTCATTCATAAAGAAATTTTTCTATTTTTAATTTAGATTCATAACATGGTAATTATTACTCACAAGTTACTTGCGTTACAATGATTTTCAAAATTATTAGCTGATTTTCCTGAATCGGTCTGTCAGTAATTTCCCTAAGCCCAAAATGATTGTGTAATACAGAATAAATTGAGGTGTTCCCCAGTCTAAAGTGAGTGGAAAGGATGCCCAATCACCCCAGTGATGTAGAAATTTAAGTACATTAAACCATCCCTGTACAACCTGCTCAGTCAGAGAAAATATGCTGTTTTCAAGCAATCCGAATGGAGGATTCCCCAGGGAAAGAGCACTCACTAAAAGGCTAAGCAGACAGCTTGGTAAAACCAGCATCCCGAGCAGGAGAACCATAATCAAATTAAGCCAGAATGTTTCCAGTGAAAGGCGTCCGAAAATACTGGCAACAACAGGCCATGTACCCAGCATTACTGCTGACGTGATGCCGACGCTGATTAATCCGTATTTAACGAGACGTTTCCATAAAACATCATTTTCACCAGGGTGCGGATAAAGCGGAAGGAACCACAGAATAAATAAAACTGCGAGAAACGAGAGTTGAAAAGAAACTTCGTAAATCACCGCCGGATTCAGGAAAATGAAGAAAAATGCTGTTGCAAATAAAGCATAAAGAGGTTGATGAGCTTGACCTAACAAACGTCCTGCAACCAGTAAACTCAACATAAAAACAGCACGAAATGCCGGAGTAGGCATACCAATTAACAAAAGGTAAAACCAAATTCCGGATAGAGAAATCAGCTGGGAGAATGCGCAAAAGTGGGGGTGCTCCAAAAACCGGATTGAGAGACGTCCTATACCACGTACAAGTCCGAGAATAATTCCGTAGATTAAACCAATGTGCAGACCGCTGATAGCGAGAAGATGTGCCATTCCGGTTTCCTGAAAAACCTTTGCAGTCGAACGTGAGCCAAAAGAACGCTTGGCCAAAGTCAGTGGTAAATAAAGCGCGAGTGCCTTGCTGGAAAGATGAAACTCCGCCCTGTCCGTCAATTGCCGTACCCAACTGTCTCTTTTGCGGAAGAATTCGGTTTGCGGATAAATTGCATTTCGATAACGAAAATCTGTAAAACCTAAATTTAAACGATACTTATCAATGCTGACTTCACTCAATTGCCCGATGACCTGCAATTGACGGCCGTGATAAAAATTAAATATTCTGCGCCTTTTTTTTGGAAAGTGTAAGATAGCTTCTGGTAACCGCAACTTTTTATCGCCTTTGCTCAGCTCCACCGAACTCAGTTGCAGACGGACAGTATCTTCTTTGAGGATTCGTTGCTGAATCCTGCCGTTGAGCATAATTGTTGATTCTGCTGAAATTTCCTGCTTCAGCCAGTTCACACTTGAGGGAAGCACAACTAACCACTGGTGTAGAAGAATTGCTGCAATCAGCAGGAGCAAAAAAAGGGGAAGATATAAGTTATAGCGCAGGCACCAAAAAACACCTAAGGCAACTGCCATCAAGATCCATTCAGGGTGCAGTTGATTCAGAGTGTGCTGATAACGGAAGGAAATCCAAATCAGTACGGCAAGCAGTGATGCAAATTCGAGTAAACCGATTTTGTACCATTTGAACAACATTCTGCAATATGCCCATATGTTAGCGATTAGCAGTTAGGACGCTCAATCAATGTAGTAATGGAATTGTACCGCATCACCCTCCCTTTCCACCTTGAGTGAAATCTCACGTTCTGATTGAAGTACTTCCAATAACTTGAGTGCTTTGCCGACTGAATCAACAATAAATCCATTTATTTCTAAAATGATGTCATTTTTTTTCAGTCCCAATTTTTCATAAATACTTTCTTCTTTAATGTACTGAAACATGAAATAAGGTTTGTCATCTTTTGTAGTAGGAACAACCCTCGCATCATTCAACAGTTGCTCAAAATTTGCCAGTTGTTCATCAACCCACACCCGCTGAAAATGAAATGTATCTCCTGCTTCAGCAGGGGAAGCCGGAAGCAGCGCTTTTTTTGCAACAACCTTTTTCTGTGGTGGAACAACAATCGCAGCAGTTTTCTGCACAGAATCAGTTTGGCCTTTTGCCTTTTTTGGTAGAGTAGCAGTTAGCGATGCCTTTCCGGGAGTATCGGCGCTGACCATCCACAAAGCTTGTTGTGTTCCCTGATAAAGAATCAAAACCCAGCGATCCTTGATTTTCAACACTTTTACGCTTTCTTCAGCACAGTCTTCGTCACGCTGAATTGTTTTTGCATGAAAACATTCACCTATTCCATAAATCAAATATTTGTTTAAACTATCTTTATGACTGATAAAAGCAAATGAATTCCGCTTTCCGTAAATCATGGTTCCTGCAAGTACGATAGCTAAACGTGTGTGTTCGACTGTTTCACCATCTGAGGTTTCCTGAATAATAATTTCCTTTTCAGGAAGAGTTGGCGGCAATTCGATTTCCGTTTTTTGAGCATTAAAGATATTGCGTTCCAAAATTACCGCAAATTCTTTTTGGGCTTTTCCGGAATCGACGGGCAGTTTATCAGTTTCAATCTGGAAGGTCCGGGGCGGTGAAACCGGGATAGACAAGACTTGATGATGGAGCCACGTGCTGAGCAGCGAGCCTGCCATAAATACGGCAGCGCCGGCTAGCAAAACGTTGAAATATAAAATAATAGTTGTGGAGGAAAGTCTCATAACGAGCAAAGAATTCTGAGAAGCAGACTGCTGATCATTGAGAATCAAGCATTGGATGCAGATTTTGATTTTTGCTCAAGATAATCCGCGGCAAACTGAGTCGCCAGCAAATAACCTTTTACTCCAAGCCCAACCAGTGCCCCAATCGCGATATCGGAAAAATAAGAGTGATGACGAAATTCTTCACGCTGATGCACGTTAGAAAGGTGGATTTCCAGAAAAGGAATTTCAATGGCAAGCACCGCATCCCTCAGTCCAACGCTAGTGTGAGTCAAGGCACCCGGATTTAAAAGCAAAAAATCCGCGTCACGCTGCTTTTGCAGCCAGTCAATTAATTCTCCTTCTGAATTTGACTGAAAAGACTCACACTCAATTTTACGTTCACGAAGTGCAGACGAGACTTGCTTTTCAATATCTCTCAAGGTCGTAGAACCGGAAATTTCAGGTTCACGGCTGCCAAGCAAATTAAGATTGGGTCCATTTAGCAAAAGTGCGGTAGGCATAATTAATAATTGACTTTATGATAATTATTTCTGGATTAGTTTCTGTAAAATCAGCATTCCGGAACTAGATTTTATCAGCTAACATTAAAGCCTGCACTGCTAAAATGCAAGTGATTTGGTCGATAAGAAGCGGTGTATTAATTCAAACAAGCAATTTCCGGACGAATTTAGACATGCTTTCCAAAGTTTGTATTTCCTGATCACGATGCGGAGAATGTCCGCAGTTGTCCAGAAAACACGTTTCCACACTACTACCTGATTGACGGACAATGGCTTCGACTTGTGCCGAAGTACCGTATTCGTCGTCATTTCCCTGAACAATTAATTGCGGAACCCGGATTTCCGGAAGACACGCTTCTATGTTCCAGGCAGAAAAGTCCGGATGAAGCCAGACATCAGCCCAACCGTGGAAAGCGCAATCAACATTTGCACCGTGATGTTTCTGTAAACGTTCCCGCAGATTTCCGGACAGATAAAGTTGCTGTACTTTCTGGATGGAATCCGTAGTCAGTTGTTCACAAAAAACGTGGGGGGCTTCATTGACAATGCCAAGCAGGTATTCAGCAGGATTTTCAGCTGCATGAATTAACGCAATCGAAGCCCCGTCTGAATGTCCCACCAGTATATACTTGCGGATTTTGTGCTGCAATAAAATCTCCGGAAGATCCACCAGGGCTTCATGATGCATGAAGTCCAGTGCACGGGGAAGTTCGCACGAAGCGGATTTTCCGTAACCAAGCCTGCTAAAAACCAAAGCACCACAGCCTGTTTTCTTTGCTAGTTTTTGCGGAAAGTCTTTCCAGAGCGAAACACAGCCCAGACCCTCATGCAAAAAGACGAGGGTTGGCGCTACTTCAGGAGGAGGTCCATGACAAACTGATTCCAGTTTTTTAGCGTTAATTAGTTGACTCAAAATACCGAAAATAATGTTTGGGGTTCCTGTCAGGCAGGTTGAAGAACACGCTGACCGGGGAGTAAAAATGCTATCACAGCAACTGCGAGCGCGAGCAAAACCAAGAGTCCGTAAAGCCAGATGAAACTTCCACTGAGCTCATAAATCCAACCGGACAAATAAATTCCTGATGCACTAAAACCAAAGCCTAACAAAAATTTACTGCCGAAAACCAGCCCATGACGATGACTTGGAGCATATCGAACGAGTAAAGTGTTTTCTACCGGAAGTGCGCCTGTACTCAAAAAAACGACCAGCATCATGCTCAAAACCAATGGAATCTCTGTAAGCTGACTGGCCAATGCGACTGAAGGAACAGTGAATAAAAATAAAGATAAATACAGTTGACGCTCAGAATAACGGTCAGCCAGGCGGCCGCAAAGAAGTTGTCCCATTGCGCCCGCGGCATAAACCAGTGCCACCATCGAGCCTGTACCAAGCAGCGAACCTGAAGTAAAGAGTACACGCAGGTCAAAATCTTTGGGTAGTGAAAACTGTACAATCTGGTGAAACATGCCCGTGAGCAACAGTGCCGTGCCCATCAAGCCAAAAGTCATCCAAATTTTTTTCGCAGAACTCGATTCATAAGCTGCTTTCTGCACAGGTTTTTGTACATCGTCCAGAAATATGCGCAAAGCAATGCTGAAAAGAATCCCGACAAACAAACAGACAATTCCCGGAACAATGAACGCAAAACGCCAACTCCACAATCCAGTCAATGATCCTGCAACGAGTGGTGCGAGGACAAAACCTAGACTTCCGAACAGACCGTTGAAACCTAGGGCGGTACCGGTTTTGGATGTCCTGGAAACCAACCATGACATTCCGACAGGATGGTAGATTGAAGCAAATAATCCAATCCCGGAAAGTCCAAAGGCCAACATCATAGGTGTTTCTGCAAATCCCGTTAGAATCGTAAAAGATCCAGTTCCGTAAAAATATATTTCCAAAAGTCTGGTTTTACACCATCTGTCGCCGAGCCATCCTGCAGGCAGAGCTCCTGCACCAAACAGAAATGCTGCTGGAACAGCCAGTGCCGCCAATTCCTTAAAGCTTAAATCCATTTCTACTTCTAAAACAAGAAGAACAGTGGGAAAAAGCAAAGTGAGTAAGTGGCAGAGAGTGTGACCTACTGAGGCAAAACCAATAGCCGCTATTTCAGGATTTTTGTTCATTAGCTATGACAAATTACTTCAGTTACAGTTATTCAGATTATGTTAGGAAGAGTTGAAAATCCTAAAACCGTGTCATTTAGAACAAAGAGATAAGCCTTGTTTAAACGAGCACACTGAAAGAATTAAGATTTTAACTTTTTACAAAACAGAGATGCTAAAGCTTTTCACTTTTCATCATTTTCAACATCTTTCTGTTTAGAAGCCAGCACTTTATCGAGATCGTTTTTGAGTTTACCGAGGTGATAATTTTTATTGAGAGAAATGTGAATGATGGCAAAAAGTGTTGCAACAGGGGAAGCTACTGCGTATCCGTACATATTGATCAGGTACAAATCAAACATAAGAGCAGAAGTCTCAAGAAGTTTTACCAGATCAAAAACTAAACGGTAACGCAAAAAAAGCCAGAGCGACATTGCATGAGCAACTACTGTCACAACTGCCGTTCCAACCCCGATGAACAAGGCAAGGTCCAGCGTTGCTAAACCCAGCATAAGAGTGAGCGATGTAGTTAATGCTCGTTCGAGTGATTCTTTTGTCATGATTTATTTTTAGGCAGATTGAACTTCTACTTCGTCTTTCCTAAAAAAATTTTGCAGTACAAGCGACCACAAAAAGCCCCCGACGAATTTCGCAACAAACTGTCCCAGCACGATTTCAGGCATGAACACTCCAAAAGCCAGAGTCGGAAAAACAATTGAGGCTATCGCACTGCCGGCCACATTTGAACCATTTGCCCTGATCATGAAATGTTTTTTGCGTAATCCTGCATAAACTAGCGAGTCTCCGACTCCGGCCGCTAAAAAGTGCTGTTGCACTGGCCAATGCAATTGGCAGCACATTCCAATTGAGTGCAATTGAAATTGCAGAACCTACGCAAATCAAGGCCAACATTTTCCACCACAATTGTTTCCCATGCCATTGATCATGCAGTTTGTCACGTAAAGTAAGATCAAGACCAATAAATAAAAATGCAGTAATGACCGCGGCCTGAGGCTCAAACCAGAGTGTAATCATGTTGGCTAATACGACGGCCAAAAAGTAAATGAAAACAGGCATCATGTGAATATCAATTAAATGCAGTGCTTCAATGTTGTAATTTGTTTAGCAAAACCGTTCCATTTTACTCAGTCTGCATTCAAAGAGTCAAACATCATTTGCTGTAACTACTGAAAGATTTCTTGCTTTGCTTTTAATAACACGGTTAGAGGTTTTATTAATGTTTCGTCAACTTTGATTTTCAAGGCGTGTAAACTGAACAGCACGCCAGTTTTCACGATCTAAGGTTGAACGATATTCAAAACCCAGTTGAGTAACTGAACGGCTTAATTCATCCGCCTGCTCTCCGAGGAGTCCGCTACAAATCAAAGTTCCACCAGGACTTGTCAGTCTTAGCAGATCAAGGCGGACATCCATCAATTCACGCAGAAGCATATTGCTGATAACGAGCGGGGCAGGTTTTTCCAACGAAGAGGGTTGACCGACCACTGCCTTGATCCTTACGGAAAGACCGTTCAGCCCGCTATTACGCTCAACTTCCGCCACTGCTTCAGTTTCAAGATCAACACCTCGCACTTTTTGTATTCCGAGACGGCAGCCGGCAATAGCCAGGATACCGGAACCAATTCCGATGTCCAGCATGCATTCCGGCAAAGTATCCTTACTCAAAAGATATTTCTCCAGCATTTCCAGTGCTAACACGGTCGAGAGATGATGGCCAGTACCAAAACCCTGTCCGGGGTCAATCCAAACCGGCTGTCTGCCGTCAAGTTCAAATCCGGTTTCCCAGGCAGGCAGAATGATCAGTGATTGACCAACCTTCACCGGCTGAAAATGTTCCCGCCAGTTTGTCTGCCAGTTTTCAACAGGGCGGATACCTTCTTCACTGATTTTAATTATTGTCTCTGAAGCAGTTTCACTGCGAAAATCTTCAATTAATTTCTGCACTCCTCCTGAAGGTTTATGCTCAAAGAAAACCCGCAGAGTCAACTCAACTGAGGATTCAGCCAAAGTTTCTAAACCAAGCGCACCTTTTTCAAAACAAAACCAACTCCAAAGTTCTTCAGCCTCAACAGGCAAAGTACAGCAAATTTCAAAATATGTTTGCGCAATTGAGGAATCAGTCTGTTTCATTGAGAACTCTTTTTATCGCCATTTACATAAACTTTGAAACCGTCCTCGCTAAGTCCTCGTAAACGCGGATCATTTTTGGTTTTGGCTACTTCACACAATTTGCATTTGCAGTCAATGTGGTGGGTTTTTTGAAATTTCTTAAGTTTTAAACGAGATAAATCCTTACCGTCATTTTGCATTTCCTTCAACAATTTCTCGATTTGACGCATTGCCAAATCAAGGATTTGTTCCTGCTGACGTGGTGATTTTAACTTAAACATAATTCTTTTTTAAAATAACGGAGCTAGAGGCTCGGTGAACTATTTCAACTTGACAAGAATGTGTATATTATCGACAATCTATTACTAGAAATAAAGTTGACGTGTACATTATAGTCCAATTTAGTTGCTAACTTCTAAATCTTCATTTTATCACCAGGTAATTTTTTATGTCAGGAAAGCTATCAAATATTGGAGGGATCCTCCTCCTTCTTGTTGTTGGTTCCATTTACTTGAGCACATATGTTGTGGATAAGACTCAATATGCGATTGAAATTTTATTAGGTGACCCTGTTGACATTGTCATGGAGCCGGGACTCAATTTCAAGATACCATTTGTAAGCCGTATAATTTTTATGGAAAACCGCCTGCAGGATTATGATGCAGATCCAGGGGCAGTCTTCACAAAAGACAAAAAAGAAATGAAAGTTGATACTTACTCAAAGTGGCGGGTGATGGATCCGCTTAAATTTTATGAAACAGTACGTACAACAGCCGGGGCACATGCACGTCTTGATGACATTATCTACTCACAGACTCGTGAGGTGCTTGGACAGCACACACTGGTGGAAATTGTTTCAGGAAACCGTAAAGAAATCCGCGAAGCGATTACTGTACGTTCCAGAGAAAATGCAAAGAACTTTGGCATTGAGATTCTGGATGTACGTATAAAACGTGCCGACCTGCCTGAACAAAACAGTCAGGCTGTCTTTGGACGCATGAACGCAGAACGAAGACGACAAGCAAAACTATATCGTTCAGAAGGGGAAGAGGAATCTCTGAAAATTCGTTCTGATGCAGACAGAGAACGTGTCGAAATTATCGCTGAAGCAAAAAAAATTAACGAAGAAACACGTGGTAAAGCAGATGCAGACGCAACAAAAATATATGCTAACGCATATGAAAAAGACACGGATTTCTTTAAGTTCCTGCGTTCCAATGATGTTTATCGTAACAGCCTGCAGGAAGGTACTACTCTATTGATGGATGCAGACAGTAAGTTTTTTAAGTACCTCAAATAAAACTATTTCTAAATTGATTTAGCCAAAATTACAGAAAATTATTTCCCCCGTTTTTTTATCATAGACGGGGAAACAGTTCTCCTTCCCTGTTTTAGCAGAGACCCCTTTCTGCTTTCCTCCAAAAAAACAAAATGTCTCCTTCTGACAAAGATTATTTACAAGTACTTTCAGCGATGGAAAGTTGGGGCAGTTACGAAATCACTGCACAGCCACGTGATCTCAGTAAACTGGATGGAATCCGGCTCTTACTGAAAGACTTAGGAAATCCGCAGGAAAATTATAAGATAATCCACATTGCCGGAACCAACGGTAAAGGTTTAAGCGCGACAATCATCAGCCATTTATTGAGAGTACAGGGATTTAGCTCAGGTTGTTATACTTCACCACATCTGACAGACATTAGGGAACGAATAACTCTTAACGGTCAGTTTGTGGCTAAAAGCACCTTTACGCAAAGTGCGTCCCTGGTTCTGAAGATTGCACGAGGTTACAAGGGCAACCCCTACCTTTCCTATTTTGATGTATTAACCGCAATTGCTCTTCATGCTTTCATGACCGAAAAGATGGAGTGGGTTGTGCTGGAAACAGGTTTAGGAGGTCTGGCTGATTCAACTAATGTGACAGCAAAAGAATTATGTGTTTTGACCAGGGTTGGCCTTGATCATCAGGAAGTTCTTGGAAGTAGTTTGCAGAAAATCGCAGCGGAAAAAATTGGTATAACACGTTCTGATATACCAGTAGTAGTTGCGGAACAGGTTACTGAATTAAAATCGTGGCTGAGAGAACAGTTCCGAAAATCGAAGGTGCCTTGTTATTTTGTGGATGAGATTTTCGACGGATATTTTCCGGATAAGCAATTATCAACTGAATTTTATTCGAAACCTCGGATGGCTTGTATTCAAACAAGCTTATGTGCTATGCAGGTGCTTTTTAAAGGAAACAGTTCGGAAAAACAAAAGTGGTTAGCATGCGCTAAAAAGGTAAAAATGCGCGGACGTCTCGATTTACAGCAGAATGTATTTTGGCGGAAACATGGAAAATATTTTAAAACAATGCTGTTTGACGGAGGCCATAATTTTGACGCATTGACTGCGCTGATAGAATTTCTCACTACTAACAAACTCGTTCCCTGTACGCTGATTTTGGGGATGGCTGCAGACAAACTGGATTCCACTCTGCAAACTCCTTTGAAAGAATTGTGTGAGAAAGCGGAGAATCTCATTTTCACCCCTGTACCTTCGCCAAGAAGTGCAACCCCGGAAGCGTTGAAAAACTTTATAAATGAGTCTGGGAATTTCGAACATTCTCCGAAAATAAAACATAGTTCTTCTGCGGAAGAAGCCTTGGAATCAGCTTTACTTACTGATGAAAAACCTGTTGTCGTTGCCGGATCTTTTTATCTGGTGGGAGAGCTTATGCAGATCCTGGGAAATGGAAACGCCGCCTAAAATGAATACGTCCATGAAACACGTGTAATTCCTCCGGGCATACCCACTTTTGAAGGCAATGCATCTCCACGGTCATTGTACGTTGAGTCGTAGATTGTAGAGTCGATGATCGTGCTTGCGGCAAACGGATTGTCAATTATTTCACTGTTTCCCGGAAACAGGAATTCCAGCATAAAGCCAAAACTATCACCTCCTGAAGCAATTCCCATACGTCGAAAAGGTAAGGTGCCGACTGAACTGCTGAGTTGAGTCTGAGTGGTAGCAGCATATTCAATAATTGCTAGATTTTTCCGAATACCTGATTTCAAAGTACTTTCTACCCTTGATAACCCGAAACCAATGAAAATATCCAGATCGTCTGTTTTAGGCACTCCGAAAGGATGGATTGAGGCGGAAAACATATAGAAATGAGAAGCCATCCGTAAAAGAGGGGTTGCATAATCCGGATCTGCTCCCGTGGTGGCTGCCCTGACCTGCAAATCATCCAGCCAAATATTGGTGTAGGCAAAGCTTAAGCCGATACCGACGACATAATCAGTCGGCTGGATATATTCCAATGAAAAAGTCGGCAGCCCATTCAGCAAAGGGATATTACTGAATAACTTGGTAAATGTACCATCTTGACCAGCGTGACCATCTTCATTTTTATAATAAACATTTGGAAGCAAACCACTGTGCCCGGGATCTACAAAAGTAGGTCCAAAAAAACCCTTTCCTCCTCTGAACCTGTCGGTACCGGTCATTTGATAAAACGGATGACTGTTATCGTCACTGAACGTTTGCTGAAGTACCTCCCAAAATCCAATCCGCCAGACGGCATCTCTACCACCTGTTGGTGCGGCAGTACCTTCTTCCTGTGCAAAAACGGGAGGCGTAAGCACCAGCAAAATTATCAATGCTAAGCCAAACTGATTTAGGATAATATTTTTGAAAGACATGGACACATCAGAGTCAACTTAAAACCAGTACCGAAAGAACGGTTTACTGTATCTGTAAATTCAGATGGTCTAGGCGAATAAAATTAGCGGGTGGCAGTTTTACTGGAGTGTTCAAGAACTTCAGCCCAATCTCTGGCCCGGCGTATTTCCGGGTGATCGAAATCATCATTAAATGGCCGTGACATCAGCCAGATTTCTGCTTCAGGGAAAGATTCCCGGACGTTGAGACAGTTGTCAGGATGATCGTCCACAAACATTACTGTCTTTTCTTCTTGAAGCAGTTCCTGAATAACCTCTGCTTTGGTCTGTGTTGAATATCCGTCATAATCTATAAATCCTGCACAATGCGCAGAGTCAAATTTGAATCCTGCATTTCTTAGATTTTTTTCTCTTCGCTCAAGACAATCCAATGGAATGTTGGTGATAAAATGCACAGGATATGCCCCGAATGCTGCGTTGAACTGTTCCGGATCCACCATTGGTTCCAGTTCTTCAAATTCAGTACTGTGAAGAAAATAATCCCATCCTTCCATGACCTGTTCCTTCGTCAGTAAATCTCCAAACCAGAAACTCTTTGAAACAAAATCCTCTGCAACCTCTAATTTAAAATAATCCTTGACTGTCTTAGTGAACCCTCTTTCAAAGTCCAGCAAAACTCCGTCTACATCAAAAAAGCAACTATACATCGTGGTTGAACCATTTAAGAAACAGTTAAAGAAAATAAAGCTATCTTACAACAGCTGTAGATTCTACAGAGCTTAAACTCTAAAAGATATTAAAATACTTATGTAATGGGGAATTATTTGAGGATCTTGAAATTAAGTGGGGTATCACCCCCGTCAGCCTTAACAGTTATCAGACATCTTCCGACCTTTGTCTGCATCGATTTTCCTGGTACATGAAAGATTCAACTTTTTAAAGGGAGGAGTTGAAAACCAAGATTGCCCTGATGCACTTACAGGCTTTTACGGGGGTGTTTTTGTTCGCCAGTCTGTTTTGTGTGACTACATAATTTTTAGCGAGCATTTAAATATTAGAATAGATGTATAATATCGTTACCAGTAAAAATAGTAAAGCTTATTTTGTATGAAAATCAACTATTCTGCGACTATTATAATTAGCGTGTTAACCGCTAATTCAGAACAGAGGATTAAAAGAATAAATAATTGAGGCTGAAGTTTTGTCTTTTGGAGACCTTTAGCTTTCTGATAGAATATATTATTACATTAAAAAAAACATACATCACCAATAACTCATTTCTACTGATAAAATCTACAGTGTTGTTTAGTCTTCCGCCGCAAGTATTGGTCATTCTGATTTTCAGCTTAATATTTGCTTTAACCTTCCATGAGTTCGGTCACGCGTATGTAGCCCATCTTTGTGGAGACGACACGGCAAAAAACGCAGGTAGAATGTCCCTCAATCCATTTGTGCATTTGGACTTGTTCGGTAGTTTAATGGTCTTAGCTGCAGGATTTGGCTATGCCAAGCCTGTTCCAGTTAATCCAAATAACTACCGTGTACGTAATGCAGATTTTTACGTTGCTTCCGCAGGACCTTTGATGAATTTAGTATTGGGTGTAGGAGCAGCATTTTTATTTAGTTTTTTAGCAAAAAACAATTTATCAACACTTGCAGGAGTTCCAATGCTGGAACTTTTATACTTGTTTATTTTCATCAATTTTAATCTTTGTCTGTTCAACCTAATCCCGCTTGGACCACTTGATGGAAATTCAGTATTACCTCATTTTTTACCAGTTAACTTAAAATTAAGATTTCAGCATTGGAATTACCGCTATGGCTCACAGGCCTTAATTGGTTTGGTCGTGCTTAGTATGTTTTTACCAGGTTTCAGTGCATTCAGTTGGATCGCCTCCATCAGTAAACGCATGATTAACGGACTCCTTTAATAATTTCCTTATAGCTGCTTTCAATACTTTTATACCATTCCGCCTTAGCAACAATACAAACATGACTCATAACGACCTTAAATCTCTCTTTCTAGGCTATTGCCGTAAAGATTCCGGTACGCCCGACAAACAATTGATCGGAATGGAATACGAAAATTTCGTTTTTATTCCTGACGAAGATAATCCTGAAGGTGGCTTCCGTCCTTTACCTGTTGATGGTGATTCAGGGGTTTTCAGTGTTTTAGAAAATTTAGTAGAACTTACAAAAGACTCTGCTGATCCGCTCGAAAAAGTTTTTGAAAAAGACATGCTTCTGGCACTTACGAGTCCGTCCGGTTCAAAAATCACGATTGAACCAGGGGGTCAAATTGAACTTTCAGATGCACCTAGAAATTCTCTTTTAGAAGCACAAAATTCTCTGCAGTCATTCTTAAAGCTGCTGGAAGAAGCAGTTTCAGGTTTTGGCGGAAGACTTTTATTTCAAGGGGTCCAGCCACTGCATTCTTTGGAAGCGTTGCCCTTTTTCCCCAAGAACCGTTATCGGATCATGTTCCCGCACATGCTGAATACAGGTTCTCTCGGACAGTGGATGATGAAAGCCTCTACAGGTGTACAGGTCAGCATTGATTATGCATCCATAGAAGATATGGAGAGGAAATTTGTTTTTCTAAACCGACTTTCACCTTTTTTAACAGCAATATTTGCCAACAGTCCGTTAATTGAAGGAAGTCCCAGTGGTTATCTTTCTTATCGCTCACATATTTGGGAGCATACCGATAATTCACGTTCCGGACTACCGGAAGCTTTTTTAAGTGCTGATTTTCGTCTGGAGGACTACGTAGAATGGGCCTTAAAGACGGGGCCTTATCATTTGAAGCGTGATGGAGAAGGTGTACTGACGACCGCTTGGAGCTTTCAGCAGTTGTTAGACGGTAAGCATCCGGATTTAATAATGAACATGAATGACTGGGAAGAACACCTGGGGATGCTTTTTCCGGACATCAGAATAAAAAACATTCTGGAAGTGCGGGTTATTGACAGCGTGGCTCCGCAATATTCACTCGCGATTCCGGCATTGATTGGTTCATTACTTTATAATGAAACTGCTTTCGCCTCCGTACAGTCCATTCTGATGGATATGCCTAAGGAAGAATTTAAGATTTATAAAAAAGCTGTGGCAAAGGATGCTCTACATGCTGAAGTCAATCGAACAAACTTTGCAAAGACCGGAAGATTAATTGTAGAAAAAGCCTTAGAGGGACTTGGATCAGCAGAGGAGAATTGGCTGTTGCCTTATTTTGAGCAGTACACAAAAGGGAGTCTTACTCCTGCAGATGAGACTTTGGAGCTCTTCCGGGAATGCGGAGAGAACCCGGACAAATGGCTTGCAGCAGTTTTAAAAAACGATACTTACTGAGTCGGCCACGCTACTTGTTTGAATTCTCTTTTTTGTTGTATTGCTGAGGGTTTTTTGTCCTCAGTTCCTCGTATCACCTGAACTGAATAGTGACCTGAGGATTCTCCAGAAGAACCTTGTAATGCGGGAGTTCCGTTTATCTGGATTGTAACAAGGCCGTCTTTATTCAACAAAGGCAGCACCTGCCCTTTTTCCAGCTTTCCTTTAGCTGCTCTTAAATCCGCTTTGCCAAGTTCAGCAACAACCGAATATTCCGTCTTTTCCAATAAATCCTTGAAATGTTCTTTCACTTGAGGAAAGTAATACACCATAGATTCAGGTTCAAGAAGCTTTTTGTTTTCAAGCGGTCTAAGCACAGACTCAAGAGCAGCATACGGCAGGCATAACTGGATTCTTGTTTGAATACCGTTAATACTAAGCTGAACACGTCCTGCCAAACAATATTCATAAGGCAACATCACATTTGCCCGGCGAGGATAGATGGTAACACGATTCAGTTTTAGTTCAACTGATGCAATATTGAGCCAGCTTTTTTCAAAATCATCAATCAGAGTACTTACCAATTTAAGCAGCGTCTGCTGGTTTTCTTTCATCATCTGAACCAGTGACAAACTTTCTTCAGTCGGCTCTGCTTTACCGTTAAGTGCCAAATCAAAAAAAGACTTATCCAAAAGTAAAAGTCCACGACTATGGTTGAGAGTTTCAAAAATATAGATTGGCTGTTTCTCAACAGAATCTAAAAATTTTTCAAAACGCAGCTGTACCACATTTTCAGTGGACACTTCTAACATCATGCCCGTTTTCGCGTAAAGCGTCTCCTGCAAGAGAGCTGCCCACCTGCGAAAGACAATGTCTATTATGTGGAATCGCCCTGTATTAAATTGAGCTTCGGCCAGCTCATAAGGTTTTACGGGGATGTCTGTTTGGTGAAGCATAATTTCAATTAGTCCTGAATAACGCCTACAATGCGTATGCCCAGTTTTTCATTGTTAATTTGTACTACTTCCCCAAGAGCAATTGTTTTACCGTCGAGGACCAAATTAACCGGTTCGCCTGCAACTTTATCAAGTTCAATAATGCTGCCGTAAGTGATCTGTGTAATTTCTTCGCCGGTAAGATTTGTCCTTGCTATTTCGACCACCACTTCATGGTTGAAATTTAACAGCATGTCTGAGCCTAAAGGGGCCGCTATTGTCTCTGCTGCCTCTGATTCAATTGGCATTTCACTCTCCACTATATCTATATCAATTGCAGGTGTTTCTTGAACTTCAATTTCTTCTTTCTCCTCACTTAATTCCTCAAGCTCTCCTTGAGTATCTGCTGTTGTTTCCAATGCCGGAATTTCCTCCGCTTCAGGTTCTAACTCAGCTGTTTCTGTTGAAGACTCATCCGCTTCAGGTTCTAACTCAACTGTTTCTGTCGCAGACTCATCCGCTTCAGGTTCTAACTCAGCTGTTTCTGTCGCAGACTCATCCGCTTCAGGTTCTAACTCAACTGTTTCTGTCGCAGACTCATCCGCCTCAGGTTCTGCCTCAGCAGTCTCAACATCATCAATTCCAAGATCTGTTATTTCATCTTCTGTTGTTTCATCCGTAACATCCACTTCCTCAGATTCATCAAAAACATCTTCAACAGCGACATCTTCGTCGCCGGATTCCGCAGTCTCGACATCATCAATCCCAAGATCTGTTAAGTCGTCATCCTTGGTATCGTCAAGAGTATCCATGCCAAGTTCCATATCTTCAGCGTCTTCATCGGCACTATCATCCGAAATTTCAGGATCATGCAACATATCCAAAGCATCTGAAGACTCTAAGTCTCCTGAGTCATTTCCGGAACTTCCTTCAGCTTCTTCTGTGGATTCAGTTTCAGCAGAAACTTGCTCTGCGTCTGACTCTGAACTTTCTTCAACGGCAGTTTCATTCACTTCTTCTAGATCAGTAAAACCTTCTTCCCCAGCTGAATCATCCGCTAGACTAAGCTCTCCGCTATCGTCATCTCCAAGTTCATCGAGCAAACTTTCTACTGAATCATTACTGTCATCTTCAGTTTCTTCCTCATCAAAAACCATATCCGCTTCTCCTTCAACTGATGCATCTATATCATCATCAGCCACATCCAACTTTAAGTCTTCAACAAGATCACCAATCTCATCCATTCCCAGATCTATCTCACCTTCATCTGGAGAATCATCCACATCATCAGAATCTGATAGGACATCATCCATGTCTGCATCATCCAGTCCCGCTAAAGGCTCATCTCCGCTGAGATCTTCTTCAAACAACTCTATATCTCCTTGATCATTTAAAATGTCACCCGGACTGTCTTCTGCGGACAGTTTGATTTCAAAATCATCAGATACTTCTGCCATTATTCCTCCGTTTTGATGTTTCAATTTACTTGATACAGATTCATTTTAGCTTTAAAGTACCGTACCCAAAAGGAAAAATACCTCAGAAATTATCAGATAAAAATTTTTCTGCACAATATTCTGCACAATAGATGCCACATCCGGCGTGATTTTAGCAAGTCTTTTCTGACAATTGATGATTTTATCAGCAATTTAATATCCGGAACAAAAACACTAATAAATATTCCTGACCCCCTAATTTACTACTTTTTTCAAAATGATCAAATCATTGTTTAAGATGACCTTTTTCTTAAAACTCGAATTTACAATAAGATCACCATCGGTTATGATGATGCTTTAACTTGTAAGCAAATCCAAAGAATCATCAGTCCAAGTTACATGAATAGCCAGATACCAGCAGATCCATGAAAATACTTGAAAAATTTTTCAGCACGGACGATCCAAAAAAAGAGTTAAATTCAATTCTTGAACGCGGTAAAAGTTTACTGGAAAAAAACTTTTACGACTGGGCGGCAGTTGAGTTTAACAAAGCGTTGGAACTTGACCCAAAACTTGCTGCAGAAACAGTTACTAAACTGTTCCAAGAAATGCAGGGTGGTGGTAATCCTGACGGTATAATAAGTTTAGGTGTTAATGTCCTGAAAACGGATCCTAAAAATGTGGAATTGGCCAATCTACTGGGTAACACATATCGCAAAAAACATAATTGGAATCAAGCAAAAAACATGTACAAGCTTTGCCTGAAGCATGATCCTGATTTTAAAAACGCTATCTATAATCTTGCTGCAACAAACGCAAAAATTGAAATTGCGGACGGCAATGCTGTTTCTGCAATTGCTGAATTTGAAAAAATGACAGATTTCGTCCTGCCTGACATTCAAGAGGGACTGGAAAATTTAGTTAAAATGCAACAGCATTTCACGCTGGATGCAGATGAAGAAAGTGAACAGCAGACTGAGGATGTAAAAGAGGGAAATGAAATTAAAGAGGGCACAAAAGTCTCTGCAGATAAAAATGTTAAAGAAGACACAAATACCGGAGAAAAAGCGGACAAGAAGGCAGATGAAGAAGAAATTGAAGCAGAGGGAAACAGCATTGATTCGGAGCAGACTTTTAATTACATCATTTCCAATTTAGAGGCGGAAAGTGAAGAAGAGAGTAAAGCATGTTTCAGATTAGGCATCCATTGTCTGCAGACAATGGAAGGGGAAATAGCTAAGAATGTGTTCAAACGTTTGCTGATGCGGGAAAAAGATAATGTGGATTTGCGCTGTTTTCTGGTACTTGCAATTTCAATTGAAGGCGATATCGACAATGCTATTAAAACATTCCAAAGCATTCTCGTCCGCAATCCAAATCACCGCTACAGCACTGTGAACCTGGGGCTCCTTTATAAGCGTAAAGGAATGATTCAAAAGTCCCGTGTCAGTTTTTTTACTACTTTCAAACTTCTTGAACGATCTCAGGGCAACTATAATATCGATGCCTGTCTGCAAGATGCAGATAAACTTTTTGAAGAAAACCGTACTAAAAAAGCTCTTGAGATTTATGAACCGCTTGTTCCTGAAATCACATCTCAGGAATTGCTGATTCGTATCGCCAAGCTGAATGTAGACGATAATTCCTGGGATGAAGCGTTTGAATTATATAGACGTATTTTACGTAAAAACCGTCAGAATAAAGAAGCACGTGAAGGAATCAAAACTGTACATACTGCATATTTGACTGCTGCCGAAAATTACCTTAAGAAGAACGATCCTAAAAATGCTGCGGTGGTAATTGACAAAGCACTCAACATTGCAGTCAGTAAAAAACTACTGCAAAAAGCTATCAATCTCAATCATTTGCTGGAAAATGAAAATAGAGCTTTTGAATTGGAGCAGATGCTGAAAAGTTATCAAAATAAAGAGATTCAAGTAGAAGTTCAGGCAAAAATTAGCCTTGCGGAAGAAGCAGAAAAAAACGGTAAATACAAAAGTGCAGTCCGTTATTATGAAGAAGCCATCAAGCTTGATCCGCAAAACAGCACCTTAAAAAAACTGGTGGATCTCTGTGTCCGTATCAAACGTCCGGATTTAGCGGAAAAAGTATCTGATTGGTTTGTAAAATATCAACATTCTGTCCATGAAAAAGAGAAAGCAGAAGCTCGTGAAGCCTTCAAGCTAAGTAAGAAAAAAGAAGAATCCCAGCAAGATGATAATTAATGCGCAAAAAAAGGGGATATTTAGGTGATTTGCCAGGTTTGTTAAACTTGGACTCTCTGGTTGACATTGTCTCGAACAATGTAGGAATCCTGGTTATTCTGGCGGTTTTCATGGCAATGTTCTCACTCATAGAAAAAAGTGACCAAGCAACTAAGGAAGATCAATCATTTGAAATTATTGAAAAAATTAAAATTCCATGGTCGCATGCTTCTCAAAAAAACAATCTTTTATTTTTACTGAGGGATGACCGTATATTATATCTGGATCGCGCATTAGTTTATCAAAATTTAAAAAAGTACCTTTCAGGCAAGGAAGCTTTACCAAAACAAATCAGTCTTATTCAATACTCAATTAAACTCACAACGGGCAGCGGACACGCCCACTGTCTGGAATTCTTACCTTCGCCTGGAGCAGGTCAATGGTGGCATCAACTTTCTCAGCACGATGGGTTGCTGCAAAGTTTGATGAAAAAATATCCTCCGGAAGAAAACTATTTTTTTTTCTGGGTTGACCCGAAGAGTTTTGAGCTCTTCCGGGAAATCAGGGAATCTTTGTGGGGACAGCATTTTGAAGTCGGCTGGAAACCTGTCCGCAGGGAGTCCACATTGCGTTACTGCAGCGGTAATGAGCAGGCAAGAAGCTTTCAACCACAATAAATTAAAATCTTAAAAAGAAAATGTCGAGTAGCGAACAAACTAATATTTCAGCAAGTGACAAAGCTCTGATTACGGATTTGGATCAGCAAATCCGCAGCTATGTGCAGGAATATGGTACCCGCAAAGATTCAGAACTGCTCGACCAAGCCATCTCAGACATCCGGCTATACCATGAAAACCAGAAGCGTAAATCCGGTCAACCGTTCATCATTCATCCGCTGCGTGTTGCAAGTTATATCTGCAGAGCAGGACTGGATGCTCCTACAGTCGTTGCTGCCCTTCTCCATGATATCATTGAAGATACTTCCATAAATCACGACGATATCCACGAGCGTTATGGCTCATGGTATGCAGATATAGTCACCGGATTAACTAAAATTAAAAAACCCGAAAGTCCTAAAAATTTAAGAGCGGATAATTTAGACGCAACATATCAGCGGATGTTGAAAACGATGGTGCAGGATGTGCGTGCACTGTTTATCAAACTCTTTGACCGGCTCGACAACATGAGAGACATGGACGCCATGCCTCGTGATAAACAACGGCGGATCAGCCTGGAAACGCTTAATATCTATGTACCGATTGCGGAACGACTGGGATTAACTCAAATATGTCAAGAACACACCGAGCTTTGTTTTAAATTACTTTATCCAAAGAGATATCAGAAAACATTGCTTGAAATCGATGAATTGAAAAAAGACCGCATTTCAACGATTAAGGCCATGCAAGAATCTTTACAAAATAATTTAGAAAAACAAAATTTAGCTTTTCATAATGTTGAACCGCTTTATGTTCATCCTGCCTCCCGTATTCTGGAAAGTGGGCCGATCGATCATATCTTGAAAGGTTTCAGGATTGTAGTTAAAAAAAGCTTAGATTGTTTTCAGGCACTCGGCATAATTCATATAAATTATAATGTTATCCCCCTGAAAATTAGAGATTATATCAGCAATCCTCTCTGGAATGGTTATGAAGGAATTCAGACTGAGTTAAGAATTGAAGGTGAGCAAACCTTCATCGAAATTGTCTCTGAAGAAATGCTGACAAAGAATCAGTATGGAATCATGGCACATTGGAGTGGAAGCCCAACCGAACTTGCAGACTATTATCGTATCTATCTCAGCCAGCTTGATCAGATGACAGGTGACAAAGACGTTCGTATGCTCGATGTCATGAGCTATGTACAGTCTGATCAAGTACAAGTTTACAGTCCCAAAGGAGACATGCTTGTTTTTCCACAAGGGGCAACTGTACTGGATTTTGCTTATGGTATACACACGGAACTTGGCAACCACTGCATCGGTGCTCTGGTAAATCCTTCTTCGGTAGATACAACTAAAAAAAGGGTTCCGAGGGAACGGCAGTTGTTTACAGGTGAAGCTCTGCAAATTATCACTGACCCGGGCGTTCATCCGAAAGTGGAATGGCTTAAACAGGTCAAAACCGCAAAAAGCCGTTCCCAAATAAAAAAAGCAGTAGAACAGCAAAAAGTAATAAACGCCAGAAATTCCGGACGTGTACTGCTGGAGCGCAAATTAAGAGAAAAAGGTGAAGAACTGAGTGTAGAAAAGTGGATTAAATCCTCGCCGGTTAAGTCTGCACTGAAAGCAGAAAAATTATCCGCCAATAAATTTTTTCAGGAAATCGGTTTGCAAAAACGGCCTTTGCAACCGTTTCTTAGAAAGTACAAATTACTTCATTTTGAGAGTGCCGGTCGTTTGAAAGGAATGATAAGCCCTGAATTTTGGGGGAATATATTTGGAGGAGATAAAAATGTATTTTTAATCGATGATGTGCAAAACCCATTAATCAAACTCGCAAGTTGCTGTTTCCCTATTCCCGGTGATAAAATTTCAGGCTTCATTCATGATGACAAGGAAATTGAAATTCACCTCGCAGACTGTCCGAATAAAATTAACGACAAAAAGCTGGCTCAGTCCAAAATAATCCCTATTGATGTTTCATGGAAAATCTCAAAAAAAATATCCCGATCACACATCATTCATTTACATGTCATTGATGGCACAGGAATTCTTTTTCAGGTAACAAAAATAATAAAAGATGCAGGTGTTGCTATTATCTCTTCCGAATCTGCGGAAAATAATAAAAATGATGCAGATATACGTATCAAACTTGAATCTGTAACCTGGCCTGTTTTCCACAAAATTGTCGAAAAATTGCGACCGCTTAAATTTGTAAAGCAGATATGGGAAGAACCCTCTCAAGAAGCTTAGTTTGTTAAAAACCCTTGTTGACAGATAATTTTATTTAAACCATAATTCCCTAAATATTATGGAACTACCATCCTGGCTGGAATCCCGTTTGATGCAGATCTGTGATTCGATCTTTGCAATTGTTCCGCAGCAAGTTCCTACTTTGGAGAATCTGGGTAAGTGCAAAATCATTTCTCACCGTGGACAACATGACAATATCACTGTGTTCGAGAATACTTTATCCGCATTTGATCATGCGCTCGAAACAGCAGGTATCTGGGGGATCGAACTGGATTTTCGCTGGACTAAAGATCTACACCCTGTAGTTGCTCATGATCCGGATTTACAGAGATTGTTCGGTTCAAATCTCCGTATTGCTGAAACAACATTAGCAGAACTAAAGCAGCACTGTCCACTGGTGCCCACATTGGAAGAAGTACTTCTGCGTTACGGGGGGAAACTGCACTTGATGGTGGAGGCCAAAGAAGAACATTACCCTCAACCGGAAAAGCAGAACATGATTCTCAAAGAGCTTTTCGCTCCTCTGAAACCTCGGGAAGATTTTCACTTGTTGTCTCTTGATCCGGAAATGCTTGTGCTGGTTAAATTTGTCGACACTTCAGCAAAAATTCCGGTAGCGGATTTTAACGCAAAAACCTTGAGCAAAATCTCCTTGAATGAAAAATATGCCGGTCTAGGCGGACATTATCTCCTGCTTCATAAAAAGATTGTAAAACAACACCTGGATTGTGGACAAAAAATAGGTGTTGGCTATCCTAAGTCAAAGAACAATCTATTTCGTGAAATAAACCGTGGAGTAGAATGGATTTTTTGCAATGATGCTGTGGGTGTCAGCGACATTCTGCAGACCGAATTGAAGAAGGCACAATTGCTCGTTGATTCACGGAACTTCAAATGACTGAAAATGAGTTTTAAATAATGAGTGAAAAACCTGTTAGAGTTTTATTCACAGGCGGAGGATCGGGAGGTCCTACTTTACCTTTGCTGGCTTTAGCAGAAGAAATAGGTCAACAAAAACCAGACTCTCACTTTCTGTTTCTCGGCAGCAAAAACGGGCCGGAACGTAAAATGGTAGAACAAACGGAAATCCCGTTTGTTGCAATTCCATCCGGAAAACTGAGACGTTACTGGAGTTGGCATAATTTCATCGATCCTTTGTTTATTATAGGTGGAGGAATAATGGGTTTGGTGCTTTTGCTGATTTTCCGACCGCAAGTTATTGTATCGGCAGGAAGTTTTGTGAGCGTCCCTATAGCTTACGCCGCTTGGATCTTAAGAATTCCGCATGTAATCTTGCAAATGGATGTGCGCCCCGGACTTGCCAACCGTTTAATGGCTCCAGTCAGCAAGGCACTCGTTGCTTATTTTGAGCAAACCGCAAATCAATTTCCCTCAATTGCTTTGAAACAGACAATTGGCCCTGTCGTACGTCAGGAAATTTTTTCCGCAAATGCAAAACTTGCAAATGAGCGTTTTGGTCTTCATCCGGAACTCCCGCTCATTCTTATCACAGGAGGCGGCCAGGGTGCAGTTGGCTTAAATCGTGCGGTTTTGCCGTTGTTAAAACACTTGCTGAATAATTTTCAAGTCGTTCATCTCACAGGTTCAGGGTCAGCGAAAGATTTTGTACAGGAAGCTTCAGCTTTTTCTCATCCGCATTATCACCCGCTGGAAATTGTCCACGAAGGTATGGGAGACTTGCTTGCTAAAAGCGAAATAGTGTTGACAAGAGCAGGCTTGGGAATTCTTGGTGAACTAGCGGTTCTGCAAAAAGATACAGTCCTAATTCCACTTCCTGGAACTCATCAGGAAGATAATGCTTTGCTGATTAAGGAAAAGGACGCGGCAGAATATGTTTCCCAGCAAGTTTTAGCAAGTGACGGAATTAACTGGTGGAATAATTTTTTGGAGAAGCATGTCCCGGGAGAAATGGGTAAAAAGCTCCACAAACTACTTCCGGACGGAGGAACAAAAGATTTTGCGAAGTTGGTTTTTGAGTTGAGCGGAAAAGACTGAACATGTCATTCAACTTTCATTGCAGCAATTATTCAGTAATTCAGCTTACATTTTTCCGTCGTTTTTTGAGTTATTGGACGGCTTTTTTGTTGCTGAGTTTTGTCACCGTTTCTTGTGCATCCGGAGCATTCGGAAGCGGCAAGTTTTATGACTGGTGTACAAAACGGGATTTTCCAGCTATTTGCAAAAAATACCTTGATTAATTTTCTTGTTAAATTATCCCTATGAAGATTGGAATTCTCTGTGCCATTCCTAAAGAAATAATATATTTTGATTTACCTCCCAATTCCGCTCAAACGCTCGGAGGTAGAACTTTTTTCTGCAAACACGAAGAAAGTCATGAGCTGATTGTGGTCGAATGCGGTCTTGGAAAAGTTAATGCAGCGCTGGTTTCAACCTTACTGATTCAGCAGTTTGACTGTGAATTGCTTGTTTTTTCCGGAGTAGCAGGTGGAATTGATCCGGAGATGGAAATTGGAGAGGTAGTGGTTGGAGAGTCATTAATTCAATACGATTACGGAGCACTGAACGATGGTCAGCTACAGGTTTACCGAGCGGGAAGTATTCCAATGGGAGCTCCTGATAATTCTGCGGAGTTTAGCCTTGATCCGGAAATAATGAAGATAATCAAGGCCGCGCTTCCGGGAGTAAGAATGGGGACTATCCTGACCGGAGATGTTTTCCTGCAGTGCCGAGAAACACGAAAAGCTTTGTTTGAACAATTTGGCGCGCAGGCAATTGAAATGGAAGGAGGCGCAGTTGCACAGGTTGCAGAGCAATTTGGAGTTCCAGCAATTGTGGTACGTTGCCTCAGTGATTTAGCTGGAGCAAATGGACAAAAACTTTCTTACGGATTCCTAAATACTGCCGCAAAAAAATCTTTCGAAACCGTGCAGATTCTTTTAAAAGCTTTGCCTTAGCAAAGTATTCAAAAATAACAACGCAGTTCCAAATATGGAGAACCATTGCCCATTTTTGGAAAAAGCCGGAAGCCATCTCTTGCGGCAGGATAAAGTTCTTTAAGCAGATTGTATTTGCGGTTAAGGTGATTGTCTCTGCAAACCACACTCACAGAATTCTCTTTGTCTCCGTTTACGCAGGCTAAAGTCTTTCCCTCAAGCAGCAAGTCCGCTTCCATACGTGTCCAGAAACTCTCCATTCTGCACTCAATTTTATTATCCGCAAATTCTACTTTTCCTGCTGCAGTAAGTGGAATTGTTTCGAACTCTGTACCAAAACCTTTTGCCGCAAAAAGAATTTCCCATTTAAAATAATCTGCTGTTGCTTCCAGTGAATAACTAAAGCAAAAAATAAAAATCAACAACAAGGTGCGCATATCTCTTGTTTTAGCTAAAATCTGGAAAAGCAAAGGGAGGAGGCAAAATATTCCAGTAATTTTTCAAACTTGCGGGCGGAAATCCACAAAGAATCTTTACCGCATTACATCCGTTCCGGCGGAGTGATTCCAAGGAGATGAAGACCCTGCAGGAGTGTTTCGGCAACACAATGAAATAAGAGTAATCTCGCAGCCTGTAGCTTTTCAGTTTCTGCATTCTTTACCGAACAGGTATTGTAGGCTCTACTGAAATCTTTGGAAAACTCAAAGAGCATCCTCGCCAATAGTGACGGACGGTATTGTTCTCCGGAGTTTAAGACAGTGCGGTTGAAATCCAGCAACTGACGCAGCAATTTTTTTTCGCTGGCGTGCGTCAAGAGCGAATAATCCACATCCGTACTGACTTCCCGCGAAATCTGCCGTCCTATACTTCTGATACGAACATATGCATAAACCAGATAGGTTCCTGTATCACCTTCTGAAATCAGCCAGTCCTTCATGGAAAACACAATCTGTTTGTTAGAATCCTGATTGAGCATTCCGTATTTGATAGCAGCGACGGCAATTTTCTGTGCCGTTTCGTCCAACTCCTGCTGACTCCAATCCAGACGGTGTTCTGCCAGATGAGCGGATTGGATGCTTTCAATAATTTCTTTGCGCAATTGCGAAAACAGAATTACATTACCTGCACGGGAACTCATTTTTCCCTCTGGAAGCATGACCAATGCATATGGCAAATGGAAACACTGCTCAACCTGCGAATAGCCCATCCGTTTGAGAGTTGCAAAAACTTGTTTAAAATGCAGAGTCTGCTCCGCACCTACGACATAAATAGAACGTTTTACACCAAACTTATCAAATTTAAGCTGGGCCAGCGCAAGGTCTTTGGTGGCATAGAGAGTGTTGCCATCTGATTTCAACAGCATAAAAAATCCGAGATCATCTGCCTCAAGATTAACCCCTATTGCACCTTCTGAACGCTCGAATGTCCCCTTTTCTTCTCCCTCAATTACAATTTTTCTGCCTTCTTCATCAACCTCTGATTCATAAAATATGTGATCAAATTTAACGTCAAGCCACTCATATATCTCATGAAAATCCTGCATTGACCACTCACGTGTCATTTCCCATTCTTCGGTGAATGCTTTATCTTTAGCTTCAAGTTTTTGCAGAATATGACTTACCTCCTGCTGAAATTTTATTTTCTCCTCCCCCCCAGCATCGTCCAGTTTTTTTACTGCTTGAGAGTATAACTCACCTAACCATTCTCCACGAAAATGTTGCGGAGGAGTTTCAGTATTGTGATTGCGGAAATACCATAAGCATTTTGCGATGTGTGCCCCGACATCACCTATGTAGTTCACTCCGACTACATCATAACCATTATATTTATAAATCCGTGTAAGACTGTCCCCAAGTGCAACATTTCGCATATGCCCCACATGGAAGCCCTTATGGGTATTAGGCTGAGAATATTCAATCATCACCCGTTCAAGAGCAATTTTGGCAGCTTCCTTGAAATAGGTACCGTTGAAAATATCTGGCAGCACTGCTTCAGCCATCGCGACCGCAGAGACGGTAAAATTCAGGTATGCTCCAGCCGCCTGAATTGCAGTGACTGTTGATTCCGGACTTAGCAAGGATTGGAGTTTTTCAGCTAATTCCTCAGCAATTTGTACAGGGGAGCGCCGCAGGCTTTTGGCAAAGCTGAAGCAGGGCAGGGCATAGTCGCCCATTTCAGGATTAGGAGGTTGCTCAACCAGTTCGTTGAGCACAGACGGTTCCCAACTTGCTGACTCATCTACTGAGTTCAGTACACTGGCGGTCAAATCACAGATAGTTTGTTCAAATATATTCATCCAAGATCGAGCTTTGAATTCCGCGATAAGCAATTGTACACTGGATGCAACAAACCAATTTTCATAATTTTAAATGAAACTTCTATGCTGAGTTTGCTCTCAATTTTCAACTTTTTCCCGCCGCACTATTCTTCCGCGTTTCAGGTCATAGGGAGAAAGTTCAATTGTGACGGTATCTCCTGGAAGTACACGAATCTTGTACATTTTCATTTTACCGGACAAGTGGCCTATTACGATGTGATCATTTTCCAGTTTTACCCGAAAAATACCTTTGGAGGACTCGACAACTGTCCCTTCAACTTCTAGTTTATCTTCACTCAAACTTTGTTCTCCTTCGCTAATTTATTATTACAGTTAAACCTTAATTGATTTTACTGATTAAACGCTTTAATTTTAGTGCAACAGTCAAAATTTTCAAGTGATTTGAAGAAATTAGCGCTGGCTTCATTTTGAACTTAATTTAATCTGCAAAAGAATCCTGACGCAGAAGCATTTTTTATCCGTGAAAATATTTTCGAAATAAGTTAGAATTCACAGTGATTCAGTTGAAAAGCTTAACTGAAATATTTAATTCTCACCGTTCTGGTTACACCTTAAAATGAACAAATGGAAAGAACGCCGTGCTCCTGCAGGAGTAAAACGGCAGGAAGATCAACGTGAAGAATATGAGCGCGACCGAGCACGTGTAATTCATTCTTCTGCTTTCCGGAGATTACAGGCTAAAACACAAATACTTGGTGTGCTCGAAGGTGATTTTCATCGAACACGTCTGACACATTCAATGGAAGTTGCGCAGATAGGCCGGGGACTTGTCTTGAATTTACAAAAGAGATTCCCGAAATTAAATGATCTGCTTCCACGGTTGGAACAGATCGAGACGACAGGTTTGGCTCATGATTTGGGACACCCGCCCTTTGGACACGGTGGAGAAACTGCACTCAATTGCGCAATGGCGGACTATGGGGGATTTGAAGGAAATGGACAGACATTACGGATTCTGACCCGGCTGGAATCACACACGCCGGAGAATGGATTAGATTTAACCCGCAGAACTTTGCTCGGAGTGCTGAAATATCCTGCTCCGTATTCAAACTTGTGTAGCACATCCCCACCGGAAATAACTGATAAATCTGTGAATTTGAATTTTCAACTCACCTGGCAGCCACCGAAGTGTTTTCTCGATACAGAACAAGAAGTGTTCAACTGGATTTTAGCTCCACTTTCAAATTCGGATCAAGTGCGTTTTTGTGAATATACCCATCCAACTACACATAGTCACGGCCGATCTGTACATAAAGCTCTTGATACCTCACTGATGAATCTGGCAGATGATATTGCTTATGGGATTCATGATTTTGAAGATGGCATCGTTTTACGATTACTGACTCCGGAACACTGGCAGGAAGTAGCCCAGCAACTGGATCAAAAATGGGCTGAAAAAAACGACCTCCTGAAAATTGAAACCATGCTTTTCACACGCACAGACAATTCCGGTTATAGCCGGAGACAGGCAGTTGGCGCGTTGGTTCATGCGTTGATTTCTTCTGCTGAATTAAAACTGAATGAGGAATTTGAAGAACCTCTGTTGGGCTGGAATGTAGTCCTGCCGGAAGAACCTCAGCGCTTCTTAAAGGCACTTAAAAAAATGGTCTCACGGCATGTAATTCAGCTCAATACCGTACAGGCCGCAACTTTCAAGGGACGTAAAATAGTGCTGTCTCTTTTTGACGCACTTTCGGCTGATCCTGAAATGCTTTTACCTTCATCTTTTCAGCTTTTATGGAAAGAGGCAAAAAGTGATCTGCAACAAAAAAGAATCATTTGTGATTTCATTGCAGGCATGACCGATCAATACGCAAACCGCTTTTTCGAACGTTTGTTTCTCCCAGGACACGGCTCAGTTTTCGACAGGATTTAAAAAAATATTAAGTGAGGGAGATTTTATTCTTCAATCACAATAACCTGAAACCTCAACACAAAAACTTAATTTGCTCCCCAAAAGACGTCAGACCAATACAGTTTCAATTGGTGCCCTCAAGATTGGAAGCACTGAGCCAATTCGGATTCAGTCAATGCTGACATCCGACACGACTGATGTTGAGTCATGTATTGCAGAAATTGCAAGTTTGGATGCAGTGGATTGTGAAATCATCCGTTTGACTGTTCCTAATCAAAAATCAGTAGACAGTCTGCCTGCAATCCGTCTTGAAATGGAGAAACGCGGAATAAAACGACCGCTGGTTGCAGATATTCATTTTAACCCGCGATTGGCGATAAACGTTTGTGAGTTCGTCGAAAAAGTCCGCATTAATCCAGGCAATTTTGTTGACCGGAAGAAATTTGAAATCCGTGAATACACCGATCAGCAGTATCAGGAAGAATTGGAACGTGTTGAGGAAAAAATGCTCCCGCTGATTAAAAACCTGAAAAAATATGGCTGTGCGTTAAGAATCGGCACTAACCATGGATCACTTTCAGACCGTGTCATGAACCGTTTTGGTGACACCTCGGAAGGTATGGTTGAATCCGCTCTCGAATATTTGCGTATACTGCGGAAACATGACTTTGAGCAGACTGTGCTGTCAATGAAGTCTTCAAATCCACTGGTGATGATTCAGGCCTATCGGTTGCTTGTACTAGCTATGGACGCAGAAGAAATGTATTATCCACTGCATTTGGGAGTCACTGAAGCAGGCAATGAACTCGACGGACGGATAAAAAGCGCGGTTGGTATCGGCACTTTGCTTTGTGACGGACTGGGGGACACTATCAGGGTTTCACTCACCGAAGCTTCAGAAAACGAAATCCCTGTGGCACAGTCCATTCTTCAGTCAACACGAGCCAGAATTTATAATACCGATTTTATCTCCTGCCCATCTTGCGGACGTACATTTTTTGATCTGGAAAGTACAACCGCGCAAATAAAAGCACGCACCTCACATCTCAAAGGAGTCAAAATTGCAATCATGGGTTGCGTAGTCAATGGTCCGGGAGAAATGGCAGATGCTGATTTTGGCTACGTTGGAGCTGGCCCGGGAAAAATCAGCCTCTATCACGGACAAACATGCGTTGAACGTAACATACCCTCAGCACAAGCTGTGGCACGTTTAATCGAGCTGATTCAGGAGCAGGGAAAATGGGTAGATCCTGCTTAATATATTGAACATGCAGTCAGGCACCATACTTCCACATGAACATTCAGATAAACGAGTTCATCAAAATAATAATCGATTATCAATTACTTGCTTTTCCAATCCTTGGCATATTGCTGACTCTGTTAGTGATACTAACGTGGAGACAGGCACGGCGCGGCTGGTGTTTTTATCTTAGTAAACGCAAACTACTGGAAAACATACAGCACACACTGCAACACGGTTCGTGAAAATAAAAGTCCCTGCTTAATCCCTCGGCCCAAAAATAGCGGTTCCAACACGAATCATGGTTGCGCCTTCCTGAATGGCCCAATGATAATCCGCAGTCATACCCATTGAAAGTTCAGTAATTTCCGCTGAATCCAATTCGTGCCGTAGTTTATCACGCCACTTGCGGATTTGCTCATATATTTTACGGGTTTTTAGTTCTCCAAAATTTGGAGCAGGAATTGTCATCAGTCCCCGGAACTTCAGCCACTGTCCGGCAGAAATGGATTCTGCAACACGTAAAATATCATCCCATTCCTGCAGACCGGATTTACTCTTTTCACGGGAAAGATTGACTTGTATCAGCACATTGATATTCTTGTTTGTTAAAGCACAACGTGCCTCTAGTTTATTTGCTAATTCTACAGATTCAACAGAATGGATCCACTGAAAATTTCCGGGACAAAACTTAACTTTATTTTTTTGTAAATGACCTATCAAATGCCATTCTACCTCAGGAGAGTTCCTCAGCACGTCTATTTTTCCAAGTGCCTCCTGTATACGGTTTTCGCCAAATGCGGTTTGTTTGGCCGCCAATGCCTCCTTAATCAGTTCAACAGGTTTAGTTTTACTGACTGCAATTAATTGAATCTCTTCCGGAGTACGTCCGGACTGAATTGCAGCTTGCGTTATCTGCTGCTGAACTAGCGCTAATTTATCTTTGACTGACACTCCACTTACTCTCTAAAAACGTTGATGGATAAAGAAACTCTACTGGAGAAATTATGGGTTATGTTATTTCGGATTCCCATAGTGAAAAATTTTTGGGCACGAAACTACGAGGCAGTGCTCTTTGATCGTGTACCCTGGACAAAACTCAACAAACCTCTCTCTGCCTGCAAAATAGCGCTCTTTACAACCGGAGGCATTCTATTGAAAACGGAAGAAGGATTTGATTTAAACGATCCACAGGGAGACAGTACATTCCGTAGAATACCCCATGACGTTTCTGTAGATGATTTAACCATTTCCCACAAATATTATGATCACCGTGATGCAGACCGTGATCCAAATTTAATCCTGCCTTTTGAGGTTTTACGTGAGCTTCAGGCAGATGGAATAGTAGGTGCGTCAAGCCCTTATCATTACAGCTTTATGGGACACATCGAAGAACCTCACCTGACAACATTAGTTCAGGAAAGTGCTGTTGAAGCGGCCAAAGAAATTAAGCAACAACAGGTTGACATTGCTCTGCTGGTACCGGCCTGAGGCCTCTGCAACCAGACGGTCGGTCTGATCCAGCGTGAAATCGAACGACAAGGAATTTCTACTGTAGGAATTTCAATTGTCCGCAAAGTAACTGAGTCCGTAAGACCTCCACGCACATATCACTTGAAATATCCTTTTGGTCACGCCATGGGAGAAGCATTTAACCGGCCCCAGCAAAAACAAATTTTCCGTGATTGTCTGGCAGTACTTGAAACCGCAACTCAGCCGGGAGTAATCGTCGACAGTCCATACCGCTGGAAACGGTACAAGTTTGAATAATATCGTTTTTCAGATGACTGAAAATAATTGAAAGTGCTGTGAAAATATTTACTGCAACTCTGCTTTCCAGAGACCAACTTGGCGTTGTTTTGCTTCATTTTCTGCAGCCAGCAAATCTTCGTGCTCAGGCGGCGGTTCAGTTTCCAGCAGATAAAATGACCAACCATTTCTGACCAGCCAAACATTGATGTTTGTATCCCCGGTCCAGACCATTCCGTCCAGCCTGAATAATTGTTCGGAGAAATCATAATTGATTCTCACCTGTCTGTTGTAGAATATCTTCTGCATCTCAAATGCGGCCTTTTTGCGGAACCATTCATTGTATTCCTTACCATGACTGATGGACAGTTTTGGTGACACGTATTTTAGCCAGACTCGTACTTCCTGACGCGGCAAATTCAAGTTCTGCTTTGATAATTTAAATGTCCATTTACGAAATTCAGAGCGGCTTTCAATACGTATCCAGACACTTTCTGAATCAGTAACTCTGCTAAAAACACCGATCAATATATTTTCACTGATTGTACGTAGCGGTTTTGATTTTTTCCTGTCATCCATCCTGCTGAAAAGTTTCTGACGTATCGTTTCTGTTTCTAAAAAACCACCCTGCGCCTTTAGTTCCTGTACCTGAAAAACTAAACTTCCAAAGAAAAAATAAACAGTCAGTAATAATATTTTAGCAAAATTCATTATTTGCACCTCTTGCATTTTGTTTTAAAATTGATCTTTAACAGACTTGCTCAGAATACCATGACAATTCAGTAAAATCCATCTGATTTGAAAAAGAATGTATTCTGGATTTAGCAAAAGTAGTCAGACATGGTACTGGAGATGCAATAAGTTTGCATGTGTTAGTACATATCAGCTAAAGTACAGCAATTACTTCGTTTTTCGTGAGATTGGAGCAAGGGTTTTAACACCCAAAGAGGTTGACGTTAATTTTTGCCTGCCAGTTTTATGTTTTGTCGCTTCCTGCCAATTATGATTCCCTTGTGTTTATTGACAAACAAAAAAGCAAATCCGGAACATTCGAATTCCAGCACTGACTCAATTCGCTTTTTCTGCATTTTGAGGTATTGTGCAAGTATTGCACTCTGGATGCTGGCATTACTTGTTTTCATACCTGTTCAAGGATACGCGCAAGAGGAATTGGATGTTCCTCAACTTTCGATTCAGGCACAATCCTACTTACACAATCTGGAAGAAGGAACATATCTTTACCACAATGCTACGGTTGAATGGGAGGGGATTTCAGTGGAAAGTACGGAAATACTTTACCATCCGGAAAAAAATAAATTAACAGCAAAAGGTTATGTCAGAGTAACAGAAAGTGATATGATCGCGGTGATGGATGAGTTGGAAATCAACATTAAAAACGGAAACGGAATTTTCAGAAACGCCATCTATTATGATCCATCAAGCAAAACATACATGACTGCGAAAGAAATGCGCAGAGTAGGTAAAGGCAAATATACCGCAAAAACATGTACATTCACAACTTGTAATCCCAAATCTCCGGCATGGGAGATAACTGGTAGTGAAGTTAATTATTATTCTCAAAACTTCTCATCATCAAGCGTTGCTACTTTAAAAGTCGGCGGGGTTACTGTTTTTCACCTCCCCTATCTTGCCTGGCCGACTGTAAAACGCCGTCAGTCAGGATTCCTTCCTCCTGAATATCTCATAGTCCGCAGCACTCAGAGAAAATTTGACCTGGGTTACCGTTTCGGGATTCCGTATTTTTGGGCAATTGATCAAGAACAGGATTTGACACTTACTTATGACTGGGTGGAGCGACGCGGACCAGGATTCCGTATGGATTATCAATATGCCTGGAAAGAGGGAATGCGTGGCGGAATAAAATACCAGCAATTTTTTGAACGTGATGCACGTGATCCAGAAAATGAATCCGGAAGTTTGAGTGCTCACGAGATAGAAC
>UINC01000966.1_pt1 | contig 34761 bp, 37 predicted proteins | sample 5385821 | NCBI WGS metagenome assembly UINC01 (sample SAMEA4666929, study PRJEB26691) | marine metagenome | isolation source: Pacific Ocean | place: Pacific Ocean | collected 2011-10-13 | reverse complement strand
CAGGTATGTAAAGTATCTTTTACATTATGTAATGTTTTCTATACATTAGAGACTACTCCCTGAGTATGGATGGCTGACGTGTCGACCAAGGAAAAGAGCCTTCTGGCATCACTGATTATTACCTTGTTGGTCTTCGGCAACTTCTTTGTCGATACCTTAGAAGTTGTGCTTGCTGGCGAGCCGATGGCTAGTGTTGGTACCAGCCTGGTTGCGGCGGTGATCTCGGTCATTATTTTGGAGATCATCGTCCAGAGTTTGCTCGCCTCGTTACGCGCTTCTCAGAAAGACGACGAGAGAGACCGATTGATCGAGCGTATGTCATTTCGCAATGGTTACCTTTGCTTGTCGGTTGGCATCTGGATTTGGATTGCTCAGACCACCATACCCACCTGGTGGACTGACCTTCCATCCTCGCCCTATATGACGGGAGCCTTAGTCCCTGTCTTATTACTATTGCTCTTCGTTATCGCGGAAGTGACGATGACGGTTACTCGGCTGTTTTATTACCGACACGGTCTATGACATGGCGTCGACGTCGATCAAAAACAACATTCGACGATTGCGTTTCGACACCAACGAGATGACCCAACAAGCTCTAGCGGAAGCCGTTGGCGTGACACGGCAAACCATCATCGCCATAGAGCATGGCAAATACTCACCGTCACTCGAAATCGCCTTCAGAATTGCCGCTGCGTTTCACGTGGCCATGGACGATGTGTTCATATACGAAGCGACAGAACGTTCGCTAAAGCGCTGAACCAAGCCCAAGAACAATGATAGGTCTCGGTGAGAGGCGTGCGTTCGTACAACTAAAGCAATGAAGTAAGGAGAAATTCGTTGGAAGCACTTGGCGTACTTGGGTTTATTTTCGGCTTAGCAGCCTTAGGGAAGGTTGTGTTGTTGGAATCCCGGCTAAAAAAAGCTGGTGTCCTAAGCGAAGACATCAAATCCGAATAGTCGACCAACCACCTCAAAAATACATGCAGGTAGTTACTGAGATCGAGCGCGAAAAACGTGAATAAAGTCTGGTACGTCGCGGCATTACTTCCCCTATGGGCCGCCTGCGGTGATCCGGGATCGATCAAACCCGATTCAGAGACGCGGGCTGTACTGGTCGAGGGTAGTGGTACTTACAGTCGCGAAATTTCGACGCAAAACCCTCAAGCACAGGCTTTCTTCGACCAGGGCTTACGCCTCGCTTGGGGGTTTTACTTTCCCGAATCTATAGCGTCGTATCAGGAAGCCGCCCGTCTAGCCCCCGATCACCCGATGCCTTTTTGGGGCATGGCTCATGCAATGGGGCCAAATCCCAATTCGCGCTACGCGCAGATGCCGGACGACCCGAAAGGTGAAGGTCTCAAAGCCATCAATAGTGCCTTGGAGAGAATCGATCGCGCCAGCCCACTAGAAGCAAAGTTGATCCGCGCACTGCACGTACTCTACGACCAGCAGACAATTCCCGACCAGGACGAACGGGATCAAGCCTACCTGGCCGCAATGCGCAGCCTGAACGATGAATATCCATATGATCCCGACGTCACTGCATTGTATGCAGCCAGCTATATGTCCATCCGACGATGGGATTACTGGGACAGCGACGGTAATCCCAAAGATGAAACCCTTTCCGTCGCAGAGGCGTTGGAATACAACATCGCTCGGGATCTGTCGCATCCCGGTGTGCTGCACCTGCACATTCATCTGATCGAAGCGTCCCTTGAACCCGAACGTGCACTCGTTTCCGCTGACGCTCTAGAGGCGACTGTGCCCATTGGCGGTCATGTGGTCCACATGCCGGCGCACATATACGTCCGAGTAGGTCAATACGGAAAAGCGATCGACAGTAACATCCGTTCGCAGGCAGTGGACCTGCTGTTCGCCGAACGTTGGGGGGATTACCCGCTACCGAACCTTGGCACCTACCCTCTGTCACATCGTATGCATGCAGGGCATGCGCTTGATTTCATTCGCTACGCAGCCACTGTGCAAGGCAATTACAAAACGGCCAACGAAGCCGCGCGGCGAATGACCTCCCGGATAACCGACAACGCTGTCGCGGTTCGGGGAGGACAAAAGCATGTGTCGGCCGCATGGCTCGTGCTGAAAATTTTCGGTAAATGGGATGAACTTCTCGCCATAACACCAGCGCATCAAGGCACACCTTACATGGATGGCATCTGGTCCTATGCGCTTGGCAGCGCTCACTTAGCTAAAGGGAACATGAGCGCAGCTCTGCAGCAGGCGGCCAAACTGAACGAGATTGCGCGAGCACCCAACGCGGATGAGTACAGGGTTGGAGCTACCCCCGCCTCAGCCGTCCTGCAATTGGCGGCTTTTGGCCTTGAAGGTGAAATATTAACGGCCCAGGGCGATCTATCGGGAGCCATTGAAGCATTTCGCTCAGCTGTTGCGATCGAGGACCAGAACAACTACACCGAGCCCCCAGACTGGGCACAGCCCATGCGCCACTATTTGGGCGCCGCACTCCTGAACGATGACCAGCCCGAAGCAGCGGAAGCAGTTTATCGGCGGGATTTGCGTTGGAATCAGAACAACGGCTGGTCGCTGTTTGGTTTACATCAAGCATTGACTGCCCAGAACAAACAAGCCGAGGCTAGCCAAGTATTCGATCAGTGGCAGAAAGCCTGGTCGAGCGCAGACATTGCCTTGACCGCCTCACATCTATAAAACGCCATTCTTAGTCAGTTTCCGGAACGCTCAATAACCAGCTGTGAGCAAAACCCAATGAGCTAGAGCGTCTGCTATTCTTTTGGGTCTTTTCCGTTTGAGTGGCTTTACGCAGGTACGATAGTCTCGCCGAACGGTCATAAAATTTAGTGTTCAGTTTAAGGAGGCGGTCGTGGCAACAGCGGTCATCGAATGCACGTGCGGTAAATGCGCGATTACGTTAGCCGATGGAACAGCAAAACTTAAATTTCAATGCGGTTGTGAAGATTGCCGTCAAGCCCTCCAATACAGTCATTCGCATGGTGGAGTTCAACCCGATCCTCTTCCGGAGCTCTATTACATGTCTTCAGACATCGTCGAAGTCCAGGGAAAAGAGTTCATGAAAGCGTTTCAATTACGAGACGAAGACCCAGATATCCTCGGCATGTCAACACGAATATATTGCACGGAGTGCTACTCAATTATTGGTGTAGATCACCCAATTTATGAGGACAACGTATTCCTCAATTTCCCCAAGCACTGCAAGAACGGTGGAGATCTGTCGGCCCCATTAACCGCCTACGTCAATATGATCGATTACACGGAAGAAATAGGCCCGTTACCGACTGAGGAGATTCCCCTGTTTACTACCGGTCGGTTTCAGCAGGAGTTGGATAGGATATTTGACATTCCAGTGGTAGCTGACACCTTCAAGCCCAGGGAAACTCCTCTCGAAGGTATAACTTTGTCAAAGCTTATCCAGGATCTCGGTCCGGTAACCATATTAGGATTGGATAAAGGAAGTGATCTCAACTAGCAAACGCGAACTTAGCTCAAGAGTCATAAGTGGCCAACAGCGACCCATTGAATGAATTTCGCAACGCGACCGTTCGTCGTCAATATCTCGTCGCATGATCATCGGTAACGTCAATTACCTGGCCAGAACGGTCGTGCCGTCTCTTCGTCGTAATGGCCAGGTACTCACACGCCGAAATGCCGACGGGAGCGACAGCGGTGGAACCGGTATCGAGATCGATACATGCGAGGTTTCTATCGCCGACGCCCGTATCGAAGGCGCAACGTGCGAATTGAACGGGTTTGAACTCGTCGAAAAACCGAACAACACCGCGCGCAATTTCTATGATCATGCCGCGGTACTCGACGGCTACTACGACGAATGTGCCGAGATTGTCCAGGAAATTACCGGCGCCAGTTTCGTCGCCGCGTTCGATCACAACATCCGATCCGCTCTCGGTAAGCAAGCTCAACGACGAATCAAAGGTGGTCAGGAGGTTCAAGGACCGGCCTATATGGCCCATGGGGACTATACGCTCGCCAGCGCACCACAAAGATTATTAGACCTTACGAAACCTTCATCGGGAAACGATACTCTCGGTGAGCTCCTCGGAGACGAGTCGTTGTTACCAAAAGACGCGATAGAATCGGCGTTAGGTGGCGAGATGCGTTACGCGATCATCAATCTTTGGCGCAGCATAGGCGAGGCACCTGTAGTTACCGATGCGCTGGCGTTGTGTGATGGTCGTTCGGTGGCCCCGGAGGACTTAGTCGTATTCGAGATTCATTACGCCGATCGCGTGGGGGAAAACTACTTTGCCCTACCCTCCAACGACCACCGGTGGCTCACCTACCCTGCTATGAACCGAGACGAAGCGCTTTTGATCAAACAATGGGATTCAGCCGGAACACTAGCCCAGTCGTCTGGCGAACATGGCGATGGCAGCAAAAACGCGCCTTGCACCTTCAGCTTCCACACCGCATTCGCGACGTCCGATCTTGACCCAAAAGCTCCAAGGCGCGAGAGCATCGAGGTCCGTTGTGTCGTGCTCTACGATTAGCAAGGGATCCCCATGATCGACGACTACTCCGACCGGCATCTGCCTTTTGAGGGATGCTTTAATTTCCGGGACATTGGCGGATACGAAACTTCTAACGGCGGCTCCATCCGCTGGGGAAAATACTTTCGCGCCGGGCGCCAAGACCGGATGACGCCAACGGATATCGGACGCGCAAAAGAGCTCAGGATCGCAACCCAAGTCGACCTTCGCCGTCCCGACGAAATTCACGAACAGAGCCGCGGTCCTTTCGAGGAACTAGGAGCTCGATACGACAATCTCGCAGTTATACCCGACGGCGGCTCTGAAAGACTCAATCAGCTGGTGGGAGACATTGGAATCTCAGGAGCACGCTACCTTGGTTACCTAGACTTCGGTTCGGAGGTGTGGCTGCGCCTGTTCAACATTTTCGCGGACGAAGCGAGCTACCCTATTCTCCTGCACTGTACTGCGGGTAAGGACCGAACCGGCGTCTCGACCGCCTTTCTTCTTTCCGTGCTTGGCGTAGACAGGCCAATCATCGACGCAGACTATTTGCTAACTAACCGCGACGTCGAGCGCCAAGTCGATTACGTGCAGAAGAACTTTGGATTACCCACGGGCATCGACCGCTCCACAATGATGAATATGGCTGGTGTTCCTCAAACTGCCATCGTAGATTTCCTCGATGGAGTGGACGAACGTTACGGCGGACCGATCGAGTATCTACGAGAGATAGGAGTCACCAATAAAACCTTCGACAAAATCCGGCAAATACTCTTAGCCAACTGAATGCGAGCCGTAACGGGTCTCAACGGAGGATGTAGGCTTGAGAAGTAACTCACAGACGAAACCATAACGATAAAGGGCTTCGTCGAACCGTGTTACGAGGGGGGAGAAATCGTCATATCGACCATGAAGCTCGGAAAGAAATGAATGTAACCGTGCGATTGGCAAAATCAGCGGACCAGCCGCGCTGTTCTGAGTTGTTTGATGTTTTGGCGGAAGCCACGGGAACCTCGCTCTCCGGCACGCCCGCCCGTCCGAAGACAACTTTTTGTAATGAAACTTTTGAATTATTGCTCACCAACGATCGCGGCAGCCTAGTGGTTGCCGAAGAAGCCGGAGAAATCCTTGGGTTAGCATCAATCTCTTACAACATAGCATTGCGATACGACGGCGAGTATTGCCAATTGGAAGAACTCGTTGTTGATCCCGCGGCGCGTGGAAAGAATGTAGGCGGCTTGTTAGTACAAGAAACCGTTAAGCTCGCTAAAGGCAGAGGTTGCAAGGAATTTGGGCTCTACTTACTCGAATCGACCAAACATAATCAAGGCTTCTACGAAAAATACGGATTTGTTCTGATCGGCACCGAGATGAGACAACGCTTATAAAAGAAACCCCAGATAACCGTTGGGCGTTACTGGTTGGTCGTTTCTCACCGACTATCATGGCGGCTATCGTAGAGCATGAGGACAAATCGGAATGACCGACGAGAATTTACTGCTCGAGCGGCTCGCGATTGAAGATGTGTTTGCCCGTTATGCGCACACAGCCGACGGATACGACGCCGACGGCTGGGTCGAATGTTTCAGTGAAGACGGCATCTTCGAGATCGAATCTGACGGCAACCGAAACCAATTTATTGGCCGTCAGGCGCTGCACGATTTCATCTGTGCACACATCCGCTTACTCCCAGGTACCCGCCACGTCATGACCAATCATCTCGTCGATATCCAGGGAGATCGTGCCCAGCATCGCTGCACCGTAACGGGAATGCTCAGTCGGCCCGATAAAGTCTATACGTTCATTTCAGGATGGTATGAAAGCACACTCAAAAAGGTCGCCGGCGAGTGGAAAATCGAACACCGGATCGTGCATGCCGACAACGGTGCCAATTTCATCAAGGGAGAACTCGCCGTCCATATCAAACCATTTCTCTACTGGATGGCAGCCAATGGAACATCCGCATAACGCCTCCTAGCCAACGATAGAAGCCGAGGCTTGGCCTAACACCTATTAATGAGCACGCCCATTACTTCTGACAAACTAGGTTCCGTGAGCGCGAACGTCCTAATCGCATCGAAAGCGCTACGCTGACCGACCTAACGGTTACGGGTCAATAATCTGAATCTTGATGGCTTTGCAGGCGTGATCGTTCATCGGTGAAATGTCATCTGGGCAGACTGATACAACCGCCAGCACATCCATTTCCGCTCGAAATTCTATGTAGTCACCTTCAACACTGCGCGGGGGTTCGATGTTTACCGAGCCGTCTCCCTTCGGGTCAATAGAGACATTAGCAAAGGCATTGAGAACACTAGGGCTGTAGATATCTTCAAGTTCCAGACCAAACTCGCTGAGTGCTTCCGTAAAATTGTCGCTGCAGCTTCGGTGACCCGGTTCCCCCCAAATATCCATCATGGTTTTGGTGCAGTGCGGTCCGAGGAAATGGTCGCCAACCGGATTGTCCGTTACGGTCAACATGACCTGTTCATAAGGGACCTTGGAATAGAGCTCGACGGCTCTGTAATGAGAACCAAGATGGTCGGGGTGAAAGAAACTAAGGCCGCCTGAAAACTCAGCCATGAACTGCTCTTTGAAGTTATGAGCATTCAAGAAAATGAGGCCCGCGACCTGTTTTCCTTCATGTTGTATGACTCGAAGCAATTGGCCCTGTTCAACCCGAAAAGCTTTCCCCGTGCACTTGGGTATGACAAATTCAGAAGTCGGGTTTTCGGACATTGGGTTTACCTAGATAACCGCGGCAATGAAGGTTCAGCGACCAGCTTCACTGCGCGTCCCATCATCAGGTTCTAATATCTGCATTCTCAGAGCTTTGGCTTCGAAATCATTACACGGACTGGATCCGTCCGGACAGACTGAGCACACGGCAATCACGTCCATTTCCGCCAAGAAGTCTATGTATTCCCCCTTTTCTGCGAGAGGAGGAGCGAAGTTCATGGCTCCATCTTCAGTGATCCACGACTGCATCCACACGTTGAAGATCGTCTCATCGTAAGTATCTTCCTGCGCTAGACCAATTTCGCGAAAGGCGTCGGCAAAATTATCGCTGCAAGTTCGTGTGTCTGCTGGTGCCCCCAAATACTGGATAAGGCGCTTCGAGCAGTGACACATCATGAAATGCCCGGCCCGCTCTCCACCCCTGGCGCCGTCGCCGACTTTGTCGTCGACGACACTTAGCATGACATTCTCATAAGGGGGCTTGGAATAGAGCTTGCTGAGCCGATAGTACCCACCAATTTTCTGGATACTGTTCAACATTGCGGAATACTCAGCCGCGAAATGTTCTTTGTAGTTGTGTGCGTTCAAGAAAGTCAGATCTAAGACCTGTTTCCCCTCATGCTCCATGACACGAAACACTTGGCCTTTGTTGACTCGAAACGTTTTGCCGCTGCATTTGGGAACGATGAGGTCCTCGATGACTTTCCAGACCATGGTTGCTTCCTTACCTCTTCATTCCTTTGACCAATCGAAAATCAGCCTTGAAGGTGGCGCAGGTGGCGCCTGCGACAAGTCCACTCCCAGAATTTCCCTAATAGATTGCCTCTGCCAAGTCGGAAGATCGTCGTTTGAGCGAGCGAATTCCTGAAGCATGGCGAACGGGTCGTCGGCGTCAAAGACCAAAACCAGCAAGTCGCCTTGTTCGGTTTCCTGAACATGCCACGTCTCGCGAGATATACCAAAACCTGTGAAGGTCGCATCGAGATCCGGATGATTTTTTGCGTCTGCAAGGTGCTGTTCCAACGCCTCGATCTTACCGGGGGGTATTGGCATCGCCATTGCCAAAACGGGCATGAGATTCTCCTTATTTATAGCAACAATCGGCGCTGCTTCAACCGAAGCCCGGCAAGTGTGGTACGAGACGACTGGCTCAAGCTAAAAGAAGTAGCGTAGCTGTACCCCGTATCGTGCGCCGCGCTCACGTCCGACACCATTCGCATCGAATACAGGCGCTAAGCTTCTGCTCAGAAAGCTGTACGCATTGGTGTGCTGCCGTCGTTCATCAGTCACATCGCGCCCATAAAGTGCAACTTCCCAATTGCCCTCCATTGGACCAATCGTAAGACGAAGGTCAATCCGCATATATTCGTCAGCCTGGTTCAGTGGATCACCGTCAACGCCGGCAATACTGAAGCCATCACTCCAAACCATATTGGCGCTAACGCTGACATCGAACTCGTCGCCGCCCAACCGATACTCCGGCTGCACGTTTATCGCCCAGTCCGGTGCGTACGGGAGCGTCACCCCATTTGCATTAAAAACCAACGCTGTGGGGTTAGCGGCGGAGAATTGACACCTTCCCACCGGGCCGATTTTTGTGTCCAGCGAATTACAGTTTGGCCCAACGTAATTATCGTATTTCGCCTCACTCTTCGAGCCCGCAAAGCCGACAGAGAAGTTATCGGTCACAGCCCAACGGCCATCAAACTCAAAGCCCTTGGTATGCGCCGCTGCCGCATTTTGCGTCTCGAAAGCTGCGGTATCAGGATTTAAGATCGTGACCTGTAGATCAGTGAAGTCCGTGTTGTAGTACGACGCGTTCAATAACAATCTGCCATCGAACAGCAGGCTTTTTACACCCATTTCGAAACCTTCTGCCACCTCATTGTCGTAAGTAAAAGGATTGGCAACGGCGCCACCGATCGGCGGTGATTTTACGAATCCGCCGGCCTTTAGAGCTTCCGAATACTTCGCGTAAATCATGACCGCATCTGAAACATCCCACTGAACACCAATTTCTGGTAGGAAGTCGCTGGCGTCGACTCTCCCTGATACCGGAGGCCCGGAGGGAGTAAGTGCTTCGTACGCCGTGCCACCCGTAGGCAGGCGCGCCAACATCGGGTTCTCGACCCCGGTTTTGTCGATGCTTTGATTACGACCACCGACGTTGATGCGGAAAGTATCCGACACATTCCAGGTCGTGCTAAAAAATACAGAGGTCCATTTAGAATTTTCGACCAGTGGACCGCCGTAGCTGATAGCTGAGTATCCTGCATTAGCCGGATTTGGCGGAGCCCCAAAAAGAAACGCGGGAATATCAAACGTCCAGGGTAGATGCACTTGAATCGAAGTCGTCAGATCATGTTCCTGATCGTACGCACCCACCATCCAGGAGAATCGTTGATCCTGGGGTGAGGTAAAGCGGATCTCGTGCGAATACTGTTCGAAGTCTTCAGAGCGTTCGCCAACGAACACCGCGAAGCTACTCATGTCGGGGTCCAGAATGTCATGCTTGTCGTATCGTAGGGAGGCCGATTGCCAACTCATGACAACTCCGCGGTCACCAATTTCCCAGTCAAAAGCAAACAAAAAGACATCTACGTCCTGGTCGCGCGCCTCTTCTTCGTTGAAGATCCCCACGTTATTGAGACCAGACGCAACCGGGCTAGCGAATAAGGGCATAGGAGCACCCCAGTAGTTGGGGCTGCCATACGTGGCCCCACTGGCAGCATTGAGTGCGTTCATCGCTACTAGCACATCCTGCGCGCCTCCCGAGCCGACCACGCCGTCCAGACTATTCAAATCAATACCGTTGTAGGCAGCATCCAGCGCGCACAATGCGCTAATGGCTGGGGCGAGAGGGACGAAAGCGACACTGATGGAAGGATTGGTTTCGCAGCGAGTATATTCCCGTGGCACACCAATCTGAGAGACGTTCTGGTGCTCATACTTAAAGGTCGCTTCAAATCTATCGTTCGGCGTCAATACGCCGAGAACCCGAAAGCTGCTGTTTTCCTTGGTACCCAGATCGTCGCCCGTAAGTACGTGCGTGTAACCGGTCTCACCAAGTTCATAATAACGTCCCGAAAGCCGAATGCCGAAAGTGTCCGATAAAGCCCAACCGAAAGCGCCCTCAACGCTTATTTCTTCATCATTGCCATAAGACGCCACTAGGTTCCCTTCTGGCTCCGCACTAGGACGACGACTGATATAACTCAGTGCGCCAGCGGTTGCGCTCTGGCCGGCAAATACTGGCTGCGGACCACGCACCACCTCGACCCGCTCCAGGTCAAAGAAGCCGTTCTGGCTTAGGTTATCGCGACCGTAATAAACCCCATCATGAAATTGTGCGACTGCCTGCTCAAAAGCCTCATTAGCAACCGTACTGCCGATACCTCGCATAAAGAGATTCTGGCCGGTAAGAGCATCCGACATAAATAAATTCGGTACGAAGGTGGCCAGATCCTCCATGTTCTCATAGCCACCTACCTGTATATCCTCGCCAGATATCGCCAGAATCGACAGCGGAACGTCCTGCAGGTTCTGCTCGCGTTTCTGCGCGGTAACGATGATTTCCTCTATCGCCTCATCGTCCTGCGCGTTTAGTGGCAGTGCAATAATGCCGGCGACAATTAAACTCAACGTGGATTTACAAAATTTGTTCATGGAATCACCCCGGTTTTATTCGGTTTGGATACGCAAATTGAAGGCTATTTCAGCAATAAACGTAGGTTCGAAGACCGAATGATAGGAGAGGTTGCTTAACATGTATAGTTCTTAGATTGATGGCTACATGGTCCGTTTAGTGACCATTGGAACCGCACTTGATCGATGATCCGTCGATACGGCCACTTCTATGGCATGCCCTTAATAAATACGGCGCGATACATACGGAGAAATAGTCGGCTTGTACCTCTCAACAGAAAGCGTATTTACGCATCGCTATGTACGCCACGATGCAGTCCCATACCAACCATCACAAGCGCTGCAATTAAAATCACGCCGTTCGCCAGACCAGTGATAATAAACGGCGCACCAGGCATCCATGCATCAAACAACAACCCACCTATCTTTGTGGCCAAAAGGATTCCTATCGCCCCGAATAACGTGAAAAGCCCACTAACCGCCCCTGTCTCAGTCTCGGAGACTTCCTGCCCAACCAAAGCCATTGCGGTGAGAATAGCGCTCGCCTGTCCCATCCCCAATATGATTGCGGCAGGATATGCCTGCACCCCCATGGGTTGATCTAGCAATCCAAGCCACAGGTAACCCACCAGCGCGAGTCCAGTTGCTAGCGCAACAGCGACAACGCGGTTAATCCTATCGACCAAGAATCCCATAATCGGCATGAAGAGAATGCCGGCACCCTGCATAAGGCCGAGCATGATGCCTGCTTCGATCAAGGCCTCCTCGGTGGACATCCCTTGCTCTAATGCAACATGCGTGATCCAAAGGGACAAAAATATGACGACCACGACAAGATCAGTACGTCCTATAAATGCAGCGCCGTATGACAGGGCGATACGTGGGTTTCTGCCGGCAGTCAAGCCGATACGGAGTCGCTGCATTAGCGATAACGCCGTATTTCGCGCCGTTTTCAATTTCGAAAGACCCAACCACGCGATCAGTACTCCCGCAAGCGCGATTCCAGCAGTTAACCAGTAGGTGTAACGACCGGCTTCTACGGCAGTCGCTCCCCCAACTACAAAACGAGCTGGTAAGGGAGCCAAGACGGCGACCACAAACATTACACCCAATGTACTGAGTACTCCCACGGAAGCAGAAAGCTTGCCGCGGCTTTGATTGACGGGGTATTCAGCCATAATCGCTATCGTCATAGCACCTATGGCGGCCATGCCGACGGCGTAGATCAATCGATAAGAAAGCAATTCCTCATAGCTTGTCGCGAGGGGGTAAAGTACGTAACTCAAAGCGACCCCTGCGAGACCGAACACAAACACTAAACGACGGCCCATGGTATCGGACCAGGCTCCCATGACCCCTGCTAACAGAATCATCACAACTTCTGACCAAAATGCTAAATCGCCACTAACAGCACCCTGCTCATTAATTGGGATCCGGAGGTGCTCGGTGAGAATGTAAGGTTGTGCAAAATTAATGAATGGCGCCAGAACTCCGACAAAGAACATGGTCAACAGAAAGGCCCAGCCATTAATCGTGGTCACCCCAGGAACCAACTGCACCGGTCCTAATTTTCCCGCCGACGGGTTCTCAGCCCTCATCGTTGCTATTCCTGATTTACCTGATTAATGACAGAGTCATGAGCAAGGCTTTCTTGTTCGATTGTCCAGATATTCAAACAACACCCAGGATGGTCTTACCCGTAGTCCGATACGATCAATCAAAATTAATATTGAGCCACGGAGTTTCAAAAGGGCTTATTGACTGCCATCCATCACTACACTGATTAATTTTTTCTGTTTGCGCCGAGCGCATCCTAATGTATCTGGTCCTGGCTAAATATGCTGAAGCGGTGACTGGAACACTAACCGCTGTCATTCGTGGTCCAGGCTTTATGTTTATTCGGTATTGCGATCGAGGAAACGCACAGATGGACAAGTACAGGATCCGGTTCATGGCGCGAGTGAGATTAGTCAGGAGCGAGACAGGAGAATCGGCGTACAATTTTATTAGTTCTTTTCGGTAACTAATCGCTGGATATTTTAGATGGATGAACGGCTGATCCTGGCCAGAAGGCGTGCAACCCCTTCTGTGGGCTCAGTCTGATCATGCACTCAGTGGGCTTGGAGTGGCACAGATGAAGAATGGTTTCTCACACGTAGGCCTCTCTACTCACGACATGGAGGCAACCATCGATTTCTACCAGAAGACACTCGGTTTCGAGTGTACGGCGGATAATCAGATATCGGTCGAAGAGGGCGGGCATCTACGGCAGGTGATCTTCGACATCGGAGCAGGTGAATTCATCGCCTTTATGGAGTCCCACGACGTGCCCGATATCCCCAAGGACTACGATACGGGCATCAACGAGGCGCTCGGCGTTCCCAATATGTTCTATCACTTCGCGTTCAGCGTCGAAACGCCCGAAGCGCTCACGGCGAAGCGCAATGAACTGATCGCCAAGGGGGTTCGAGTGAGCTCCCTCGTGCATCACGGCCCCGGGAAGTCATTCTACGTGAAGGACCCGAATCAAATTCAACTCGAGTTCACGGCTTCGATGCGCGAACTCGATGCTAATGACTCGACAGGTTCATTCACGATTCGCAGAGCCATGCTGGATCCGGAGGACTGACTCGCTGACTGATAGGGGCTGCAACGACGACACGGTTACGCTCCGTTGAAATCATGGCCGGTGGCTTAGGCGACATCCTTTGCCGGTGACTCAACAGCTCGGACGATGGAAGCGGTGAAGCTGACAATCCGGCCATTGACGCATCACGCCATGAGTGCTCTGTATCGCGTGAGGGACTTGTCGCTCTCTAGCCCCAATCCAATCAGACAAAAGCGCCCTTACGTTGTTCCACCCCGTCAAGGTTCCAGATCAATGTTCGCCGACCCGATATATACCCATTGCTTGCATCACCGCATATCAAGGGGAACGTCAATGGATCTCCAAGAAGCCCTAATTGCGAGAATCTCTTCCGTGCGGTAAAACAACACCTAAGGGAGGTTCACTATGCGATATATGGTCGGCGTTTATTTAGCGCTTTTGTTTACAGGGCTTACGAATTACGCGGACGAAACACCACGTAACGCGTATTTCGGTGATCTACACATCCACACGCGCTATTCATTCGATGCGTTTCTGTTCGGCACGAAAACCACACCGGATGACGCGTATGCGTTTGCTCGAGGCGAACCCATTCTGCACCCGGCGGGATTCGAGATTCAGCTGGATCGTCCGCTGGATTTCTATGCCGTCACCGATCATGCCTTTTTTCTTGGGATGTGGTCAGCGATGGAGCAACCGACGCACCCACTCCACAACGACCCCGATGCGCAAACGTTTCTTAACGCAACGACGGTGCCAGAACGAGGGCAATCGTTCCAGAAGCTATTTCAATTTCTGAACCCCAGTGCCAACGACGGTAGTCCCCTTTCCGTTCACCTTGCGACCGACCTAACCGACGTCAAATCAGCATGGAGTGAGATTAAAGCGTCCGCGAATCGTAATTACGAACCGGGAAAGCTGACGACGTTTATTGCGTACGAATACACGTCGGCTCGCGGCGGCAACCTCCATCGCAACGTCATTTACCGTGGCGATACGGCACCCAACCTGCCGTACTCAAGGCTCGACTCATTGAATCCTGAAGATCTGTGGACGTGGATGGACGCGCAACGATCGATGGGCTTCGAAGCGCTTGCGATTCCCCACAACGCCAACGGATCCAATGGAAATATGTTCCAGATGACTCGATTCGACGGATCTCCAATGGACGCTGATTACGCCATCCAAAGAATGCGCAATGAGCCGTTGGTGGAAATCACGCAGATTAAAGGAACTTCCGACACTCACCCGTTTTTATCACCGAACGACGAATGGGCCGATTTCGAGATCTTTCCGTACCAGATTGCCAGTTGGAATAAGAGTTGGCCTCGTGGGAGCTACGTTCGAGAAGCCTGGCTCAACGGGTTTAAGTTGGAGAGTGATCTTGGCGAAAACCCGTACCTCTTCGGTGTTGTGGGTGCGAGCGATACGCATAATTCAGGCGAAGTTTTTGATGAGTCGAATTTCGTCAGTAAGGTCGGGGTGCTGGATTCAGATGCGGTCAACCGAGGCTCCGTGCCGTCCGCGCATCGGGACGGACTTCCCGCCTTTCGGGAGTCCGCGAATCGATATTTCAGCTCGTCCGGCATTGCCGGTGTATGGGCTGGCGAGAATACCCGCGAATCAATCTACGATGCATTCCGTCGCAAAGAGACCTTTGCAACGACGGGTTCTCGCATCAAGGTACGTCTCTTCGCGAGCTACGAGTATGACGACGCGTTGTTAGAAGCTCCGGATTTGATCGCCAGTGCCTACGCCAACGGTGTGTCGATGGGTGCTGAACTACTTGCTGAGCGACGGGGTGAACCGCGATTCCTGGCGTGGGCGAGCCGTGATCCGATGCGAGCCCAACTTCAGCGGTTACAGATTATCAAAGGTTGGCTTGACGCAGGTCAGTCGCAGGAGGCCGTTTACGATGTCGCTTGTGCGGGCGGTGCAGCCGTTGACCCAGAGACGCACCGATGTCCCGACAATGGCGCAACCGTCGATCTAACCGACTGCAGTGTGACCGCGGACAGTGGAGCTGCAGAGCTATTGACGTTATGGCGCGACCCCGACTTTGACCCAAAGCAACGGGCGTTCTACTACGTTCGGGTGTTGGAAAATCCCACCTGTCGATGGTCGACGTGGGATGCTGTTCGAGCGGGAACGGCCCCAAGGCCGGACTTGGCGAGAACTATTCAAGAAAGAGCATGGTCCTCTCCGATTTGGATCGTACCTCGTTGATTGGAAACACCCTCGATAGCCGACGCATACCCAGCGCCTGCTCTAAAAAAGAAAGGCCCTGCCGAAGCGGGGCCTAACGAAAACTAGCCTTTTCGAAAATGCTACTTCTCGCACTCTCGCCACCGGAATACCGGTTGTGCGAACGCTAAATTATCGCCTTCAAGTTCACGCTGACGGGTATCTCTGGCTCAGTTTCCTGTTTCAGCTTCTCATCCCAGATATCTCGAAAAATTCGCAACGCCTTATCACCGCCAATTCCCCTCGGCTCAAACTCAGGGGTTTCTTGGAGAAGTTTTTGCTGTCTCTCGATAATCAATTTGTCTTCTAAGAAGCCTTCCAGTAATGAATCTTTGAGCGATTCGGTGACGGTATCGTTGTCCAACTCATAGTTGTGGAGATAGTTCCAAAAGAAGTGGGTGGTATGCCATGTTTCTGGCGTGATGAATTGACAGTTTCGATACTCTCGGCAACCTGAGCGGTCATTTTTTTCTTTGTCGAATCCGGCGGGAGCAAATAGCGTCTCCATCAGAAACACACCCGGGATGTGAAGGCGCATGTCGTTACAGCGATCGAGTTTGGTGGCGTGTTCTGATGCCGGCACAACCCGCCTGTGAAACGGTGGGAGCGAACTGTTTTCGTGCCAGCGAGTAATGGAGACACCTGTATCTAACGCTTTAATATTCTCCGGTGTTGTCTCATACGCGTACTCCTCGGATCCCCCCAAGGTATTCGTGTGGACAAACGCTACGTGAGTAAAGTCGGCCAGATTGTCCACGATTAACATCCAGTTCGCTTCATAATGTAAGTACGACTCTTGCTGAAAGCCTTTCCAGTTCTCACGATCCGACAAGGCCGGCAGATCGTGAATGGCGTCATGATCCGCCAACTCAGGATCCCCCATCCAGATCCAAACCATGCCACCTTTAGACACAACAGGATAACTGCGCACTTTCATGTTCTTAGAAATGCGCGATTGTCCTGGGATTTCCACGACGACGCCGTCTTGGTTGTAAAGTAGCCCGTGGTACATACATCGAATGCAACTACCCTCAATCCTACCAATCGAAAGCGGCGCTGCTCGATGGCAACACCGATCATCTAGCGCGACATACCCACCCTCCTCAGTCCTGTAGAACACCAGAGGCACGTTGCAGATTTTCCGTGCAAAGATGTTGTCGGCGGTTGCAATTTCATGCTCCCACGCCGCCGCATACCAAGTGTTTTGTACGAATCGCTTAGCGCTCATCACCTATCTCCCTCTACAACGTGCTGAATCTGCCCTTAACTGTGAGGCACCCGAATCCAACCCCGTTAGCAAAACGCAACACTAATATCCCCAAATGCACCATAGTCGGCCCTAATTTGAGTCCCCCTCGAAATGGGAACCGGGCGTGTAAAAGAACCCGACAAAACCGTTTGCCCAGTTTCCAGCCCAACGCCATATTGTGCAAAACGCTTACACACCCAGCTGATCCCCCTTGCCGGGTGATCCATGACCGCAGCTCCTAATCCGGTCTCTTCAATGATCCCGTCCACGTATAACAGGGCGCCACTCCATCGAAGGTCCGCTTCATTTGGATCAATACGCTGTTCCCCCAAGATGTAGCCCGCGCTTGCGGCGTTATCTGCGATCGTATCGAACACGTTGCGCGTATAACCGGAATCTGGATCAACACGGTAACTTCGAGCAGAAATCAGCTCCAACGCCGGGACCACATAGTCCGTCGCACCGAGCACTGCTTCGACAGAAAGATCCACACCAAACAGACTGCTTTTCATGACAAACGCAAACTCAGCTTCGATGCGAGGATCAAGAAAGTCATCGGCTTCGATCGTCGAGCCATTAACGAAACGCATACTCTCAAACAGCACGCCAAAGTCCGGGGTATCAATGTCCATCGCTTGCTGCATTGCTCGCGATGTCAGACCTATTTTGTAACCAGTGATCCCATCGCCGCGCGCCCGCTTCATCTCAACCCATGCCTTCTGAATGGCATAGGCATCATCCATGCCTATGCCCTCAAGGCTGAGCGTGAGTGGTTTGATGGGTTGCTTGTTCTTTTCGGCATCATCAAGCTGTTTTGCCGCCATAAGTATTTGTTCGCTCGTCAACACGCTTCCACCTCGATCTGATTGATCGCACCTTGCAGGTCTTTGAGTAACACATACAGTTCGTTAAGCTTCTGAAGGCCAAATTGTTCTTCGATCTCCCGGTATAACCGTTCCGAGTCAGGACTGACCTTGTTGTAGACGTTTCGTCCCGCTTTACTCAACCGAATAACCACCCGGCGTAGATCGTCGGGATCCGGCGTTCTCTGCACGAGTCCTTCTTGATCGAGAGTTTTCAGAATTCGAGTCAAACTTGGCGAGAGCAGAAACGTCAAACGAGACAATTCACCCGTATCCAATTTCTTCTCCGCTGCGAGAACTCGCAACACCCGCCACTGCTGTTCGGTCAGTCTATGACTTCGCAACATCGGTCTAAACCGGGACATCGCGGCTTCCCTGGCACGTAACAACTGCATCGGTAAACTTAGATCAATACTCCGTAATGGCACCGTTCTACACTTCCTCATTGACGATCGAATTTTCAAGAATACCTATACCCGGAACTTCCACTTCCACTCGGTCTTGTGGTTTCAAAAATAGCGGTGGGTCATATCGTGCTCCTGCACCGTTAGGCGTGCCAGTGGCGATAACGTCCCCAGGTTTTAGCCGGAAAAAAGTGGAGAGATAACTGACCAAATAGCGGAACGGAAACATGAGATTCGTCGTCACGTCGTTCTGCCGTTCGTCACCATTCACTCTCGTAATGACTTGCATTTCGTCAAACGGGTTCAGCTCGTCAGCAGTGACCATCCATGGACCGAGCGAGCCAGATTTCTCAAAGTTTTTACCCTGAGTCACATTAAATTTTGCATGTCGGAGGTAGTCACGTACCGAGCCTTCGTTCATGACCGACGTGCCGGCAACGTAGTGGTGCACTTCTGACTCGGGTATGCGGCGGCCTTCCTTACCAATGACCAGTACAATCTCACCTTCATAGTCGAGCTGATCGGATTCTGGCGGGTCCAAAATAGCCTCACGATGGCCAACCAGTGATTCCCGAGACCGCATAAACACACTCGGATACTCTGGCTCCTCGCTACCGTCTTTATATTCCGCATTACGGTTCGCATAGTTGACGCCAATACACACTATTTTTTCTGGGTTAGGGATAGTCGGCAGGAAGTCCACCTCGTCAAGGTTGTAGTCTGAATTTCCGGCGAGCTTGTCTACTAGAGGCTGCTCATATGCATTGATCTGAATGAATTCCCGTAGATCGCGAACCTCGGTGAAACGAGCACCCAGGTCTACGATTTGGGACCCAAAGACGGCCCCAAAAGAAGATCGGCCTTCGACCGCAAAACTCAGGTATTTCATGTCCGCGGTCCCCGGTTTTTATGACGTTTGCTCAACAATTATTTAACATGTTGAATTATATTTTCCGTTTTTGCGAGAAGAAAATGCCTCATCAAATTATCGAGTACTCGTCCAATCTGGAGACCAAAGTTGACATGGACGGCCTCGTTGCGGCCCTACACAACCGTGCTGCAGAGCTCGAACCATTACCGCTGGCAGGGTTACGGACCAGGGCATTTGCCAGTACCCATTTTCGGGTTGCCGATTCGGATCCAAACAACGCCTACATTGCGGTCTATTTGAGAATCGCTAAAGGAAGAGAGGAAGACACGCGAATAACTATTGGCCAAACCCTGCACGAGTGTTTATGCGACTATGTCAAGGAAATCTACGATCGCGACCCCATAGCTCTCTCGTACGAAATTCAGGAGATCGAACCCACAGCACGATGGAATACCAATAATCTGCGTGAACACCTGGCTCGCCGGTAATTTGAGCGAATTACTCGTTGCCAATAAATCACAACCTTGCCCCTTCGAAAATTAGGTAAATGCATGGCTGACCTGACCAAAAACCTGCGCGATGTTGCGCCGACCCTGGAGAGATTCGGCTCTCTAACTCTGGGGCACTTCATCAACGGTGATCTTGAATCAGCTGAGTCCGGTGAAACCTTTCAAAACCACACGCCTATCGACAATTCTCCTATTGGAAAGGTCGCGGCCGGCACAGCCAGCGATATCGATCGTGCGTGTCAGGCCGCAGAGCAGGCTTTTCCTGCCTGGTCAGCCCTTTCAGGGAAAAAACGTCGCGAACTTTTGCACCAGGTGGCAGATGCCATCGAGGCAAACGCCGAGGAAATAGCACTCATAGAAAGCTACGACACTGGGCAGCCGCTACGGTTTATGAGTAAGGCGGCGATTCGCGGAGCTGAAAACTTTCGGTACTTCGCAGACCTCGCGCCAACCGCTCGCGACGGTCTGTCACTGCCAGCTGAAGAACATCTAAACTATAGCCTGCGCCAACCACTCGGACCGGTTGGCGTGATTACCCCGTGGAACACGCCCTTTATGCTATCGACCTGGAAAATCGCCCCTGCCTTAGCAGCGGGTTGTACGGTCGTACACAAACCCGCCGAATGGTCGCCTTGTTCGGCAGCGCTTCTAACGGAAATTATGCACGATGCGGGCATACCAGCAGGCGTTACGAATACTGTGCACGGCTCGGGTGAAACCGCCGGTAAAGCCTTGACCGAGCACCCAGCGATCAAGGCGATCTCCTTCGTGGGTGAGTCTGTCACAGGAAGTCACATCATGCGGCAAGGCGCAGAGACATTGAAGAGACTCCACTTTGAACTCGGTGGAAAAAACCCGGTTATCGTTTTTGCGGACGCTGACTTAGATCGAGCGTTGGATGCCGTCGTGTTCATGATCTACAGTTTGAATGGTGAACGCTGTACTTCGTCGAGCCGACTTATCGTTGAAGAACGCATCGAGCACGAGTTTCTAGAGCGGTTGAAGGAGCGGGTCGCACGATTGACCGTCGGCCATCCACTCGACCCAATGACTGAGGTCGGACCACTCATCCACCCACAACACTTTGAAAAGGTCTGTAGTTATTTCGAAATCGCCAAGGAGGATGGCGCCACTATCGCGGTCGGTGGTGAACCGTGCCTCATTGGCGGGAAAGGCAACTTCGTCGCTCCGACGCTGTTCACAAATGCCAATGGCGGCATGCGTATCGCTCAAGAAGAGATCTTTGGTCCAGTCTTGACAGCCATCAGTTTTGGGGATGAGGCAGAAGCGCTTCGCATTGCAAACAGTACTGACTATGGACTCGCTGCCTATGTCTGGACGGGTGACACTGGCCGCAGCATTAGAATGGCCAGAGACCTCGACGCAGGAATGGTCTGGATAAATTCCGAGAACAATCGGCACCTACCAGCCCCGTTCGGTGGCATGAAAACCAGTGGGATAGGCCGCGACGGTGGAGATTATAGTTTCGACTTTTACATGGAAACCAAAAACGTTTGCATTGCCACTGATACCCACACCGTTCCTACCCTCGGTCACTAGGACCTTGACTGCGGGGTTCGCAATGACGGAGGTACGATGAGTCTGTATCAAGTCCAGAAGCTTCTCTACAACCTGAATCGGGATGAACAATTCAAGGCGCAGTACACGAACGACAAGGTTACGTTACTTGGTTCGTACGATCTCACAGACCAAGAACGAGAAGCATTATCGCAAGGCGATATTGGGCTCCTCTATGTTATGGGGGTCAACGGCCAGATCCTCATGCACTACGCGGCTTTCCTCGGCATCGAATGGTTTGACTATCTGGAGTTGATGCGTGTAGGCATCACCGAGCACGGCCCAGTACGCGCCGGTGTTTACGCGATGACCGGTGGTGGACACTCCTTCACGAAAGAGAGAGGAATGTCATGACGTTGGTGTACGCGGGACTCACCAGCCATGCTCCTGGTATGACCGGACGGGCCCATATGGTCGAAGATACTCAAGAACGCGACCGACTGTATGCCGCACTGGATCAACAACGACAGGAGATCCAAGACAGTGGCGCAGAGGCGCTGATCGTTGTGGCCGCGGAACACTTTGCGAACTTCTTCATGGACAACATGCCTGCCTACTGTATTGGCATCGGTGAATACCACATGGGTCCAATCGAAGACCCAAGCTGGTTGAAGATAGATAAGACAACAATTCCCGGCGCTCCAGCGCTGGCCAGTGCAATCACCCAAGAAGTCCTACAATCCGTAGACGTCGCCTATGCTGAAGAATGGAAGTGCGATCATGGAATCATGGTGCCGCTGCACTTCTTAACTCCAAAGTACGACCTCCCGATCATTCCGATGAACATTAACTGCCAAGGCCCACCCTTGACTCCACTAAATCGAACGTGGGTATTCGGGGAAGCCGTTAGACGCGCCTGTGACGTGTCGTCCTCGAAGATTGCCCTGATCGGCACGGGAGGCATCTCCCACTGGCCCGCAACGCCCGACTCCGGAAAAATCAATGAGGCATGGGATCGTGAATTCTTGGACCGCTTAACGCGTCAAGATAAAGCGGCCCTTTTGTCCTATACGGATTCCGAAACCTATCAAGACGCTGGGCAAGGCGGTTTCGAAATACGTACCTATATTGCAGCCGCGGCCGCCGCAGGCGGACCATGCCATGTCCAGTTTTATACTGCGGACCTGCCAATTTTTGCCGTCGGTTGCACGGTTGCACGATTCGAGGTCCATTGAGTCCTAGCGCTTGAGATCACCTCCCGAACTGTGCCGCGGAGTACTTGCCGACGTCGGCAGTTCACCCCTCCTCTCTCAATTCGCCTTCCCGTTGTACTACCTCGGGGGGACAACGCCGCATCATTCCTTTGGCTGATAGCGAGACATCTAGGTATCAAATATGATCCTGGCTTGAGTTTTGCGGAGAGTCGAAAAATGTTGGGGGATCTCACGGGAAAAGTAGCGATTGTCACCGGATCCGGTCAGGGAATCGGTGAAGGAATCGCCAAAGTATTCGCTCAGGCCGGCGCAGCGGTGGTGGTGGCGACACGCACCGCGAGCAATGGCCAGGAGACGGTCGACGACATCCTCAAAGCCGGCGGTGATGCCATGCTAATACAGTGTGATGTGGGCCACCGTGATGCCGTGGAAGGGCTGGTAGCGACGACCGTGGAACGATACGAACGGGTGGATATTGGCATCCATAATGCCGGAATCTACGCCATGCATACTGTGGAGGATCTCAGCGATGAGGTACTGGACGAAACCCTGGCCGTCAATTTGAAAGCCGCGTTTTGGCTGACGCAGGCCTGTCTACCCCATTTCCGCCAACAGGGAGGTGGACGGTTAATCTTTACCTCGTCCGTTACCGGTCCCAGAGTAGCCATGCCCAAAACTTCACATTACGCCATGTCAAAAGGCGGCATGAACGCCTTTATCCGCACCGCGGCGCTGGAATTTGCCCGGGAGAACATTACCGTCAACGGCGTTGAGCCCGGTTACATAATGACTCAGGCGATGAAGGCGCTAGCAAGCGACGAGGAAGTTGAAGCTATTGCGAGCTGTATTCCAAAGGGCAACCTAGGCACATCTGAAGACATCGGCAACACGATGTTGTTTCTGGCCTCCGACGAAGCGGCTTACATCACCGGCCAAACGGTGGTCGTTGACGGGGCTTCGACTCTCCCGGAAAGTCAGGTCGTGATGGACGGGTTTTATGACTAGGCCCCGGGGAATTCAATGTTATAGCTCAAGCGGTCGAGATCGTCGGGCACGGGCCACGGTCTAGGTAATGGCGTCATGCGGGATTTCTTCGAACTGAGACCCGATGAACAGTTAAGCAGGCTCGAAACAGCTGCTCGTCGTACGCTCGCACATTGGAATCTTGAGGGGGCCAGCCTTGACTTAATCAAGTTCCGTGAGAACGCCGTATTTCGCGTCGATAAGAACGGTTTCAAAGCGGCTTTACGTTTGCACCGTCATGGCTATCACTCAGATGATGAACTGAGGTCCGAATTGCAATGGATGCAGGCCTTGTTGACGGCTAATGTCATGGTGCCCACGCTCATCCCAACCAACTCTGGCGAGCTGTTTCTGAAACACTCCGCAGATGGGTTGCCCGGCGAACTGCAGATTGATTTGTTCGAATGGATTGATGGGGAGCAGCTCGGATCGGTGGAGGAAGGCGTCACCAATGAGGCTGAGATCGGCCGAATCTATATGGCACTAGGGGAGCTTGCGGCTCGGATTCATAATCAGGCCGCAAACTGGAAATTACCGCATGGGTTTGTCCGCCACGCATGGGATGCTCACGGTCTGGTAGGCGAACATCCAATCTTTGGCGAATTCTGGAAACTCGAATCGGCTTCGAATGCTGAAGTGGCCTTGCTTAAGAGGGGTCGAGACAGAGTCTTTAACGAGTTAAGCCACACCAAGAAATCCTCAGACACATACAGCATGATCCACGCAGATTTTGCGCCGGAAAACATCCTTGTTGAGGACGACAAAATTCATCTTATCGATTTTGACGATGCCGGTTTTGGCTGGCATCTCTTCGAGTTAGCAACTTCGCTTTATTTCATACAAGACGAGCCGTATTTCGATCGGGCCAAGGAAGCAATAGTTAAGGGGTATCGTGTTCATCGGCAACTGTCTGACGAACAACTAGAATTACTGCCACTTCACCTTTTAGCTCGAGGATTCACTTACATTAGCTGGGCACACACCCGCCAAGAAACGGAAACCGCGCAAGAACTGACACCCACGATCTTGGCGTCGGTGTGTGAACTTGCCGAAAACTACTTGAGCAACTGAACTAATGTCGTGCCTGCCTAATTCGTTCAGAGAGTGCATTAACATCAACCCGTGCGATCGTCGATTGAGCCGAGCTAGCGCGATATCAAAGGAAATACAGTTATGACCGAAAATATGGACCCGTTGGCAAATGCTTTTAATGAAAGAAGCCCAAAAGATATAAACGATTTCCGCAATATTCTAGATGAAGCTGTCGAATCCTCGGGGGCAAATGAAAACCTCCCAGAAATAGGTGATTTTCTTACTGGCGTTCTGATCTCAACAAAAGACGATCACTCACTCACAACGGACATTCACATACCCAAGGGAGAAGGGCCTTTTCCAATACTTGTGTATTTTCACGGAGGCGGTTGGATTTCAGGAAGCCCAAAAAGTCATCGAAGGATATGCCATCGATTCGCTGAGGCAGGTTTCTTGGTTTTCAACGTTGATTATGCTTTGGCGCCTGAAAATCCGTTTCCACAGGGTTTTGACGAATGTTGCGAGTCGCTTAGGTGGGTTGTAGCCAACGCACTCGAGTACGGTGGGGATTCCAACAGGTTGGCCGTTGGAGGAGATTCTGCCGGAGGTAATTTAACCGCCGCTTGTGCGGCGGTATTCGCCGAAGACGACAGAATTGATATCAAGAAAATCCTTCTTATTTATGGAGTTTTTGATTTCTCTACCATGGGGGAAGCCACCGACAACCTAGAAATGGATTCTCCAGATTTGTTGATGGAGATGATGGTAGGTTCTTATCTAGGGGCGGATCCCGACGAGGGCATTCTTTCTGATCCAAGAGTAAGTCCCATCTATGTTGCACATAAACTTCCTCCGGCCCACATTCTCTGCGGCACTCTGGACGGGCTCATAACCGGCTCAAGACTCTTAGCAGAGAAATTGCGTTCTGAAGGAATAGAAAACGAAGAGTTCTATTATGAAAATATGCCTCATGGCTTCCTTCACTTTGAAGAAATCTATCCAGAGTCAAGACAGGCCATCGACCGAATGATCAATTTTCTCAATAGTTAACAGGATCTTCTTACAGGTGACGCCTCGGCAGGTGACCGCGCCCCCAGCCACCTGCATAAACTAGAGCGTCTGCAATTTGAGTAGGTTCTGGGCGTGAACCAAACTCAAGAGCCATGATAGGTTTCGGCCAGCCTTCTGGAGCGGGTGCACGTCACCCATCTGGTATCAGCCCCAAGAAGAGCTGAGGTATGCTCGATCGAGCTCGCCATCAGACAGGACGTAACGACCATGCCAGACGCCATATCCAGAGTCATGAAAATCAACATACGTGCCCGCTCCAAGGATCGGATCAACACTCTGCTGCGAGACATTCTCGGGGGTGAGCCCGGACCTGATCGCGGCACCAACACTATTGGGGATTTCGAAGGCGCTTACGTGAATCTAGGAGGTGTGGTCTTCGACGTGATGGTACCCACCGACCCCGATGGTGGATTGGCCGGGGTCATCGAAAAGCATGGTGAAGGCATCGATTCAATCTGTTTTGCGGTTGAAGACATGGACTACACAAAAGAGGTCTTCAGAGAAAAGGGAATAGAGTTCGCCCGGGATCAGGAATTCAACGGTAATCGGGTCAGCTTCGTGCATCCAAGGGACGCCAGCGGGATCTCGCTCGAGTTCATCCAGGGTCCAGGGACCGAAGAAAGCAGCGACAGTTGAACGCTGATATCAACTACACGTCAAATGGCGGTGGAAACCGGGTGTTTACAGGCTCTGAAATAGTAGACGGGTAGAAGGTCCATCTAGAAAACCAACAATCAGCAGGACAAGGGAGTCAGCTATGGCTGCAATAGAATTCGAACACAGCAACCACATTGCAACAGTGACAATAAACCGACCGGAAGCCAGAAACGCGATGAACCCAGAAGTGTTTGTCAGGTTGTATGACGCCTTCCATGAAGTTGAAAGTAACAGCGACATACGCGTTGCGATTATCACCGGGGCTGGTGACAAGGCATTCTGTGCCGGTGCAGATTTGGGCCGGCTGATTCCGCTGATGAATGGTGCCAGGCAACCGGAAGATGAGTGGGATAGTCGATGGGTTGACGACGTCAGCAAGCAGGGTACCTACCTGATGGGGCGAGACACCGTGAAACCTGTCATTGCAGCCATTAACGGACACGCGATTGCTGGCGGAATGGAACTCGTACAGGGAACAGATATCAGGATTTCCGTTCCTGAAGCGAAACTTGGTGTGCAAGAAGTCAAGTGGGCGCTATTTCCAGCTGGTGCTTCAACTGTACGACTGCCGCGCCAATTACCCTATGCCAAGGCGATGGAGCTCCTATTAACGGGCGATCTGATTACCGCGGAGGAAGCCTTGAATTATGGTTTCCTCAACTACATCGTCGAGCCAGCTGAATTAATGAACAAGGCCATGCAGATCGCCGAAAAATTGGCGGCCAACGGTCCAATTGCAGTTCAGGCAATCCGCAAATCGGCGCGGGAAGTGTGGGGACGCCCTGAGGAAGAAGCACTTAAACTGGAGTCGACATTTTCCGCACCGGTGTTTCAGACCGAAGATGCGATCGAAGGTCCAAAGGCGTTTATGGAGAAACGGGCCCCAGTTTATAAAGGCCGTTAAACGTCTTTTTCAAGACCGCTCATGCCGGGCACGACGCGTAGGCTTAGTTACGCTTCGAAAGTTTTCCCTGGTTACGAACGACCCCATTGCGTAATCCCAGTACTTCCGCGTTAACCGTCGGGTGGGCCAGCTCGGACTTGCTCAAGCACCTGCTCAAGCGTCCCTGGCTTGCCGCAATCCAGCCATTCAAGCCACCAGGTGGTGCCCGCGTCCCGATATGCTTGTAACTTAGCCTTTGCTGATTCCTTGTCCAAATCCGCTGTGATTCCGGACGTGATGACATCGAACGGATCATTTGAGTCACGCAATTGGGATGTGAACTCAACCACCTCTCGAATCTGTTCGGGACTGGGGCCAAACAAAACCCGCATGTCTACGTCACCAATGTCTTGACCCTCTTTCAGAAAGTCGGGCATCACATGAGGCATGATGCCGTCCCACCGAGCCGCCCTGCGTTGACCAGGCTTCGCCGGGAGCATAGCGGCGACCCAGACAGGAATGCGCGGACGCTGCACGGGGCGCGGAAGCAGGCGGGCGTTCTTAACCTGATATATCTCACCGTCAAAGTTGACCGCATCGCCGCTATGCAGTCCCTCCATAATGGTGAGCCCCTCGTCTGTTTTCTTTGCTAGGACCCGTTTGTCGGGGTCTTCTCCAAAATTCGAAAATTCTTGATCCATCCCCCCTAGGCCCACACCAATTCGCAGTCGTCCCTTAGACAACTGATCCACGCTGGCAAACTCCTTCGCTAGTTTCCACGGACGACGTCGTGAAACTGGTGTGACCATGGAGCCAATCACGACTTTATCGGTAACGGCAGCGATCGCGCCTAACATAACGCTCGGATCGGCCAGAGGTAGAAACCCATCGGGATCCAACAACAAGTGATCGCAGATAAAGAATCCATCCCAATTCGCGGCCTCGGTGCACTTGGCCAATTCCAATAGATTTTCGGGATCAGAATATTCGTGGATGGTGGGTGAGACCAATACGCCTTTTTTCATAATGACAATCTTGTATTTGTTAGATCCGCAAGCACGCTATACGCCCAAACTCACGATATCGGTTGGAAACGCCGGGAACAGGTCGCAACCGTCCTCTGTCACATAGACATAATCCTCACCGCCGTATACGTTGAACGGAGGTTGAAAGTTATCGCCAGTCTCAAACATCCAACACTCGACAGCCAGTACCATGCCTGGTTTCACCACGTATTTCTCACCAAGCGCAATGGCGGGTGGTTCTTGACCGCACAGCCCAACACCATGTCCGCCTTGATCAAGCGAACAGTGCAGACCGCCCTCCGTTAACGTGTCGATGATCGCGTCCATAATCTCACCCGTTGTGACACCAGGTTTGGTCACGTCTGCGGCAACTTGTCGGCCACGATCCAAAATCTGAGCTTTCTGCAGAGAAGCATCTGTTGGCGGACCGAGTTGAAAGGTGCGACCCGAGCTTCCCCAATAGCCTTTGACTTCGGGCAGCGGCTCTAATACCAGGCGATCGCCTGGCATAAGCGGGATACCGTCATCCCATGCCGGGATATCTGCCATAAACACCTGGCGTCGGCTTCCCATACATAGATTTGGTTTGCAGTCGTCTGCGTATTCAAGAAGTTTCTTACGAATGTATAGACCAACGTCTTTCTCATCCCAACCCCACTCAAAATCGGCTACCAGGTCATGGAACGACTTGATAGAAGCCTCGCAGGCAAGTCTGATCGCATCGACTTCCATATTTGACTTGATCATTCTAACGTTCCAAATCTGGTCTGCGGCGTAGACGAACTCGACGTCAGGAAGTGACCCGCGAAACTCATCGATATCATTGATGGGTCGTGGCACCGTCATACCACCCGTAAGGCCACCCTCAATGCCTACTCGCCCAGACGAGCTGCCCATCAGTTCCTTTGTCAACCCGGCAACCAATTTCGGTAGTTCGCGAAGATGGGATGTGACGTGGGGTTCGTTATGACAGCGAATGTCTTTAATGAACGTGTAACCCTCGACGACGCCCTGAAAAAAATCCGGCACAACCATGACGGGCTCTTGGTCAACTGCAATCAGCAATACCGCCGGGCATACGGTGATTGGTGGCCAGTGGTTTGAGTAAAAACCGGTAAAGTAACGGATGTTCAGTTCATCCCACATTACCAATACGTCTAGATTCGCATCAGCCATTTCTTCTTTGATGCGTTGAATACGGTGTTCGTATTCAGGCCTCGGGAAATCCGCGTATGGAGGCTGGTCGCATAATCGTTCTACTTTATTGAGCATGTTGGGCCTATTGCCTGTTGGTTGTCGTTTGTGTCGTTCCCGATTCTTTCTTCATGGATTTCCGCATATCGAATTTATAGTGTCCTGAAATCAGACCGGCGTCTAATCCGACGACGTTGCCGATTGGTACAGCTCTATATCGTATCCATCAGGATCATCAATGAAAATTATGGTTGCTCCACCGCCGCTCGGCAATTGCCGAATTGTCGCTCCCCGTTTACCGGCCTTTGCTGCAATCAAGCCTGCATTATCTGTATTGATAACAATACGGACCGTACGATCGGTTGCCCTCACTGAACACCATAGAAAGGTGGGGGTTCCCTTAACGTTCTCCCGGATACTCCCGTCCGTTCGGCAGTGCTACCATCTTAAAGGCTGGGAGCGCCCAGCTATCGATCGAATCCGAACATTTTTTTCGAAAGGGGGCATTGCCTCGAACACGCTAATGGCTATGTCTCGCTATAGGAGATTGTTACGAACACATTGACAGATCAGCAAGCAGCCGTGGACTCCGTACCCTTAGACGAAATCGACGTGAGTCGGCCTGAGCTCTTTCAGCACGATGCATGGCGCCCATGGTTCGCGAGATTGAGGAGCGAAGCACCCGTTCACTATCTAGCCGACAGCGTCAACGGGCCCTTCTGGTCCGTCACCAACCACCGCCTAATCAAGGACGTCGATAGCAACCACGAGGTATTTTCCTCGGAGGCTGGTGGCATCGCGATCGTGGAACTCGACGAAGTCAACACAGAGGATTTGCAAAGCGAAAGCTTCATTGGACTCGATCCGCCTCGACACGGTCCGCAGCGCCAAAGCGTTGCACCGGCAGTTTCACCACAGAACCTTGTCGAGCTTGAACCGCTCATTCGTGAACGCGCGATCGATATCCTCGAGAACTTGCCGGTGGGGGAAACGTTCAACTGGGTGCAGGAGGTGTCCATCGAGTTGACCGGGCGAATGTTAGCCACCTTGTTCGATTTTCCATACGAGGAACGCCACAAACTTATTCACTGGTCAGATCTCGTCACTGCGGTTCCACAAGTTACCGGTGACGACACCATCGATATGACCAAACGGTATGAAGAGCTTATGCAGGCCGCCGCTGCGTTTTACGAACTCTGGAGGGAGCGTGCTGCCGCACCACCAAAGTTTGATCTCATTTCCATGCTCGCCCATGGGGAAGCTACCCGCACCATGAACGAAAATCCTGGGCTGTTCCTAGGCACCTTGATGCTATTGATCGTCGGCGGAAATGACACGACACGAAACAGCATTAGTGGCGGTGTCATAGCCTTGAACGAGTATCCTGACGAGTATCAAAAACTCCGCGATAATCCGAAACTCGTTCCCAACATGGTGTCTGAAATCATTCGTTGGCAAACACCGGTGATCCACATGCGTAGGACCGCTCTTCAAGATTTCGATCTCGGCGGTCAGCGCATCCAAGAAGGTGAGAAGGTCGTTATGTGGTACCTGTCCGGTAATCGCGACGAGGACGTATTCGAAAATGCAGACCAATTGATGATCGACCGACCCAACGCAAGGTCCCACGTTGCGTTCGGTTTCGGTATCCACCGATGCATGGGAAATCGACTGGCGGAGCTACAGCTCCGTGTGTTGTGGGAAGAGATCATGAAACGATTCCACACGATTGAAGTGGTCGATGAGGTCACGCGCGTCCCCAACAACTTCATTCGCGGGATCAAAGACGTACCCGTGCGGTTGCACCCAATTTAGTAACAGATTAGGCGAAGGGGCGTCTAAGACTTGCACCGCTCACCAGAACTTGTCCCGGCTATGTCAGATTACCGTCCTCCGACCATCGCGACGGACTAGGCAAAGCTCAGCCGATCACCGGTACGCAACAAACCCTCTCGACCTACGGTCATGTAATTGCCAAACAACAGTCCGGAGCTAAACTTCGTTTCAGCTGAGCGACGTCGGTATTCTCCGAGTACTTGAAGGATGTTGTTTTTCGGGCGATGTCCAGTTTTCTGATCTGTCGCGATGATTACGCAACGTTCGGCAGCCGACACCTGCAAAAGCTCAACGTTTTCATTCGCCAAGGCGTCCATTTCATCTTCTTCGTATGCGTCAATGCCGTCGACAACGACGTTCACCCGAAATCGGTCCATCGGGACCGGACTTTCAAGACGCGAGTTCAGATCATCGAGGGAGGCACGATTAGCGAGCGACACTTCGGATGCGGCAAAAAACTTCTGTTTTTCTGAATCATGCATACGTTTTAACAGAGGATGCGGGAGAACGATCTTCCAGGGTTGGTCAGGCGTAACAAGGCGTACGTTCTTCTCCAAAAGAATAGAGAGCCACTCCGCAACTTCGTCCCCCTGGTCAATCGTCTCGAACTTGTCCAAGACCCACTTTGAGGCGAGGCGGTCTCCCTCGGATCGGATGGAATGTCGATAGCTTCCATGAGTAGCGTGGCTAAGCTCGAGAACCCCATTTTCCGGCGTGAATCTTGCCGCAATGGACGCGATCTTCGGCGTTTCCTTTTGGCTGACCAACGCCCCGCCTTCCTCCCACAAAGAAAAGATTCGATCACCTACGATGCCCATTTTGGTGATCTGGAGAGAATCCACCGCGACGCCCTGGCAACCCTTAACAGGGTAGGACCACAGTTCTTTTACGACGACCTCTCTCATGACTTTTCCTGTGTTGTCGACCATACCCGAGCGTTCCCTCAGCGTAGTAGATGGCCCCTGAGCCGTTGAAACGCGTTCAGCTCGATGGGGAACGATTCATATGTCCCGAATCTACACCTCTTGCCGATATCCGTCATTGGTGTCGAGCCTGGTTCACATCCAAAACCGGCTTAAATGGCTATAACCCTCGGTCAGGTCGCATGCCCCTCGCTCGATCGAGCCATCGAACAAAGTTATAGTCGACAAGCCGCTTGGTCGGAAGGGACGGCGGCGCGGTCAACCCAGTTTCCGGAAGTCGAAATCGATCAGCTAGGAGTCTTCTATGGATGTAAGCCAGCGTCTTGAGCGTATGGAAAGTACCGAACAGATACGTAATCTGAAAGCGTTGTACTGCGACCTCTGCGATGACGGTTACGACGCCGACAAACTGTGCGATCTCTTTACCGAAAACGGGGTCTGGGACGGAGGTCGGTTGGGTCGTTTCGAGGGTCGCGAACGTATGCATCGTTTCTTTACCAACATGCCAAACGTCATGTCCGTCGCGATACATCATGTGACGAATTCCGCCATTGAACTCAGCGATGACGGGCAGTCGGCTGAGGCCCGATGGTATCTCATACAAATGGCAACGCAGAAAATCGAAAACAGGGCAGTCTGGCTAGCCGGTCGCTATGTCGACCAGCTTGTCCTTCAAGAAGGTGTTTGGAAATTTCGTCACGTTGCGCTTAATGCGCGCTTTTACTCCCCTTACGATCAGGGCTGGGCAGAAACGCCTTTTTTGGAAGCATGACGGTGAGTCAGGTTACTAGCAAAATCCAATATTTCCAGGCCGACGGTGGAGATATTACGACGCATCCGCCGCAGCACTACGATATGCGGAACCCCGCAACGAGAGGAGCCGGGGGTTCGATTACGGCAACCGTCATTCGAGATGCTCGGCAGGCTCAGGACGCAGACCTCGACACGAGCGGCTTTCAATTAATTCAACGCCCTACCGCCGTGTCCGATTTCTTGGATAACAAAGAAGTCATCCGCGTCTATTACGAGGAATGCAAGGCTTTGGCAAAGGAGTTAACGGGCGCATCCGTCGCCTTTACCTACGACCACTTAATTCGTGAGCCTGGACGGCAAATTTCCGGGGGTGGTACGGACGGTCAATCTTATGTGACGGGGAAAGAGGCCGGTGGTGGCTATATTGGGACCGCTCATATGGACTATACCGATAATACGACGTGGTCAAATTATCTAGCCTTACACAACGAGCAACCTCCGAAAACGCCTGTAAGGACCCTTTCGCTGAATTTTTGGCGGGGCTTGAGTCCGGTCGTTGACGACTATCCGCTCGCCATTTGCGATGCACGTAGCGTCACAGAGAAGGACTTGTTTGAGACCGTCGTCTACGGTTATGGAGCCAGCAACTATAGCTGGCACGACATTGGTATCGAGACCTTCAGCGTGAAATTTTCCGACCATCAGCGATGGTTCTATTACCCTCTCATGAGGCCCGATGAGGTGCTTGTATTCAAAGCCTATGATTCAGCTGGAGTGATTGGAAACACCTGTCCTCACAGTGCCTTTTCGAATCCCTCAGCGGATCCTGATTCGCCTGCTAGGCGCAGTATCGAGTTACGAGTCCTCTGTTTCATTACCGACTGAGCGACTGAGTTCGCGTCGACCTACAGTCCTCCATAGAGCGCGGAACCCAAAGCGATAACGCAGGAGCAGTGCAATAGACCGTCGATAGACCGTTTACCTTCGTTGTCCGCATGGTCTTCATTGATATCTACCTACTCTGTACTTACGATATTGTTAATCAATATCCATATGATGTGCTGGGAAAACGGCAAGGAGATTCTCTATGAGTGAAGCAGAGCAGGAAGCCGGGGAAATGCCGCAGCGCCTCTTCGATACTCGACAGCCATTCGATCTAACTGACGAGATGCAAGCCCGTGTCGAAGAACTCGGCCTCGAGAAGGTCGTCGAGCAAGCGAAAAACGACGGTTTCGGCTACATCTATGAGCCGACATCGATCGAGTTCAACAATCGGTTGCGCGAGACGATTTTGCGCATCACCAAATCCGATTCGAGCATGGGTGGCGGCGGTGCGAACATGCTGCTGCACAAGGACCCTATTTTCGAAGAAGTTGTGCTCAATCCAAAGATCCTCGCTATGGCCGAGATCATGTGCGGCCAAGGGGCAATGCTTTCGCAGTTGGCGGCCAGCGTGAAACCCAAGGGTGGCCCATCGTTACCGCTGCACGCTGATCAAAACTGGACTCCCGCGCCGTTTCCGGTGCACAACCAACTCGTCACCTTTTGCTGGGCAACCGATGAATACACGAAGGCAGGTGGCTCAACAAAGATCGTGCCGGGGTCATTCAAGCACCGCCGCCATCCAACAGAACAAGAAATGGAGGACGAGCCCGGCGCCATCGGCATGGAATGCCCCGCGGGAACAATTGCGTTCTGGGACGGGTCCACGTGGCACGGTAGCTGGGGACGCAGCCTCGACGGCGAGCGTGTTGTTCTTCATATCACGTTCAGTCGGTTGGCCATGCGGCCCGTCGAGAGTTACGACTTTCTCGACGAGGACTGGCTCGAAAACAAACCCTACGAAATGCGTGTGATGCTCGGTCGCGAAGACTTCCTCAACACGTCGGAAGGTGGGTTCGCCCACGGTGTGAAGTTGCCGCGTACGATGAACTGGGCGAAATCGTAATTCGCTGACGGCAAATCTGTTGAATCTGTTGCGACAGGGTGCGAGGCTCA
>UINC01000964.1_pt1 | contig 34873 bp, 27 predicted proteins | sample 5385821 | NCBI WGS metagenome assembly UINC01 (sample SAMEA4666929, study PRJEB26691) | marine metagenome | isolation source: Pacific Ocean | place: Pacific Ocean | collected 2011-10-13 | reverse complement strand
TTTTAACAAAAGCCTCGTCGAGCGAATAGAAATTCGGGTAGTCGTGATAATAGAAGTACATGATTCCGCGTGCTTGGTCCCAGGATTGGGGTTCCCAATTGTGGGCGCCGGCATTGGCGGGCAACATCCAATGACCGTTCTCTTCGTAGCGAGCTTCCGGGTTTTCAACGGGACGTCCTGTTTCCATGTCGATATGGGTAGCCCAGTTGATTCCTTCGGTGTATGGGTGCGCGCGAAGTAATGCCCCGTCGGTGCGATCAATCACGTAAAAGAATCCGTTCTTCGGCGCTTGTAACAACACCTTGCGTAACACACCGTCGACTTCCATTTCGGTCAGGGTCATATCCATGGCTGAACTGTAGTCCCAGTTGTCGCCGGGCGTTGTTTGGTAGTACCAATTCATGCGACCGGTTTCGACGTTCACGGAAACGATTGCCGTAAGAAATAGATCGTCGCCGCCACCTGGCGAACGAATAGCTCGTGGCCACGGCGCTCCGTTGCCCACACCGATATAGAGGCTGTTCAATTCTTCGTCATAGACAAGCGAATTCCACGCGGTTCCACCGCCCCCGAATTTCCACCATTCACCGCCCCATGTTTTTGCCGCTAGCTCCATTGCAGGGTGCTCGAAGGGCTTGCTCGGATCGCCGGGTACCAAGTAAAAACGCCAATCGAGTTCGCCGGTATCGGCATCGTAGGCGGTCACGTATCCTCGTCGTCGTCGGCTCTCCGAGCTACCTTGACCGATGTAGATCTTGCCAGCTGCAGCCTTAGGTGCACCGGTGATATTGAAGCGATCCAACGCCGATGGATGCCATGTGTCGACCTCCCAGACTTTCTCGCCGTTGCTCGCGTTAATCGCGAATAGTCGGCCGTCGAAGGTGGCGACGTAGACCCTTCCTTTGTAGACAGCGACACCGCGATTTGTCGGCAGGTCGAACGCGTACTGAATGTAGCCTCGGTCCGTCTCCGGATCGAAGGTCCAAATTTCATTCCCCGATATTGCGTCGATCGCGTAGACCACACTTAAACCGTTGGTGACGTACATCACACCGTCAACCACTAAGGGGGTGGCTTGCATCCGCTCCATCGATCCGATGGCCTTTGTCCAAGCGAGCCCCAAGTTAGAGACGTTGTCCTTATCGATTTGTGTGAGCATCGAGAATCGCTGCTCTTTGTAGGTTTGCCCGTAGGCGAGCCAGCTTCCCGGTTCGTTCGTGGAAGCTGCGATGATTCGTGCGTCGTCGACGTTACCGACCGACGACGCGACGATAGGTTCCGGTGTTTGTTGGGACCGTTCTCTTGTCGAAGGTGACTCGTCGGCGCAACTCGAGAGGAAAGTTATTACTAATCCAGTGATAACGCATCGAGAAAGTGGATCAAGGATCTTCGGCATCATGGTTGCTTTTGGCGTTCTGATTCGTTCGATGCAATTGTCGAGAACAATATCAGAATACCTATTTGCGCGAGGGAGAGGCGAGGTTGGCAGGGGAGATGGTTCGGACGTCGTTCTAGAAACGTTCAACTTCGTCGGAAACACTTGGCGATGGTTGCTCGGCTAAATCCTCCATCGTGGCGATGACTTCGACTATATTGTCGGACTAGACGCTTGGGTAAAACAATCGGTTCGAAGTGAAAGTCATAGTTAAAGTCGCCTTGTGGGTGCTTGGAATCATCGGTGTGTTGGCGATCGTTTTAGTAGCTCTCGTGTGGTGGTGGCTTCGTCCCCTAGACCATACGGTGCCCCATGGCGATGAATGTCTTGATCAACCGCAGGGCGCGTACGAACGGTGTTGGGATATTCTGGTGCCTGATGGTGTCGGAACGGAGGTTCCGCTGCTTCTCGATCTTCACGGGTACAGCGGCAACAAGACGCAACAGCGGGGCTTATCAGGCTTCGAGGAAATTGCGCTGCGGGAAGGATTCATCGTCGCTTGGCCTCAAGGTATCCAAAGAAGTTGGAACGCGGGTGGTGTCCAATGGTTATCGGCGAATGAGGCCCCCGAGGTGTCTGGTCAAGGCTGCTGCGGTACGGCAATTTTCGAAGAAATCGACGATGTTGCGTTTATACGCGACATGGTTGCACAACTAATGCACCAATACTCGATTGACCCCGTGCGCGTTTATGTCTCGGGACTTTCTAACGGTTGTGCGATGGCGCAGAGGTTGGCGGCGGAAGCAAGTGACGTTTTTGCGGGTGCCGCCTGCATGTCGATGTATTTATTGAGCGACGTGCCGGCGACCTATACACCGACGCCCGTTATGGAAATACACGGTACTGCTGACAGGGTCGTGGATTACTACGAAGGCAAATGGAATGGAGCAATGAAAAACTTCGATAATTGGAGAATTCGTAACGGGTGTTCGGGAGAGGGTGAAGTGGTTTGGCGGGAAGGTCGCCACGAACTTATGAGGGCATCCGGGTGTACTAATGGCGCCGATGTCGCACTACTTAGCGTGTTCGAAGCCGGTCATCTACCGTACAAGGGTAGCTCGCTCGACTTGAACACAAGCGAGATAGCGTGGACTTTCCTTAAGGAAACAGCGCTGAGATAACTTGCTTAGTCGCGCCGACTGATTTCACAGTCCGCTTCAAGCGCCGCGTTGGGAGAACAGCGTCCGTCTGTACACTCGACGGGCACACGATAAGGATGGCATATCGTTTCGTCGGGAAAATAGACCTCGGATCGGTCGTACTGGTTCGGCGTCGCACAGCCGCTGCAGAGGAAAATGAAATATCCCCAAAGCCAACGGCTGTGACCACTTCGCTTCAAGCCGCCAATGTCCCATTTGGATTTTCTGAGCCAGCGTGGGGGTCTCTCGTACTCCCTATTGCACTGAACGATCTTCGCCTCATGTCTTGACGTGTTATTTAGCCTCGCAGTACGTATGCGGATTATAACGACCGTCGATCGTGGGAGAATGCATAGAGCGAAATTTCTGGGACGAGACCGAGCGCGGAGGGAAGGGAAAGATTGCGATCTAGTATGATAAGTCGATGATTATTTGTTACTGCTTTCAAGTAACGAAAGAAGATATCGAGTCTCGCATTGCGAACGGAGAAACGCTTGCGGGTATTCGTGCGACGACCGGATTGGGATACGGATGTGGCGGTTGCGCGTCGTTGGCCGAACGTACCTGGGGCGTAGACTCGGAGCCGGAAGCTACAAATGGTTCGGGCCCAGGAACCGTCGGCGTCAAGAAGTTTCCGTAGCAGAGAGTCTCTGGAGAGTGAGGTGCACCGGGGGGCCAGGCCGATCGCATTAGCCTAAGCACGCGCCCGGGCCGGCGAAACACAGCAACCAGTTAACGATCACCGGGTGCCATATAGAACCAAATTGGTTGCTTTTCGCCAGCTTCCCGCATGGCAGATCGAGCTTCCAATAGGAGCTTTCCGCCCTCGGTGCTATCAAAAAACCAACGGGTCCCTGACCAAGCGGTGGGAATGTGATCACTAAGTCCTAAGGCGGCCATTTCGTAATAACCGCGTATGTCCTGAGCGACACGAGCAGGGACGCCGGGTATACCAGCTTCTTTCCAAGGGGTCCCACTCGCAACCCGAATCAAAGACAAGAGCGCGTCCTCGACGCCATCTGCCCCAACTACCCGTCCCGTCGCAGCGTGATTACCGAATTGTTGTACACCGCGATCGTACGCGGGACGTAGACCACGAGCTTCGTCGACAGCTGGATGTAATTCCGCATTACTACGTGGGGGTAATGGGCAAGCAAGGAGCTCAGCTCCATCGGTAACGGTTTCTTCAAACGTTTCCAAAACTGGTCCTTCCGCTTGAAGTAATCGAAACGCGTGGTCTAGTACTCGATGTTGAAATACCGGGTCGCCAGGTTTTCCTAGTGGCCGACCCAGGGGGAAATCGCACCAGAGTCCGCGAGGGGGAGCGGTGCTTTCGATTTGTTTTCTAATCGATCCAAGTGTGACGGTTGCAATGCCGTGTGCTTCGAAGACATGGGCGAGCGTACTCACGGTACGCGTACACAAGGGTCAGACCGGAGTCAGTAGTACGACGTCGACACCTTGCTTTTTCAACAGCGTAGCGCCGGCCGGGCCACTATCCATTCGGATTGCGGTCAGGTCAAACTGATTGCCTGCATACGATAGATGCGAGTCTGACACTTTTCCGATCGTTCCTTGAGCGGCGAGCTCGTCGAGCCGGTCCAACGGAATAACGGTGTTGATGTCGCTGGCGAAACCGACACTGTCGAAGTTTGGGCTCCAATGACCTGTCTGATAATCGCGTTTTTTTCCGTCCAACACACGGAATCCGGTGTCGCTGGGAGCGAAATCATCTTGATCGGCATGATGAAGGGAGGCCGAAGTGACGACTGCCACTGTAGCGTCGCTGAGATCGGGTGGAGTGGTAAAAGCAGCCGTCTCGAAGACGGGAGCTTCGACATTTTCTGCCATCTCCTTTACCTGCCTGTCCGCCATCCGGTGCCTCCTAAGGAAATCAACGAGTTGAAATGGTTATTGGAGCCGTCGCCATTAGTTTCGCACGCGGCACTTGATACCCGTTAGCTAAATCGGTTGACTGATACTGTAGGTATCTGGTTTGAGCTTTTTCGCTGCTTCCGGTGTTAACTCGCCCACAGGATTGAACACACCCTTCTCGAGCTCTTGTCGAACTTGCAAGGCGTTTTTGCTCAGTCCCATTCGACGCAACAGCTTATCGCTCGCATTAGCGATGATGTCGGGATTGACCATAAGCATCCAGCTCTCTTGCTGACGAAGCCACGTTTTGTTGTTGGCTTGAGTCATTACATAACGCCATTCGTCCGACCGGTTGGCGCCAGTGCCGTGTAGCGTCCTTCCGTCAAAGAGCATCACGGTACCTGCCGGGGCCTCCAGATTGATGGCGGGGGGCAGCTTTCCAACCTCTCCACCACTTCCGGCGTCGGAAAGAATCCGATGGGAGCTCGGAATTAATAATGTGCCTCCATTCTCTTCGTTGACGTCCTGAAGTATGTACATGGTGTTGACTAGCACAGGTGACTGCGGCGTTTGTAATGGAAGGATGGCTCCCTGGTCCTGGTGAAGCATCTGTGGTTTGCATCCGGGATAGGCGATGTTCCCGGCCATGCTATAGCTATACCAGCGCGTGCCTAAAAACTCGTTCAGTAGTTGTTCGATGACACGTGCCCCTTGAATCCATTCTGGGTCGTGTTCAATGCAACGCCGGAAACACTCACCTTTGTTGATGAGATACCAGACGATCTGGAAGAACGGCGTGAAGTGGGCAATCTCCGCAACGCGTTCGGCTTCGGCTTGTTCTTCGAGCCGAGCTCGAATCACGACACGGGACTCGTCGCCGATTGCGCCCTCGATCAGGCAAAAGCCCCAGTCGAAAAAGTCGTGTCGCAATTGGTTTAGGTCTTTGGTCGGCGTTGGTAAATCGTAGTTCTTCCAATAAGCATGTTTCCGGGGAACCGTTGTGTCGTAGAATTTTCCTTTCCCCCAAACGAGCTCGTCATCTCCTGCTGGAACCTGAAGCCAAGGATTGTTGGCAAGCATGGACTTGTATGGCTCCTGGGACTCGAGAAATTCCTTGAACGGCAAAAAGGCGTTTTCTGATGCGGCGTCGATCGCCTCTTGACTGAATTCGTCCGGAATAGGCATGACGGAACCCTAACCAGCGAGCGATGATTTGTTGTTCGACGAAGGGCGAAAATCACTTGCCCGATGATCCGCGAAGGTCGGAGCAAGTTCGGATTCCGACTCGCCAGCAATTCGTGATGCCCGTAGTGTACGGGTGTGATTTCTATCGTATGGCCTTGCTCGATGCATGACGCATCGATTGTCCCAAACGACGATGTCGCCGACACACCAACTATGTTTATAGGTCCTAGGTGCTTGGCACGCACTCTCTAACAGATCGGATAATAATGTCTCCGACTCTTGCGAGCTCATTCCTGGAATTCCGTAGGCGTGCCGTCCGGTATAGATGGATTTTCGTCCGGTCTCGGGGTGTGCCTTGACGATGGGTCGAAGAGGAGCGCCTTTGTCATGAAACCCGTACATGTGATCGGTGGTGTGAATGTACCCGGATCTCGATTGCGAGTAATACAGCGAATGATAAGCGGAGAGTCCCTCCAGTTTTTTCTGCGTATCTTCATCGAGCTCATCCCACGCAGCTCGCATGTCCGCAAACTCGGTTTCACCGTTTTTCGGCGGTACGACCAGTGCCGCGAGCATGCCGGCTTTCGCAGCAAGCGGCATGTAGGTACTGTCCGTGTGCCAGCCCTCGTTTCCTTTCAAGAGACGGTAGCCTTCGTCTTCTGGGTTGGTTAATTCGCCATTTGGTTTTTGATTCGATAATTGGACTGATGGGCCCGGTTGTTGCGGATGCATCTTTTCCGGATTGCCGAAACGTAAAGCCAACTCGCCTTGTTCATCTTCGGTCAAGTGCTGGCCAGGGAAAATCAGAACGCCATATTCCAGGAAGGAGGCATGGATTGCCTCCCAAAGGTCATCCGTCACGCTCGCAAGGTCGACGTCGGTTATGACTGCGCCGAGCGTGGCTTCTGTAGCGGTGACATTCATTGGCCACGTCCATCACTATTTAAGACGAAACATTTTACCCATTTCCGCAGTCTTGCCGCGATCGTTGGTTTTGTGGATCAGTGTATGTGTCTCGCACTCGATGCGTGGCAGGTCCGGTTAAGGGATCACTAGCTTCGTTTTGACGACCGTCTAAGCCTGCAGTACTTTTAAGGGGGTCACTTGCAGTAATACCGGAAAGGGGGGCTCACAGGCGTCGGGAGGGGAGAGAGATACCTGTGAGCCCCGAACTGAATCTTCTTGTTGGTTAGTATCCGTTTCTAAACACTTTGACCGGAGAACTGGTCAATGGTTCCACACTGGTCGCGTCGAGAAGCATTGAAACCGTTTCGGGCGGATATTCGTTAGGGTCTCGCTCTGACAACTTGATCGTGTGCCGAGTTGGACGTCGTTTTCGTAAGGATATTTCGCTGCTTAATGGACGGACGCGACGTATCGGGCGATCTTGCTATGAAAAATGGAGAGCATTCGATGGCTGAAAATTCAAACCCGCGTTTTTTCGACCTTGTTGGTAACGTTCGCGCGATGCGTAGGTTAAAACCTGATCCGGTTCCAATGGAATTGATCTGGAAAGTCCTTGACGCTGGAGTGCAGGCCCCTTCTGGTCAAAATACCCAGCCCTGGCGATTCGTGTTGGTGTCAGAACCGACGGGTAAGAAATGGTTTGCCGATCGCTACAGGCGAGCTATCGAGGAGAGATCCGCATCGGCCCAAGGTAGCTCCGGGCGCCAGAAAAACCCAGGCCGCCAATTGCAGGCTCTCTATTATCAGATGGATCACATGCATGAAGTACCGTACCTGTTATTCGTGTGTGGAAAATGCGACTGGCCGTTCAAGGTTCCTGAGCACGAGCGTGTGGGCGAAGGCCCACCAAATTATGGGGCGGTGTATCCATGCGTACAGAATATCCTGTTGGCATGCCGAGCTTTGGGACTTGGTGCTGCGTTAACCACCATGCACCAGGTGTTCGAGGAAGAACTGCACACCTATTTTCATATCCCTCCGGATTATGGCGTCGTGGTGACCGTACCGATCGGCTACCCAATGGGCAATTTTGGACCTGTGACAAGGCGTCCGGCTGAAGACGTTACTCATATAGAGCGTTGGGGATAATCTCGCCGATGACAGGCGTGGTTAGGTCATGTCTGCCTGGGCTAGACGAATATTTCGCCTTGCAGATATTTTTTTGTTTGGCCACCGATGAATACTCGAGAACCGTTTAACTCGCAATAAAGGCGCCCAGACCGTTGTGATAGCTGTGCAGCAGCGAGCTTGGTTTTGCCAGTTTTCTGAGCCCAATAGGGAACCATGAGTGTATGCGTGGAGCCTGTAACAGGGTCTTCCGGGACACCGGTGCGCGGCGCGAAAAAACGAGAGACAAAGTCCACTTGGTCACCGGGGGCTGTGATTATGACTCCCCTGCAGTCTAGCTTGGCAAGTAATTTGAAGTCCGGGTCCATAGTGTGGATGGCCTTCTCGTTCTCGAAGACTGCTAGGAAATCGTCGCGGCCTCTGTATAACTCGACGGGCTTTGCGCCTAAAGCCTGTACGAGGGTTTTGTTCTTTTTCTCGGTTCCAGGTTCTTCCGCGGGAAAATCCAAGTAGATCAAGTCGTCCCTTTTAACCGCGCTCAGAGCACCTCTTTTTGTCGAGAAACTAATTTGCGAGGAGTCTGGGGGTAAGTGGTTGTCAAAGAGAATACGTGCGCTTGCTAGCGTTGCGTGGCCACACAAATCAACTTCCACGACGGGGGAAAACCATCGAATCAAGAATGGGGTCGATGCAACGTTTACGAATGCCGTTTCTGATAGATTATTTTCGAAAGCGATGGATTGCATAGTCGCAGCGTCGAGGCATTCCGTGACAGTGACTACCGCTGCGGGGTTGCCGTGGAAAAGTTCTTCTGCGAACGCATCAACGTAATAGATGGGTAATCTCATTCGGACTACCCCAGAATTCCATCAGGTATTCTAGGCGTGCTGGACTGTGGCCAAATCAAGACGATTTCGGTTTGCTTCGGACTTTCGCCCCAAGGTTCCCCCCGGGAGAGGGTTGTTTGTCGTCCGACTCCCTGAACAACCCATCGGTGTTTCGTGTCACGTGCGTTGTAGAAAATTCCCTTGACGCGGTGTATTTCTGGCGGAAGTCCGACGAGCCATCGATTGAGGTCGTTAGGATCCAATGAATTGCTCGCAGAGAACGATTTTGTATCGAACACCACGTCGCCAACGATTACTTGAGAGTGGTTCAACTCCTGAATTTCGAACACGCCATGAGAAGCGAATTCACTGCTCTGGACGACAGAGACACCCGCTGCTTGTTCCTGAATCCAACGCCGAAGTGATTGCCACTCGCTGCCGTCGATTAGCTTCGTGATTAGAACTTGATCGGCTTGACGGAGCTGCTCTGTGACCAGCGGGCCAACGAACTTATCCTGTGACAATTGTCGGATCCGGTTAGCGTCAGCTATTACAAGTGTTCCGCCGGGTGAGAGGCCGGGCCAGGTTTTTGCATATGAAGCGATTTTCGCTGGATATGCGACGCCGCTCGTTTCCACGAGTAAAGCGTCGAGGCGCGGCGCGATATTCAAAAGAGTCTCGATGCCTGAACCAAGCTCGTTTCCGAGCTGACAACATACGCAACCGTTGACGAGGGAAATCAATGGCCCATCGTTTCCCTGGATCAACTTCGCGTCGATGTTTATGTCGCCGAAATCGTTGACCAGAACGCCAAACCGCCGTCCGTGATCGCTGGCAAGAACTCTGTTTATCAATGTCGTTTTGCCGGCGCCGAGGTAGCCGCCAATGACGATAAAAGGGACGTCAGCCATTGATAAGGTGGGCGGTGCCTTTGAACACGGTTGCGTCAACGGCAATATCCTTTAAACCCTCTACACCGACAGCATATGGATCGGTGTCGAGAACCGTGAAGTCGGCGCTTTTCCCGGCTCGCAAACTACCAATCTCTTCCTCCATACCGAGGACGTAGGCGGCATCGATAGTGATAGTGGCTAAAGCCTGGTCCAACGTTAGAGTTTCCTCGGGACACACGACGTCGCCATCCAAGTTTCGTCGCGTTGATGCAACCCAGGCGTTGTTTAGGGGAGATGCGGGCGCCATTGTGAAGTCCGAATGGACTGCGGTACGAATGCCGGCGCGTACGCAAGAACCAACACGAGCCATTTGATCTGCACGTTCGTGTCCGATCCCCTGTTGAGCATAGATTGCAGAAAGCTCGTGCACGTAATACACGTTAGCCGAAACTAATGCGCCGAGAGCGGCGATTCGAGCGACTTGTTCCGGCGTCGAGAACCCAAAATGCTCGATCGTGTATCGGTGATCAAAGCGTGGTCGTTCCCACTGCAGGGTATCTAATGCATCGAGAGCCAGTTCCAACCCGAGGTCACCGGTGCAATGAACATGAATTTTGTAACCAGCGTTCCAATATCGACGGGCGATGTCGATGAATTGCTCGGGTGCGACCAGCCATTCCCCGAGATGGCCGTCAATGTATCCAGGTTCCTTAAGCTGAGCGAGTTGAGAAAAGAAGGCGCCGTCGGTGAAAAGTTTGACGTGTTTTGGAAATAATAAGCGCTCGGTATCTCGATCGGCCAATGCTTCAATGAAACTAAGCGCTTGATCGTGCCCGCCTTGTATCGATGCAATATTGGCTGCCGAGGGAACTAAAACTGTTCTGAACGGAGTATTTTCACTACCCAACACGTCCTTGGTGCCTTGCCATTCCATGTCGAAATTAAACAAACCCACAGCCATGTCACCGAGCGTTGTATGGCCGCCATGGTGAGCGACTTCGACGAGTCGTCGCAAACCGTCTTGATACCGTTCGTTTGACAGAATGTATGGGTTGAGTTTGACGATGGCGTACGCGAGGCCGTTCTCATAAAACCTGCCAGCGCCAAGGTCGATTTGTTGTTTGCCAGCGGCCTCGTTGGCTGTAATACCCAGCCATTCCATGGCAGCGTCATTCATGTATAGCTCATGAAATGATCGATGCCAGACGATAATCGGTCTGTCGTTGGACACGGCATTCAGCAATTCTCGGTTCATTGGACCGTGCCAAAGTTGGTGATAGCCCCAAGTAAAGAGTGGTTCGTCGGGCGTTAGTTCCGAATGAAGCTCGTGTAGGCGGCGAGAAAAGTCTTCCGGCGTAGTCACTGGTTGCACGGTTTCCCACGGCAGTTCCCATCGTGTCGCCGTGATGAAACGCATTGGCAACAACACAGCCGCCATTGAGGGGTGTAAGTGCGGATCAATGAAGCCCGGAACAACGACTTTATCTGCGAACTGATCGTTGATGTGGTACGGATGAGCTTCCAGCCAGGGTTTGAGCGTTTCGAGCGTACCGACTTCCACGATCCTGCCATTTTTGGTAGCTATTGCCGTGGCGTAGGGCCACGAGCGATTCATTGTGATTATCTTTCTTGCAGTAAAAACTGTGAGTTCATTTGTGGCCATAGTTATTACTGTCTCACCCGCAAAGAATCTGGATCGTACATCGGCCGGAGGCTCGCGGCAGCTGGAAATCTAGTGCCTGCGATCTCGATTTCAAATGCACCGCTATCTATAAAGGCGCGGGTTATCGGGTGCTTAGCGCTGATATAGCCGAGAGCCACGTTCCCACCCAAGGTGTGGCCATAATTCGCTGATGTGACATAACCAATCTGCTCTCCGTCTCGAAAAATTGGCTCGTCGTGGTACGGCCGAGCATTTTGGTCGGGTAAAAGAAATTGTGTTAGCCGGCGGACTACGCCCTCATCTCGTTGGCGGAGTAACGCGGCCTTACCGATAAACGCGATCTCTTTATCGAAGGCACAAGCGAAGCCAAGACCGGCCTCAAGTGGCGTATCTCCGTCCCCTATATCGTGTCCCCAATGGCGATAGCCTTTTTCGATCCGACAGGAATCAAGTGCGTGATACCCCGCAAGGCCAATTCCGAGTGGTTTGCCTGCTTGGAACAAGACGTGAAAAAGCTCGACTGCTGCGTTCCACGGACAGTACAACTCCCACCCGAGCTCGCCCACGTAGGTAATGCGCTGGGCCCAACAGGCAAGGCCATTTATTTCAAGTTCTCGCCCGGTTCCAAATGGGAACGAATCGTTATCGAGATTCACAGGCGTCAATGTTGAGAGCAGTTTACGGCTTAGGGGACCCATCACACTCAAGACCGCCCAATCTTCAGTAACGTCGGATACCGCACAGTCTGTGCCCGCCGGAATATGGTCCAGTAACCAATGCCAGTCTTTACGCCTAGTTATTGGTGCGGTAATGATTCGAAAGGCGTCTTCACCGATCCTCGTGACTGTGACGTCGGCTTCGATTCCAGCTCGTTCATTCAACCAAGGAGTGTAGGTGATCGAACCTATCGCCCGACCTACCTTGTTTGCACAGATTCGTTCCAACGTACGTTCGGCATCCGAACCAATAACGTCAAATTTCGCAAACGACGTTTGATCGTAAAGTGCTACGCGTGCTCTTGTCGTCTCGTGCTCATTTTTTTGGTTACCGTGCCAATTCTGTGGCCCGTAACTGTATTGGTATTTGGGATTTGTTCCGGGATCGGCAAACCAGTTGGCCCGCTCCCAGCCAGCTAATTCGCCGAAGCAAGCTCCCTCTGCCATAAGGTGGTCATGAAGTGGACTACAAAGTACGTTGCGGCTGGTCGTGTATTGTCGATGCGGCCAGTGCATCCCGTACAGCATACCCAGAGTCTCGCTCACTCGGTCGCGGAGATAGACAGGCTCGTTTTGGAAAGAGAAAGTACGTCGTATATCTACTTCCCAAAGATCCGGTGGTGGGTAGCCACGCATTATCCATTCGGCGATTGCCATGCCAACGCCGCCTGCGGATTGAATGCCAATCGAATTAAATCCTGCGGCGACGAAATAGCCTTTGAGTTCCGGGACCTCACCGATGAGGTAGCGATTATCGGATGTGAAACTCTCCGGCCCATTAAAGAAACGCGATAGTCCCGTTTCCCCGATCCGCGGTACGCGTCGGATTGCGCCTTCAAGTATAGGCGTCACGTGCTCGAGGTCTTCGGGCAGTTCACCGAAGGAGAAATCGCGGGGTATCCCGCTCATCCCCCAAGGTTTACCTACTGGCTCGAATGCCCCGATAAGGAGCTTTCCTGCGTCTTCCTTGAAGTAGGCGCAACCGTCGAAGTCTCGCAATATCGGCAGATCTGAAGGGAGATCGCCGATGGGTTCCGTCAGGCAATAGAAGTGTTCGCAGGCGTGCAACGGAACGTTGACGCCAGACGTTTGGCCCAATTCACGCGCCCACATACCGGCACAATTAACGACCACATCCGTGGTGATGTAACCGGCCGATGTTTCCACGGCTTGGACGTAGCCATCACGTTGAATGACCCTGATCACGGGCGTTTTTTCGATGACACGTGCTCCGTATAACCGAGCACCTTTGGCAAGCGCCATAGTGACGTCGACCGGATTGATCTGGCCGTCGTTGGGATAGTGGACCGCGCCAACCACGTCATTAATCTGGGCCAATGGCCATAACTCGGAGACGCCGCTTGCGGAGATTTCTTCTGCTCGAATGCCGAGACTGCGGGCGATCGTCGCACCGCGCCGCAACTCTTCCCAGCGTTCTCGAGAGGTAGCGATTGCGACGCTGCCGTTACGTTTCATACCAGTGGCTTGACCAGTCTCTTCCGGGAGTTTTTCGTACAACGATGCGGAATACCGAGCTAAATCAGTTAGCGCGCGAGTACCACGGAACTCTGAAAGGAGGCCGGCGGCATGCCACGTTGTCCCACTCGTCAACTGATCTCGCTCGAGTAGAAGAACGTCGGCTCCTAATCTCGCCAGGTGGTAGGCGACACTGCAACCTATGACACCACCACCCAAAACGACGACGCCTGCGGTCGCAGGCTGTTCCTGGCGCGTGAACTCCTCAGGATTGGCGGTAGATTGTTTCAAATAATCACACGGGGCATGGAAACGACTACCTATAGCCGTTGGTGCTAATAAGTCGTGTGCGGCGTAAGTGCGTCAAGAGACACCCGAAAAATGGCGCGATTTTCGTTGGTTATTAATAGCGAATCGTTTGTCTCCCACACGACTGCTTCATTTTGCTGTACCAGGTTGCGGTCGAGGTCCAATACACGAGCGTTCGATCGCAACCATTTATCTTCATTTAAAGGTCGTTCAAAAACCCACAGCCGAGCGTACGTCAGAACGGCTAAACGATCTGAATCGGGGGATACGTCCGCTCCGGTAGCCAAGGTAATTCCGCTATGGCGGTCCACCAGCGTTAACACGTTATCTTGACCCGTATGGTGCGTATCGAGTCGATAGAGCTTGGTACCAGGCTCCCATGCCAAGGGCTTTCCAGGCTGTCTGTGTTTGGTCAAGAAGTAGAGCTTCCCCTCGAATGTGAAGACGGCCTCACAATCGAAGTGCCATCGTTTCGCTGGATATTGGAGTTGATCTGGGTACCGGATCGGTAAGAATTTGGCTGCTCGAGTCTTATGAATGTAGTTTGGGTTGGGTTCGTTCACGACATACACGCCAAGATCTCGTCTTGCGTTGTTATTGTTTCCAACGTCAGCGATGAAAAGCTTGCCGTCGGCAATCGCAATATCCTCCCAATCCTGATGCCATGCGTTGTCGATGGAGTAGCCCTCCCATCTATCCGATGATCGATCGGGGAAAAGGACCTTGACGAGGGATGGCAACACCACGTTACCGTCGACTTTGATCGCAAAGATCCTCGGACTATCGCCCGAGTCGTTGTGGACCCAATAAATATCCTTATACGTTGAAGCAACAATGCCGCTCATTTCGTCGAGTTGCGGATGTGTGACTTCGGCAATTTGTTCGATATCGGCAGCGAATACTGGGCAGATAAAAAGAGCCGAGAGAGACGTGAGCAAGCGTTTCATAGAAAGGCGTCGTTGCTATTGAAAAAGGCAGGTTGCCCGCAGTTCGATACTTTTACGAGCAGGATTACCGGCCGATATATTCGGATCTCGAAAGGCGGAATGGGGCGTCCAGAATGGTTTGCCTAAGGCAGCTCGTTCACTGTCATAGGTTCGTAACGTCAACACTTCTTGGTCTGTCATTTCCGGAAAAGCAAACCATCGATGCTGGTCAATGGATTGCGGTGCTTTTACGCCGAACGTGTCAAAACCGAAAGCGCCACCCGCGTAACTAGACACATGGAAGTCCTGAAGTTCGTTGCGGGAAACGGACTCAGCTTCACAAAGTGCCAGGGGCAGGTCCATTCGAGGCTCACCTACGTTACGCCAGAACTGTAGGATCAGTATGCGCGCTGAAGCGCGAAACGCTTCGGGTCCAATCTTTGCTCTCTCTAAAGCGTTTTTCACTCCGTCCTCGGCGCTTTCGTAGTATTCACAAATCGAGTTTCCATAGGTTTCGGTGAAATCAGAATGTACGAACTGAATAGGGGCGTAATCGGAGTGGACTAACGCTTGTTCAGGATTTCGGTTGATATGTCCTTCCACTAAGGCATGTGTACAACCGGACAAGACTTTTGCTAGCGAAGTCATTTCATCGTAATAGAGGTTGACGATTTCGTCGTCATCATCCCAATTCAACACCTTTGAGCGGTGAGCCATTAACTCAAAACCTTGTTGCTCCCAATGTGCACTCGTGGCTGACATCCTGCCGTTGAAAATGGTGACGTTTTTGGGCTCGATACCATGCGCGTTCACGTAGTTGAGCTCTGTTTGGCAAAGAATCTCTTCTGCCATGAATTTTCTCCATGCGTTTATGTAGCCGAGTTCTGTTCAGTGCGATCACGTGAAATTCGTCGCGGGAATGCGCAAACACAAACTCACGTCGTTGGCGATGAACGGTCCTGTCTCGCGTTTGTCATAGAATATAAGAGATCGAGATGAACCAATACGGTTAAAAACGGTCCCCGCCATTTAGGGGAGGGGCGACGGCCCGGAGATTGCCCGTACGCGCGAGCGAATACGAGGGGCGTTAAGAGTTTCCCACAGATGCCGCCGACTTGGATCAAAGAATCGATCGCGCGGCACGGGTATTATGGTAGCGGGGCGGCTATTTCGATGTGCCCCGACAACTAGGATTCGCATGAATAATGTTAAGCATACGGAGTCGACGGACGTACTGATTGTTGGTGCGGGGTTTGCCGGGATGTATATGTTGTATCGACTTCGCGCCATGGGCTTGTCCGTACAAGTGCTGGAAGCTGGAAGCGGGGTAGGTGGCACGTGGTTTTGGAATCGCTATCCCGGCGCGCGGTGCGATGTCCCGAGCATGGAGTATTCGTTTAGTTTTTCCGACGAGCTACAGCAGGACTGGGATTGGTCCGAAGTGATGGCGGGTCAGCCGGAAATTCTGGACTATGCGAACCATATTGCTGAGCGATTTGACTTGTTGCCCCAAATCCTTTTTGACACGCGGGTCAAATCGGCAACGTACAACGAGGGCACTCGTCAATGGCTGATTAGTACCGATGCCGGAAAGTCGTACGAGGCACGGTATTGTGTGATGGCGACCGGCTGTTTATCGGTGCCGAACACACCGTCGATCGTGGGCGCCGACAATTTTCTCGGCCCGGTATATCACACGGGACGGTGGCCACATGAAGGCGTGGACTTTACGGGGGTGAGAGTTGGATTGATCGGTACTGGTTCTTCGGGGGTCCAATCGATACCGGTGATTGCCAAGGAGGCGGCGCACTTAACGGTATTTCAGCGGACCCCGAACTACACAATGCCCGCAAATAACCGCCCGCTCACGGAGGAGTTTCGAGCAGAAGCAAAGGCCAATTACGACGAAATCCGGCAACAACAACGTGCGTCGCTGGCAGGGATCATAGGGTATGGTTTTGGCTTTGGCGGCGCCGACAACGCGCCCCCCACAGACTCGATACTCGAGACGACTGCTGAACAACGCAGGTCGTCCCTAGACCAGGACGGTTTTGCTGCGATCAGTCGTTATCTGGATATCGGTCTCGATCCGAAAGCCAACGAGCTTGCCTGTGACATGTACCGAGAACAGGTGGAGCGTGTAATCGATGATCCTGAAGTTGCGGATCGGCTAATGCCCCGCGACTACCCGATTGGCTGCAAGAGGCCCGTGATCGACAGCCACTATTACGACGCCTTTAACCAAGATAACGTTACTTTGGTCGATCTCCGTCAAGGCGGTATCGAAAACATTACCGAAACGGGGGTGAAGACTAAACAGGGATCTTACGAGTTCGATGCCTTGGTCTACGCGACAGGATTCGATGCCATGACCGGGGCATTGTTGAAAGTCGAAATCAAAGGTCGAAAAGGAACGCGTCTTGCCGACGTTTGGGAAGCAGGCCCTCGAACCTTTTTGGGACTGCAGATCCATGGGTTTCCGAATATGTTCACGATCACGGGACCTGGAAGTCCGTCGGTACTAAGCAATATGCTCGTCTCTATCGAGCAGCATGTCGATTGGATTAGCGATTGCATCGCGCATATGGATCGACGCCAGCTTCGTTCCATTGAACCTACGGCCGAAGCTGAGCAAAGTTGGATAGAGCACGTCAATGAAGTCGCCAAAGGTACGATGTTTACGGCTCCAAGTTGTAATTCGTGGTACTTGGGCGCAAATATTCCAGGCAAGCCTAGAATATTCATGCCCTACGTTGGCGGCGTCGGCGCCTATCGGAAAAAATGCGACGAGATTGCATCGAACAACTACGCTGGATTCGTTCTATCTTCCTAGCTAGGCAGATGACGTTGAACCGCGAAAGATTACTCGTTGTGCGAAACCTTGCAGGCACGCGCTAGCGGCTGGCGTTCTCCCAATAACTGTGGGTGCCGACGCATATGCGTTCTGGCAACTTAATTGAGGCAATAGGGCCGCTTGGTAGGTCGTCGGCGTTAAATACCAAGCAGCTCGAGGAATCTTCGTTCATATCTGAAATGAGCGTGACGACATATCCACCGTCCTCACGATCTATTGTACGCGCTGGTATAACGGGGCTTTCGCTCGCGTAGACGCCTGGTCGAAATTCGTAGCCTTGCCGTTCACCCGTTTTCACGTTGAGCCGAGTGATCCCATTGAACAGAAACCATCCTGGTTTCGTCGTCATCTCCCAAACATACTGGTATGGCTTACCCGCGACATCCGGATTAATCATTCCAAATTCCGAAATCGTATCGTCGAGCGGTTGTTCGGAGACGGAACCGGTTTGCATGTTGAACCGCCACCGATAGGCACGCGCCCCGACGGAATGAATGTCCAACATTCGATATGGGATCAGGTTTTCAGGTAAGTCGACGCTGACAGCTTTGGACGGGTCCTGGGCGTATCCGTCGAGTATGACTTCGTCGCCTTCCTCGTATGCGTTGATCCAGTGCAATACGTACGTTGGTTCAGCTTCGAACCAACGGATATCACTTACCTGGCCTCGTCGAGGAATGACTGCGAAGCGACTGGGTATATCTCGGAAAAAACGAACAGCGTGCGCGCCGTGACCGAGTGCTTCAGGGTCCCAGAAAAGTGGCAGGTCGTTGAGGATTGCATAGTTTTCTGTGAACGCCATGTCGTGTGGCAGTCGGGGTCCGGGCAACTCGATGGGAACGTAATGCACAAGTTTTCCGTGAGAATCGACCACGCCGTAGTGCATGTATGGGTTTTGTTTTGAGTAATTGAAAAACAGCATCTCGCCCGATGATGGATCGACTTTCGTATGCGCTGAAACTCCCCACCCAGGCGTAACGTCCTTTGTCCAGTTCGCCTTACCCAATTGATGGAGCGTCTTGGGATCAAGCTCGTAGATGTCGCCACATTGGTAAAAACTGGTCGTTGCTCGACCTCGGTGGACAACCACGTCGGTGCTTGACGAGTCTTTGAGGCCCGTTCGGGCTCCCCAGCCTTGGCGCTTTGACTTCTGAGGATTTTCCATCAAGCCGGCCCAAAGCGGTGTTCCAGATTCAAGCTCGGCGTTAAATCCATCGGTACGTATATAGCGATTGCGATATTCAACGTTTCCCGAGTCGAACGAGACGGAATGCAACATGCCATCGCCATCGAATGGGTGGTAACGCCCTATTGCTCCATGCAATGGGTTTTCGGTGTTCCTCAAATACACGCCGTTGAGGTCTAGGGGCAATTGGCCGATCACATCTAAATCGAAGGCGTCGAACTCGCGTGTGTTGGGCTTCCACGGACCGGTCCGATAGGGATGGTCATCGTCAAGTGGAAGATTGCCGTGAACTTCGTCGACCAATTGAATCTTCATTCGCTCGTGATACATGGTCCGACTTCGAGCGTCAATGACCAGTTTAAGGCTCGATCCCAATTCCGTACTAACCACCTCATCGGAGTTAATGTTCCCTCTCTTATGCGACAAATGATGAACCCCTGGAAGTGTTTCGAGTAAACGACCGAATGGGTCGAGCAAACATAGTGGAAGGCCAGTGACAGATTAGGGCGACAGGGGTACGTTTAAGAGCAAGGACGCTGTGTATTTGTTGAGGAATTTCTATATGGCGGCACGTACAGGTGCGCAATACATCGCTGGACTGCGAGACGATCGATCTATTTGGGTGAATGGATCGCGCGTAACAGACGTTACTGACTACCCCGGTTTTGCCGGATCATTACAAGGACTCGCGGGCTATTTTGATTGGCAACACACCCACGCGATCGAATGTCTCTCAGACGGAGAAAATATCAGTCACCAAATTCCTCGTTGTTTGGAGGATCTGTCAAGACGACACGTTGGATTGGAGCGGCTAGCCCGATACAGCGCCGGGATGTTAGGACGGACGCCGGATTATGTGAACGTCACCTTTGCCGGATTTGCCGGACAACCGAGTATATGGAAGCAGGAGGGCAATGAGGGAGGCTATGAGAACCTCGTAGCCTTCCAGCGAGAAGCGGCCGAAGGCGACCTCGCGTTAACTCATACCATCATCCATCCGATCGTCGACAAACGCACGCGCGACTATGAGGGTGAAAACAGATCGCTCGCACTCAATAAGGTAGATGAGACGGCTGAGTCGATCGTTGTCAGCGGTGCACGTATTCTTGCGACGTTGGGTCCGTTCGCGGACGAGCTTACCGTTTATCCGGGACATCCGATTCCTAAAGATCAACCGGAGTTAGCGCTGGCATTCTCCGTACCGATGAACACGCCCGGGTTGAAGGTAATCTGCCGTGACCATTACGGAGTCGACCGTGACGAATTCGACCTCCCGTTTTCCAGCCGTTTTGACGAACAGGATGCATTTATCGTTTTTGACGACGTCGAAATACCGAAGCACAGAGTTTTCTGCGATGGCTTACCTGGCGTCTACAACTCGGTTATGGGGCGCGGATGGACCGGAAACATCATGCAACAAACGAGCATCAGGGCTCAGGTCAAACTTGAATTCGCGTACGAACTGGCCACAAGGATGGCGGTAGCTACCGGTCAAAACGAACGGCCTGATATTGCTCAAATGTTGGGGGAGTTATGGAGCTATGCGGAACTTACCCGATCAGCCGTATACACCGCTGAAAGTCAGGCATTCGACTATGGTGATGGGGTTTGGTTTTGCGATGAACGACCGTTTGTAGCATTGCGGCCGACCATGCCAGGCTGGATGGTCCGTGCGAATGAGATTCTCAAACTGATTGGATCGCACAATTTACTCGCGACTCCGGCTGCGGCCGATTTCGATGATGAAGAACTCAAACCGATCTTGGATAAATACCTCAAAGCTGCGGACGGCATGAATGCCAAGGACCGCAGTCGGCTGTTCAGAACTGCATGGGACTTTGTTGGGTCTGCCTTGGGCGGTCGAACCGAGCTCTATGAACGTTTTTACCTTGCTTCCTCAGCCCGCATGTACGGCGTCGCGCATGCGGTGGCACAACGTGATCGTGAATGGGAAGCGGTGCCCACATTCTGGTCCCAAGCAGATCGGTGATAGTTCAAGGAAGGAAAACCTATGGGTGAAATTGTGGCAGCCGCGTTGGTTTCTCACGATCCAACGATCATGTTGGATGAAGAAGTGCGTCGTGCGGGTAATGGCGGTCAGGACACCTCGCTCGTTGCCGGATTCGCCGAAATTCGGAACGAACTGAGTGCGCTGGGCGCGGACACTCTGATCATTTTTGATACCCACTGGTTCACTACGGCTGAACATATCGTTGCCGGAAGCGATCACTATCGAGGGACGTATACTTCCGATGAATTACCGACGATTATTTCAGATTACGAATACGATTATGCCGGCGCACCGCAACTGGCAGAGGCGATCGAGCGCGCGGCGAAGACCAATCGACAGCGTGCTCGAAATGTTACCAACGAAAATATATCGCGACACTACCCGACGATTAATTTGGTTCACTATCTGCGGCTCGACGAGAAGATACTCTCAGTAAGTGTTTGCCAGACCGCGGCGTGCCACAACTATCTTGGTTTCGGGCAGGTGATCGCCGAAGCGATTGGGCAAACAACGGGAAGGTTTGCGCTGCTCGCAAGCGGAGGTATGAGCCATTCTTTTTGGCCACTGGACGATTTTTCTCGTCATCTTGGTAAAGACCCGGATAACGTCATTTCGGAGGACGCCAGGGAATTTGATGAAAGAATTTTGGAGCTTTGGCGGGTGGGAGATCACGCTACGGTAATCGATCGTTATCCGGAGTATCTTCGCTTTCAGCCGGAAGGATTTTTTGGTCACTACCTGATGACTATAGGCGCGCTAGGTGGTCGAGATTGCACGGCTAAAGGTCGGCTTATGTCGAATTACGAAAATGCAGCTGGCACAGGACAAGCGCATGTCTGGTTTGATCTGGGTCGCGAGTAGTGAAGGTGATAATGAAACAAGCGTCTGCCGTGCGTTAGTTTCCATGCCTCTAGGCTGTGAACAAATAATGATGTTGGAACAATACAATCATCGAAGTCTGAGTCACCAACACGGCGGTTGATCAAGATGAAGGACGAGAAAGCGACGTTGATCTCGGTATCGATTGGAATCGGTGACGACGTGGCAAAGCAAGAACGAGAACACGTCATGGCCGATCTTGAAGGCTTTGTCGACGACAAGCATCGCGGTTATAGCCGGGTCTGTTATGAAGGAGATACGGAGCCGGTAGGGACCGTGAGGAGAAACAACCGGCAATGGTCTGGGATGTCGCAAGAGGAAGTAGGGGAGATCGAGGCAGCATTGAATCTCGATCAGCGATTATTGCCTGAGGATCTTGGCGTCAACGTGTTCGTCGGAGGGATCAAAGATTTCTCTAAACTCCCGAAAGGGACCAAGCTAAGATTTCCTTCAGGAGCGGTTTTGGTTGTCGAGGATTTCAACCCGCCTTGTGCGCATATGGCCGATAAGATTGTCAGCCTTTATAAAACATGTTCAGGAAAGCCGCTTACGCGTCGACAGGTTCTGATTGAGGCAAAACGGAAGCGCGGGGTGGTGGGGGTGGTGGATGTGCCCGGAAATATCTGTAGCGGAGATTTGATTGACGTGAAACGGTACAAATCGCCAAAGCTTGGATAGAGTTGTTGTTGCGACGGTTAGCTGTGAAGATCAAAACACCGGTTGTCGAAGTGCATATTCCGATAGAGATTCGTCGGTCGCTTGTGTTGTTCGCCCTTGGTGTGCTGGCCGCGGGTTGTGAACCCAAGGATGTTAGGCCGGGATTTTGGCTTGCTGGTGAGGACGTAGCTTCACCTGTCGATGATTGGCAATTTACCGATCAAATTGACGAAATATTTATTGAAACTCGCTCTTGGTATGGCATTCCGCATTCCACCACTATTTGGTGCGTGCACGTCGCGAATGAACTCTACATTGGGTCCTACGGAGAAGAAAAAAAATACTGGGAAATCAATATTTTACGAGATAATCGTGCCAGGGTACGTATCAGAGGAAAGATCTACGACGTGACGGTAACGGGACTGGATGACGCTACCCTACGCCATGTAGTCGATATGGCCTACCAACGAAAGTACGATATGGCCCAAACCTTTGGTAACGAGATTCCAACGTGGTCGTTTTATCGGGTCGAGCAGGATGGAAATGAAGAACCCTCTACATAACGAGATAGATCTTTCCGCGTACTGGATGCCTTTCACGGGCAACCGTGCATTTAAGAACGAGCCCCGACTCATGAAAAGCGCCCAAGGTCTTTACTACACCACCATAGATGATCGTCAAATTATGGATGGGATGTCGGGGCTCTGGTGTTGCAATGCGGGTCATTGCCATCCTCACATCGTTGAAGCCATTCGTCAGGCAGCGGGCGAGCTTGATTATTCTCCCGCTTTCCAAATGGGGCACCCCGGAATTTTTCGCCTAGCGGAACGCTTGGCGGCCATGATGCCGAAGGGGATGGAGGCCGTTTTCTTCACTAATTCAGGATCGGAATCCGTGGATACAGCGCTCAAGATTGCATTGGGGTATCACCATGCACGAGGAGAAGGACAACGGACGCGCTTGGTGGGGAGGCAACGCGGGTATCACGGTTCTGGATTTGGCGGGACGAGTGTCGGAGGTATCGGTAACAATCGCACGGCTGCTGGGCCCCTACTTCCCGGCGTACTTCATCTTCCGGAAACCTACAATGCCGAGCATCAGGCATTTAGCAAAGGCCAGCCTTCGTGGGGTGCACATCTTGCGAATGATCTTGAACGCATCATCGCGAGCAATCATGCGAGCACCATTGCGGCGGTCATTGTGGAACCTTTTGCCGGCTCGGGTGGGGTGTTGGTTCCGCCGGTGGGTTATCTGGAGCGACTTCGTGAAATCACTGAAGCTCACGGCGTTTTGCTCATCTTTGACGAAGTGATCACCGCCTTCGGTCGACTGGGTTGGGGTTCGGCAGCGGAGAGATTAGGCGTTGTACCTGACATCATCTGTACCGCCAAGGGGCTCACGAGTGGCACGGTGCCGATGGGGGCTGTAGTCGTACAAGAGAAAATACGGGAAGCCTTTATGAAGGGGCCGCCGACGGCGATCGAATTTTTTCATGGTTATACGTACTCAGGCCATCCTCTTGCCGCCGCCGCGGCGCACGCGGCATTGGATGTATATGAAAACGAAGGTTTGTTTCAGCATGTGCTTGGACTCGAGTCGGCTTGGGAGGAGGGGTTGCACGCGTTGGCGGATAAGCCGCATGTGATCGACGTGCGTAATTTTGGCCTTGCCGGCGCCGTGGAATTACGTCCGCAAAATGACGCGCCGACTGAACGCGCGATGGCGGTATTTCGTGAGACGTTTGATCGAGGTTTGCTCGTTCGAACCACAGGAGACATTGTGGCTCTTGCACCTCCGTTGGTGATAACCGAAACGGAGATTGGTCAGATGCTGGGGATACTCGGTGACGTGTTGGATGACATCGACTAGTTTTTGGATTCAGGAACGATAATGGAAAGACACTTGGAAGCGACAGAGATCACGGGACATTTCGTTAGCGGCAAACCAGATGCTACTGGCTCGAAAAAGCTTGAGCGATTTGATCCGGCGACCGGCGAGAAAATTGGATACGTCACGCTTGCAGACGAAACGACAGTCAATGCCGCTGTTGAATCATCGATAAGTGCCTTCCAGGAATGGCGATTGGTCGAACCGGCAAAACGGGCAGTCGTTCTGAGACGTTTTTGCGACTTGGTGAGTGCCCGGGCGGACGAACTTTGTCGGCTTATTACTAGTGAACATGGCAAAACGCTGTTGGATTCTAAAGGCGAGCTTCAGCGCGGTATTGAGAATATCGAGTATGCCACTGGGATAGCGGAACACTTAAAGGGCGAACACAGTAAGGCGGTTGGACCGGATATCGACAGTTGGAGTGAATTGTCTCCCTTGGGTGTTGTCGTGGGCATTACGCCGTTTAATTTTCCAGTCATGGTTCCTCTTTGGATGTTCCCACTAGCCGTCGCCTGCGGAAACGCGTTTATTTTGAAACCTTCGGAGAAGGTTCCTACTGCGGGATACCGACTGGCGGAACTATTCTCGGAAGCGGGACTCCCCGATGGCGTTTTCAACGTTCTTCAAGGTGATCATGAGACCGCCGGGTGGTTGTTGAAACACCCGGATATCCAAGCAGCCAGCTTTGTTGGTTCGACGCCTGTCGCAAAGTCCATATACAAAGCTTCAGGTGAGAGTGGAAAGCGCGTTCAGGCCCTGGGCGGGGCGAAGAATCATGCTGTCGTGCTTCCCGACGCGGACATTGAATCCGCGACGAATGCGATTATGGGTGCGGCTTACGGATCGTGTGGCCAGCGCTGTATGGCCCTGTCGGTGGTGGTATCGGTGGGTGACGAGACTGCGGACGCGGTTGCTGACGTACTGACGAAGAAGGTTGCGGGATTAAATATCGGGCCGGGCATGGATGATCTCGATATGGGTCCGCTTAACAGCGGCCCGCAGCGGGATCGAATCGTTGATTTGATCCAAGAGGGCGTGGATCAAGGGGCGACTATCCTGATCGATGGTCGAAGGCATGGTAGTTACCAACAACCCGGCTTCTATCTTGGAGGCACGCTTTTTGACAACGTTCAACCAGGCATGTCGATTTATGATGAGGAGATATTCGGCCCCGTTCTTTGCCTAGTTCGTGTTAGGACCGCTAGTGATGCGATGCGGATAATTAATGACAGTCAGTACGGAAACGGGACCTGTATTTTTACTCGTGACGGCTATTCGGCGCGCACCTACGCGAATGAAGTTGAGGCAGGCATGGTTGGGATTAACGTGCCCTTGCCTGTCCCAGTCGCCAATCACAGCTTTGGCGGCTGGAAAGATTCAAGATTTGGTGACCTTGCTGCCTATGGTCCGGACGGGGTGCGTTTTTACACCCGCCGCAAAACGATTACTGAACGTTGGACCTCGTCCGCGGGCGGTAGGGGTATCGATTTTGCATTTCCTGGCTCACGACCTGCCGGATAGAGGCAGTGAGAGCGACGGACGTAAGCGCTAATCAAAAATCTGCGGCTGGCGTCGCGCGCGTTCGCGCGGGAGACCAAAAGGGTTCATGTTTAATCGTGCATCTGGCGACTTTGCTGTACTGTCGCAGTTCCTTTTCATAATAGATTTCCGACCAGATTTCGCCTTCGAGATATTTGGTCTCGATCATTGCAAGCGCTATGTTTGCCTTGGCTGCTGGCGACCACATGCCGGATGTAACGTAGCCAATTTCCTCGGTGCAACGCTTGTTGCTGTATAGGAACGAACCTTCGGCAGGTTTATTGCCCTCGATGTCCAATTTCGTCAACGTGTAGCGCGGCCCACGTTTTTTCTCGTCGAACAAGGCCCTCCGACCGTTGAAGTGGGGTTTCTTAAAGTCGACCAACCATCCTAAATTAAGTTCGAAGGGTGTCTGGTCGTGTTCGAAATGGACAGTTTTTAGAGCTTCGTTGAACTCGTATCCCGGCATAATAAACCCGGCTTCGAGCCTCAACATGTTGGTCGCCTGGTCGCCGTAGGGATGAATACCCAGATCGTGGCCGGCTTTGTAGACAGCGTCCCACAACGGGATCGCGAGGTTATGATCTATCCATAGCTCGTACCCGAGGTCACCAGTGAATCCAGTTCTGGACACCATAAGTCGCGCATTTTGAAAATCGAAAAAGTTGATCGAGAAGGGCTTCGCGCTCTCGATATTCTCGAGACCCATACTCTTGAGTACAGCGCACGAAGTTGGCCCTTGCAGTGCCATCGCCGCGACATCATCAGTCTTGTCGTCAATAGTGATGTCGTGGAAGCCGAAAGCGCTCTTGTCCAGCCAGGCGCTGCAGGGACTACCACAATTCAAGATAAAGTGATCGTCTCCTAGCTTGAAAATCGTGCCGTCGTCGATCAGACGGCCCTCGTCGTTGCACCACACTACGTAGCTGGCACGATTGGTTCGTATTTTCGTTACGTCACGAGTCACCATCCGGTCTAACATTTTTTCCGCGTCTGCACCGGTGATGTGATATTTCTGCATAGGGCAAATGTCGTAGGTGCCACAGGTATTGCGGACGCAAAAATATTCGAACTCCACGTCGTAAAAGTACTCTGCGAATTTGTAGCCGTTCCAGGACGACCAAGCGTCGTGAATATTGAGTTCATCTTGGCGTTGCTGGAAGTGGCTGGGTTTGGGCCGCTCGCTAGAAAAATCGTAGTCACTCATCGTAGAAGTCATCTACCGGAACACTATTGGGTCGCTTAAGATCGATCAGAATTTCGCGCGCTGCGTTAGCACCACATGCGGACGACACGCCACCACCTGGATGCGTGGAGGAACCGCACATGTACATATGCTTTAGAGGCATCCTGTACTGCGCGTAACCGGGGAAAGGGCGGTTGAAGAACAACTGATCGATTGTGAGTTCACCTTGAAATATGTTGCCCTCGGTCAACCCGATTTCCTCTTCTATCTCGTGAGGAGTTCTCACTTCCATGTGCACAATCAAGTCCTTGAAGCCCGGGCAATAGCGAGCGATTTTGTCGACCACAGTTTGGCCAAACAGGTTTCTTTTCTCTTCTGTCCAAGGTCCGTCCGCAAGTTCGGCGGGACAGTACTGGATGAAGTTCGACATCCAGTGTTTTCCCGGTGGTGCAACCGTCGGATCCCAGGCAGAAGGAATAACGCCCTCGACGTAGGGATCGTCGGAGAAACGTCCGCGCTTCCAGCAATCGTACGCTCGTTCCATGGTTTCCAATGACCCCGTTAATTCGAGCCCGCCTCGATTAACGTAGGCGTTGTCGGGCACGTTACTGAATTTAGGCAATGCGGATAAGGCAATGTTCACTTTTCCCGACGATCCGCGAATCTTGAAGTTTTTTGCTTTATCGTAAATCCCGGGCGGGAGATCTTTCTCGTCCATGATTTGGGTAAATGTTCGTTTGGCGTCAAGGTTTGATACGACTACTCGGGCTCTGATTTCGTCTCCGTTTTCTAAGGCGACGCCTACCACCTTGTTTCCCTCGACAAGTATTTGTTCAACGCCAGCGTTGGTTCTGATTTCTCCGCCGAACGATTGAAAGGCCGATGCAATGGCTTTCGAAATTGCTCCCATGCCACCTCGCGCTAGACCCCAGGCGCCGATGCTCCCATCGACATCTCCCATTACGTGGTGCAGCAAAATATATGAAGATCCGGGTGAGTAAACGCCTAATGCTGTACCGATGATTCCAGAACTCGCCTTGGACTGCTTGATCAACTCGTTTTCGAAGTAATCCTCGAGAAAGTCAACCGCGCTTAGCGTAAAGAATCGGACGTATTCGTAGATTTCCTTCTCACCGAGAGACCAAAATTGTTTTGCAAGGAACAGAAGTTCATGGATATCTCGACGTCGAAAAGAGGTCGGGTCGGGGGGTGTACGGAGCAATGTTTTCCGAATCAGTCGGGCGTATCTGGTCAGGTCAGCTTGAAAGCGGAACATCGAATCGGCGTCGTGTTTCGAATGCCGTTTCAGTTCAAGATAAGCGGCTTCCTCGCTGTTGTAGGCGATCAGTGTGTTCCCCACGTCGTCGTAGTTTACGGAACCTAGATACGGCACCAGAATTAACCCATGTCGACTGAGATCTAAGTCTCGATGGATTGCTTGACGCATCAAGCTGCAAACGTACGAACAATTTGAATATGTCCAACCTTCATGTAATTCACGGGATACAGCTGCACCGCCTATGTAGTCGTTCTTTTCTACGACCAGAACATCAAGGCCCGCCTTGGCCAAATAAGCTGCGTTTGTCAGGCCATTGTGGCCGGCCCCGATAATGATGGCATCGTAACGCTTCACGATAGAATCTCATGCGCAGCATTGTGTCCGGGAACACCGGTGATATCGCCTCCGGGATGCGATCCCGCCCCGCAAAGATATAGACCTCGTAGGGGCGTCTGATACTGCGCCGCACCATAGGTGGGTCGCATCATAAAAAGTTGATCGAGTGCGAATTCGCCGTGGTGCCAATGACCTCCTGACGTACGGAACCTCTGTTCAAGATCGATGGGTGTCAGAAGTTCGCTTGCCACAATCTGCTCACGAATGGTGGGCGCGTACAACTCGATTTTGTTGATAAGTTTGTCGATGAACGTGTCGATGGCTGTCTGATCCCATTGGCTTTTCATCTTGTAAGGGACGTACATGACGTGAGCGGACAAGACATGCTGACCACTTGGGGCGAGTGAGGGATCGCGCATGCTCGGAATCACTATCTCCATCACAGGATCAGTAGGACATTGGCCATACTTTGATTCGTCAAAAGCACTTTCAATCGTTGCCATATCCGGAGAAATGAGTAGCTGACCGTCGGATTGATCTAAGCCAGTGAATTGTGGCAAGCCGTTTAAGGCGAGATGGAGTTTTGCAACAAGCCCTTCTGAGCGAATACGGCGGATCCGATTCGTGAACTCGATTTCGAGATTTTCCGCACCCAGTAAAGTGAGAAACGTTGTCTTGGGGTCTGCCGAAGATACGATATTTTGGGCGGATATCAGTTCCCCGTTATCAACTTGCACACCGGTCGCACGAAGACCTTCTTTCTGCTGATCAACCACGATACGGCGTACCGACGAGTTGGTTCGAATCTCAATACCCTGTGATTTGGCTGATGAGCAGAGTGCGTCAATAAGGCGCGACGTACCTCCATTTGGTATTTCGTGTAAACCGCTCATGCCCTCAGACATTCGGTAGAGCATTAACATCACGGAATTGTTGGGCGACCTTGGTGCTTGCTTCGATCCGATAAGGCCGTTCCAGCAGAGTAGGGCTTTAAGGAGTGGATGATCGAAATACTCGTCCATGAGATCGTGTGTTGGCAGCGAGACGATCCGTAGAAACTCGCGCATGTCGTCCTTGCCCAACATTCGCATTTTCACGCCAAGTTGAGCGAACGACAGTACCTCGTGTAACGAATTGTTACCGATAGCGGGAACAGTTTTCAGCCAGAAGGGTGCTAAAAGATTGGCGAAGCGCTCGGTGAGTTTCGAGTAGTTTGCATAAGAGACCCGGTCTTTTTCGGTTACTCCGCTGACCGTATCGCCGTCGAGTACGACGTGATTCCCCTGGCGATTTAGCGCCACGCACGGCAGAGGGTTTGCCATAGCTGTTAGACCATGTTTCTGCAGTTCTAAGTCCCGATATATTTTTCGTGAGAAATGGCTGACCGTGTGTGCTACCGAGGTCCTAAAGCCAGGATGAAATTCGTAGCTAGACGCGAGCCCACCGGCCGCGCTTGATGCCTCAAGGACAAGAACCTTTTGTTTTTTTTGCGCCAGGTAATTGGCGCAAACCAGTGCGTTGTGGCCTGCGCCAATGATGACGGTGTCGTATTGAGTCACGTGGACATCTTAGCGTAGTAATCGGTTGCGTTGACGAGCATATTGCGTGTGATCGGTCATGGCGATGGAGTCGTTGCCAGAAACGGTAAATGAACCCACGTCATCGTCAGATTCACGAGAATGATTCGACACATTGCTACACCGTCAATAACAGATGCTGACGTTCCCACGCCGTAACGGTGGATGAAAACTCACTGAGTTCTCTCGCCTTGAGATCAACGAACACGTTAACGAACCTTTCACCTAGAAGATCAATGATTGGTTCACACTGTAAGAGTAGCTCAAGCGATTCGTGCAGGGATCGAGGTAGGGTGCGTTCAAGATCCCAAGCGCTTTCTGTTATGGGTTTGCTCGGACGTAAACCTTCCTGGATACCCAGGTAACCGCAAGCAAGACTCGCCGCAATCGCAAGGTAAGAGTTCGTATCGGAACCAGGTATTCGGTTTTCAATTCGGGTCGAGTCGGCGTTGCTACGCGGTATCCTGAATCCTGTCGTTCGATTGTCGATGCCCCATTGAGTATTGGTTGGGCAAGATTCTGCGTCTTCGAACCTTCGGTACGAATTTACGTAGGGTGCGAGGAATGCCATGACGTGAGGCGTGTACTTCTGAAGACCGCCAAGGTAGGCGTATAACTGCTCGCTGTATTCGCCGTCATTGTCCGAGAAAAGATTCTCCCCGGATACGGCCTCCACGATGCTTTGGTGTAGATGCATCGCGCTGCCGGGCTCATGCGACATCGGTTTGGATAAAAAGGTTGCGTGATAACCCTGTTCCACGGCGGCTTGCCTCGCAATCCTTTTAAAATTGAACATCCCGTCAGCAGACGCCAAAGGGTCGCCGTGCCGGAAGTTGATCTCTAGCTGGCCGCATCCCATCTCGCTGACGACACCTGCCGTCTCGATATCGTGGCCCTTTGAATATTCGTATAGCCTTTCGAGGAAAGGGGAGAACTCGGCTAGAGCTTCTGTTTGGAAAGAGCGGGGCGTTTTCTGCTGGCGACCAGATGTGCCGGTTGCAGCTTGAATGGGTTTGGTGGGGTCGGGATTTTTTTCCACCAGATAGAACTCGGCCTCTTGAGCAACGACAGGATTCAAGTTCTTGGCGTGAAAAAGCTCCAGGATATGTTTCAAAATCGTTCGTGGTGCGATAGTTGAGGCGGCGCCTTCGAGAGTTTCACAGTCGCAAATGCATTGCGCGGTTTTGGTGGTCGACCAAGGCTGCTCGATCAGAGTTGTTGTATCCGGGATCAACAACATGTCGATATCAGCAACGTCGAATAGGTCGTGATTTTCAGACCACCCACCAATGATATCTTGTCCAAATACCGCTTCTGGCAAACGGATGCCGCCTTTTGCCAGGTCTTCGGCTGGGACGATCTTCCCTTTACTCACACCGTGAATGTCAGGGACCAGACATTCGACTAGATCGATCTGGCGGGAGGCTAGCCATTCTTCTGCCGTAGTCATCGGCGCGTGCTCAAATAAATGCGCTGGCACTTTGCCAGCACTCATTTTTGGTTGCAAACGTGCTCAGCCATCCGCATTGATCGGCCTCGTCAAACTGGCTATCGTCGAAATGAGTATTAACCCAGGGCACCAGTTCGATGTACAACTACACTACCGATCAACTACAGGATCTGGATACCAAACACTATCTTCATCCCTTTACCGATCACCGACAGCTGGCCGTCGAAAGAAGCCGTATCATTACTCGTGCGAATGGGATCTATCTTTGGGACAGCGATGGAAATCGCTACCTGGATGCGATGGCTGGTCTCTGGTGCGTCAACGTTGGCTACGGGCGCGAGGAAATTGCTGACGCCGCAAGCCAGCAGATGCGTGAATTGCCCTACTACAATAGTTTCTTCAAAACCGCGCATCCACCTGCCATTGAACTATCACGCCTCGTCTGTTCGCTAGCTCCAGCGCATTTGAATCGCGTGTTCTTTACCGGTTCCGGATCCGAGGCAAACGATACCGTCGTCCGAATGGCTCGCTATTACTGGTCATTAAAAGGGCTACCAGATAAGAAAGTCATCATCAGTCGCAACAATGCCTACCATGGGAGCACGATCGCAGCCGCGAGTCTCGGGGGCATGCGCACTATGCACGTGCAGGGCGGTCTTCCTATTGCCGACATAGACTACATAGGTCAACCGTACTGGTACCAGGATGGCGGAGATCTTCTTCCGAACGAATTCGGCGAGAAAGTTGCAGATGAACTGGAACAGAAGATCCTCGAGCTTGGCGAGGGTAATGTCGCGGCATTTATCGCTGAACCAATACAAGGTGCCGGTGGAGTCGTCATTCCGCCGCCAACCTACTGGCCCAGAATTCAATCAATTTGCGATAAGTATCAAATACTGTTGGTCGCTGACGAAGTTATCTGCGGGTTTGGGCGAACCGGCAAGTGGTTCGGGAGTGACTACTTCGAAATCAAACCGGACTTGATGTCGATTGCTAAAGGTCTGTCTTCGGGATATGTACCAATCGGCGGAGTATTGGTCAGTGACGATGTTGCGTCCGTTCTGATAGAAGATGGCGGTGAGTTTAACCACGGATTCACATACTCGGGTCATCCTGTCGCCGCCGCCGCCGCCATTGCCAATCTTAATATCTTGCGGGACGAAGGCGTGGTCGATCGAGTGGAGACCGAAACGGCCCCCTATATTGCGAAGAAATGGCAACAATTAACGGCGCACGAGCTGGTCGGTGAGGCTAGGATTGTGGGGCTCATTGGCGCTCTGGAGTTGGTGAAGGACAAAGCTACGCGGCAGTTCTTCGACGATCGAGGAGCAGTGGGTACGCTCTGCAGGGATATTTGTTTTAACAGCGGCTTGGTCATGCGAGCCATAGAGGACACGATGGTGATTTCGCCACCTCTTTGTATTACCAGGGGGGAAATTGATGAGCTGATTGGTCTTGTTGTGCGTTGCCTCGATCAGACCGCGCAAAAGATTCAGTGACGGGACAACGTTGGGCATGAAGTTTAAGGATTCGATATACGACACCTTTAGTTTCTCAGCGGATCTGAATCTTGGAGCGGTCGGGAGCGTTGAAGATCTGTTAGGCCAAGCCAGAATATTGTCAGGCTCGGTCGATGGAATACACGTAAGCGACGGTCCCAACGATGGCGTCCACTTCCCGGCGTTGGCCGCCGCTCGGTTGCTTATAGAAAATGATATCGATCCAATTCTGCAAATATCCTGCCGCGACAAGACCCGGTCGACCTTGGAGATCGAAATAGCGGGCGCACTCGCGCTGGGTGTGACCAGTATGCTCCTCGTACGCGGCGAATCAGCGGGAATCAGCGGTACATCGGATCGGATTGTGAAAGTCAGCACGACCGAACTCATCCAGTTGGTGCGCAGTTTGGAAGACAGAGCGGAGCAAGCCAATTTATCGGTGGGTACGATCGCAACCGTGTTCAAGCCGGCCGCCGATTGGCGACCGCAAGCACTGCTAAAGAAAACGCATGCTGGCGCAAATTTCATTCGCACACAGCTGTGTTTTGATACCGACAAGCTTAACGTCTACATGCCCAATCTAGTTCGGTCCAAAGTGACGTGGAAGGCGCCGATTTTCGTTAACTTAGCTGTTTTGCCATCGGCTAAAGCCGCCAAATGGCTGGCCGAAAACCTGCGCGGTTCTCTGATTCCCCAAAAGGTGATTAAGCGAATGGAACAAGCCGTCGACCCGATATCGGAGGGAGTCGACGTCGCAGCGGAACTCATCGCCGAATTCAACACGATCCCGGGGATCTCGGGGGTTTGCCTCATGACGCCAGGACCGCCCGAACTAATCCTAGAGGCGATCAAGGCCTCGGGAGTACGACAGGAATAGCGGATGTGGCGTTGACTAAACTATTTACCGCCGAATTTGTAGCGGAAGTTGAAGCCGAAGCTGCGTGGTTGATTCACGGTCAGTCTTTGTTGCGCAAATCGGTTATTGAAAAATAACTCGCCGTTTTCATCCGTGGCGTTGTCCACGTACAACGATGCGCTCCAGACGTCGGTTTCTACTCCCGCTTGAATGTCAAATGTTCGCCAGGATCCTTGCTGAACAACCGGTGGCGAAAACGAGATCGATTCGATACCGGCTAACGAATTGACCGACTCACCCGTGTAGGTATAGCGAAGCATAATATACGGCTCGCCGCCGAATAGAGTTCGAGGTAGCTGGTACATTACTTTCAAATGACGCTTTACGTCGGGGACGATAGGTAGTTGGGTACCGACTGGCACTGGGATCGCACCAGGTGTATTTGCGAACAACGTTTGCGCTTGCGACAGTTCGCCATCGTTGCGGCCCACTGTTGCTTCGACACTCCAGTTCGCATTCGGTAACCAACTTACCCACATTTCGACGCCGTCGATGTCCGCCTCGGGAAAATTGACGATGCCGAGGGTGAAAATATTATCTTGAGGATCCTCGGCCTGAACCTGGATGTTTTCCCAGGTCATTTGATAGTACGAGATATTGAACCGTAGTCGATCATCCAGCCATTCTGTTTTCGCGCCGATTTCGTGGTTGATAACAGTATCAGACTCGTAGGAATTCAATGTCCCAGCGGGCTCGTCAAAGAGATCGGATGGTGGGCCAAAAACCGATTGCGGTCGGGCCGAGTTAGCACCCCCGCGGCGGAAACCTTCCGAGTACGTGGCGTAGACCAACGCGTTCTCCCATCGGTAGGAAAAATTGACCATCGGGACGAATCCATCTTCATCGGAGACGCCGAGGTCCCCCGGCGCATAACAGTAGTCGATGGCACAGTTGGGCATACCGCCATTCATACCGATAAGCGTAGCGTTCATAACGATGTAATCGTTTTCGATACTGTAGAACCGCCCGCCTGCCTTGATGGTGAAATTCTCGGTAACGTCGACGCTGACTTCGCCAAAGAAAGCTGATTGTTTCAGGTCACTATCGTAAACACCCGTCCACCAGTTGTTGGATGCCGACTTCATCGGAATGCCGACGTAGTAACCGGCATAGTTGATGTAATTGAATGCTCCTGT
>UINC01000963.1_pt1 | contig 34936 bp, 36 predicted proteins | sample 5385821 | NCBI WGS metagenome assembly UINC01 (sample SAMEA4666929, study PRJEB26691) | marine metagenome | isolation source: Pacific Ocean | place: Pacific Ocean | collected 2011-10-13 | reverse complement strand
GCGGAGAGAGAGGGATTCGAACCCTCGATACAGTTGCCCGTATAACACCTTAGCAGGGTGCCGCTTTCAACCACTCAGCCACCTCTCCAAATTTGGATAATTTATAAACTACTAGATAAAAAAGATACTAGTCTATCTTTTAAATTGTCAAGCCCGGAGTTGCTTACAGATGAAATATCAATATACTCTTCAGAAAATCCATTCCATTGATCTAATGTTTCTGGGTTTTGTATAGTATCTAATTTGGTACGCACTACTAAGGTTGGTTTATCCATAAGCGTGTCATTAAATGTGTGTAATTCTTTTTTGAGCTTATTAAAAGTGTCTTGAGGATTGTCATCCAAAATATCAATTAAAAACAACAATATTTTATTGCGTTCAATATGTTTTAAAAACTGATGTCCAAGCCCTTTTCCTTGGCTTGCTCCCTCAATCAATCCGGGGATATCTGCCATCACAAAGGATTGGTATTCTCCATACTTTACAATCCCTAGATGGGGCTGTAAGGTAGTAAAGGGATAATCAGCTATTTTTGGTTTTGCGGTAGTCATTACAGAAAGCAAAGTAGATTTCCCTGCATTCGGTAATCCTACTAGCCCTACATCCGCTAATACTTTTAATTCCAGCTCTACTGTGAGGTGATTTCCTGGTATCCCTTGTTGTGAAAAACGAGGCGTTTGCTGAGTAGCAGATTTAAAATGATGATTTCCTTTACCCCCAATTCCCCCTTCACATACAATATGGGTTTGATTTTCTTCCACCATGTCTAGAATCACTTTGCTTGATTCTGCATTTTTAATTACAGTACCACATGGAATTTCTATTACTAAATTTTCGCCTGATTTTCCGGTTTTCTTATTAGAGCCGCCAGATCCTCCGTTGTCTGCTTTATATAGACGACGATATCGGATATCTTGTAAGGTATGTAGGTTAGGATTGGTTGAAAAAACAATATCACCGCCTTTGCCACCATCTCCTCCGCTAGGACCGCCTTTATCTATGTATTTTTCTCTATGAAAAGATACAATCCCGGTTCCACCGTTGCCTGCTTGCAACTCAATCTTTGCGTAATCGATAAACATGATAGGAAGTTAAAAATTGTTAATGATTTCGTCGCCAAATTCTGAACATTTCAATAATGTGGCTCCGTTAAGTAGTCGATGAAAATCATAGGTGACACGTTGTGAAGAAATTGTTTTTTCTAGCCCATTAACAATCAAATCAGAAGCTTCTTTCCATCCGATATATTCTAACATTAATGCTCCAGATAATATCACCGATGATGGATTGACTTTATCCAATCCAGCATATTTTGGCGCGGTACCATGGGTTGCCTCAAAAATAGCATGTCCTGTATCAAAATTAATGTTCGCACCAGGAGCAATGCCAATGCCTCCTACAGATGCGGCCGCTGCATCAGAAATATAGTCACCATTTAGGTTCATAGTGGCAATCACATCATATTCGGCTGGTCGTAGTAGAATTTGTTGTAAGAATGCATCTGTAATCACATCTTTTATTAATAATTTTCCGCTATCAAGAGCATCAGATTGTGCTTTGTCCGCTGCTTCTTTACCATCAGATTCTTCAATTTTATCATACTGATTCCAAGTAAAAACTTGATCAGCAAAATGGGTTTCAGCGTATTCGTATCCCCATTTCTTAAAATACCCTTCAGTAAATTTCATAATATTGCCTTTATGCACCAAGGTGAGTGTTTTGCGATTGTTCTCTAATGCATAATGAATCGCAGCATGAACCAGACGATTGGTTCCTTCTTGTGAAATAGGTTTAATCCCAATTGAGCTGGAATCAGGAAATCGTATTTTTCCTTCCATCCCCAGTTCGTTAATCAACCCAATAATCTTTTTTGATTCTTCTGTTCCATTTTCCCACTCTATCCCGGCATAAATATCTTCAGTATTTTCTCGAAAAATTGTCATATTCACTTTGCTAGGATCTGATAAAGGAGAAGGAGTTCCTTGATACCATCGTACTGGTCTTACACAAGCAAAGAGATCTAGTTCTTTTCTTAATGTTACATTTAATGATCGGATACCACCGCCAATTGGAGTCGTCAATGGTCCTTTAATAGCAACAAGATGTTCTCTAATCATATCAAGAGTATCATTAGGCAACCATTCGCCATTTCTATCGAAGGCTTTTTCGCCTGCAAATACTTCAAACCATTCAATCTTTTTTGAAGAATCGTATGCTTTACGGACTGCTGCATCGATTACTTTCTTACTAGCGTTCCAAATATCAGGTCCGATACCATCTCCCTCTATAAATGGAATGATTGGATTATCAGAAACAACTAGCTTTCCATCAGTAAATTTGATTTTTTCAGCCATTATTTTAATTTATCTTTTAGTTTATCTTCAATATTCTTTGGAACAAATTTTTTCAAATCTGCACCATGTTTGGCTAGATCTTTGATAATTGTCGAATTTAAATGAAGGAATCTCTCATTAGGTATCATGAGCAATGTAGAAATCGATGGATTGATTCCATAATTCACATTTGCCATTTGAAATTCGAATTCAAAATCACTTACATGTCTAAGCCCTCGGATAATGGCTACTGCACCACAATCTCTTGCAAAATTCACCACCAAGTTTTTTGGATTAGAATGAACATAAAGATTGCTGATATCGCCCAAGCATTCTTCAATCATTGAGACACGTTCATCATGGCTAAACAATGGATTCTTTTCAAGATTGTCAGAGATGCAAATATGTACTTCATCAAACAATTTAGAAGCTCTTTTTGCTATGTCTATATGACCATAGTGAATTGGATCAAACGTCCCTGGATATATAATTTTTTTCATACCTGCCAGTAAAGTAAGTTTGTGCCCCCAAATTTACTAATTTTATTATATCCTGCAATAGATTCCTTCTTACTACATTCCAAGACAAAAACTCCTCCTGGATTTAGTCTATCAAGACATAATTCTATTAGTTTATCAATATTAGAAATGTGATACGGTGGATCTGCAAAAATAATATCATATTGTACAGACTTTTTTAAAAATCTATGGACATCCCTTACTAAAAAGTTAAAGTGGTCATATGGGATTGTTTTTGCATTAGCAATAATTTGATTCATATGTTTTTTATCTAATTCAACAAATGTTACGGATTCAGCTCCTCTGCTTGAAGCTTCAAATCCGATAATGCCTGATCCTGAATATAAATCTAAAAAATGTTTCCCTTCTAGAGACCTTAGAGTATCAAACATGCTCTTTCTTGCAATAGAGGTTGTTGGACGATATTCAAACTTCTGGCTTGACTGAATAGCATGGTTCTTAAATTGGCCTGCTAATATTTTCATTAACCTAGAACAGTAATATAAAAATGAATTGAATTATCAGCTTTGGTAAATAAAATCTTTCTCATAATAAAATTATTATAATTGGTTATCTGATCAATAATTTCATTAGAAAGCTCTAGTCCATCAATTCTTAGAATTATATTGTCTACTTCTCTGTCTAATAGTACTCCATCGATTATCTTAAATTCTATTTCCTCTATATCAAGAATCCAGTTAAGGAAATTAGAGATTGAAGCAGAATTTGTACTTAAGTCACTAGGCAAATAAGAATCAATTTTATATACAACTTTGTTCTTTGACAAATCAATTTGTTTCACTGCGTTCGGGTCAACACCATTTAATAGCGATAAAAGGCTCTCATCTCCTCCTTCTACAGCTACAACCCCATCAACAATGCTCAAGATACTAACTACATTACCATACTCAGTAACAATCGAATCAAATACATTAATCATACTATGTGATTTAGCATTATAAAATTCAAAAGGATTTTCTGTAGCTATCGCGTCAGTGATAACAGGCTCTTCAATCATCTCGGAAATAACTTCAGTATTTAATGATTTCAAATCTGCCTTGTTAATAGATTGAAGAACAAACACTAATAAAATTAATGTTAAGAATGCGGCAACTATATTTCTAAAATAATTGAAAAAATTGGTTTCTTTTTTTTGTTTGGTAAAAGTTTTTTTTCTCTTATATATACTATCATCAATAATTTGAATTCCAACTGGGTTGATAAAGTTTAAAGTTGGAAAAGATGTATCAATTAATTCTGACAGAGTTTTTACAATATCTAAATCAGAAAATAAGAGATACTTTGAGTTAGATTTTTTGAGTGTTCCCTCTGAGATTTTTTGTAAATCATCTAAACCGATAATTTTATTAAATGTCTTTTTTCTTGCACCATAATTAGCCTTGAAAAAAGAGAAACCTTTTCTTGAATAGTTGAAAATAAGATAGTTTTTTAAAGATTTAACTACTCCATATTGAGTAGTTTTTGTATGAGAAAGTATCACGCTTGAAAGAGGAATAATTCCTTTAATATCGATACCAAAATTATTGAAATTGAGCTTAATCTTTTCTTTTAGATAATGATTAATCTCAACAACATGAATAAACTTTTTTGATGATTTCCTACTCTCCGCAATATAAAAATAGTTACTAAATAGATCTTTCCACTTAATCTGAAGTTCATTCTTTATCTTTTCAGCTAATTTTATATCATCTTTTGCTGAATTAATAATCAATGAATGAGATAAAAGTTCATCGTTAATAACAATTGAAGCTTCTTGATTTTCCAATACTATTTTTTCATTTAATTCGTCCAATGATTGAGCAATAACATTGCTTAATAGTTTCGGATCATAAATAGTTGATGATAAGGAATGGTGAAATTTTACTTTTGATTGAAGAATTAGTTTATCTTTTTCAAGATTTCTCTTGAATACGACAAGAGTATTATTATGTACTATAAAGTATAGCAATCAACTAGTTATCCCAACTTCTGGTTCCATCAATGATATATCCATGGCTTCTGGTTTTTAAAGAAAAGAATCCATATCTATTATCCCTATAAGAACGAATTGGGCTAGAAACTCGTACAGAATTTGGACTAATCTCAATGATATAAGGCTCATTGGTTAATGGGCAATTGAATTGAGAAGAATCAGGAAGAGCGACAAAATTATATTCTGGGTCTCTTTCCTTTCTAAATCTCTTATTAAAATAAGAAACTGTCTCAACACGTTCAAATGTGTTTTCATTAACAACTTTCACAAAAAATGGATCTGAAAGTGTATCACTTAAATTCTTTTTTTGGACATAAACGGTATCTTCTACACCGTCTTCAGTAAGCATCAATATTGTAACAGTTGTATCTACCACAGTTTCCTTTGCGACTCTTCTAAGCCCAAATGTGGTATCATATTCAACATGAAACCCGTTAGGAATATTGACTAAAAATTCTTCCCCACTCAATTTGACCGATTGTTCACCAAGAAAAAGAGAATCTGCTGTTAGAGAATCTCTTACAGCATTAACAAGGCGAAGAGCTTTTAGTCCATCTTCTTCATACTCGCCAACCAAAATATTATAAAAATTCTCGATATTATAAACGCTCTGCATGCGGAATCTACTCTCTTTTTTATAAGCATCTTCTTCTTTCCATATCACACTAGGAACATAAATAACAACCAACATAAGAAGAAAAATAAAAAAAGTGATTATTTCGAGATAATCGTTGAAGAATTTTTGTTTTGTTTTGTCCATTTTATGTTATCTGAATTTACAATAAATAAGATTCATAGCAAGGCATTAATCGTCGAACTTTTCGAAATTGATACTCTTGCTTGCAGTTATATCATGATAATCTTTTATAATCTTTTTTTCATCACTAGATAACTTTTTAGGAATATCAATTTGAATTTTCACAAGCTGATCTCCCCTACCAGATCTCCTCAATCTTGGAAACCCTTTTCCTCTAATTCTTAAAATCTGCCCTGGTTCAATACCTGCTGGAATTTTAAGGTTTGCTTTTCCATTGATTGTTGGAACCTCAATTTTATCTCCAAAAACGGCCTGAGAGAAACCAATTCTTACCTGTAAAAGTAAATCATCCCCATATCTTGAAAAATATTCATGTACTTCTTCCTCAAAGAAAACATACAAATCTCCAGAAGTCTTATTAATATCTTCATGTCCCTGTGATTCTAGCGTCATATAATTACCATTCTCAACTCCAACTGGAATATTAATTTTAATTGTTTCTTCTACCTTTACCATACCATTTTTATCGGAACTAGAAGGTATGTGATCAATAACTTTACCATACCCTTTGCATTTAGGACAAATTGATGTAGAACGCATTTGACCAAGAAAAGAATTTGTTACTTTTGTTACTTGACCAGATCCTCCACACATTGAACAATTAGTAAACGTAGCACCGTCCGCTAATTTTAATTTTTTTAACTTAATCTTTTTAGAACCACCATTTACAATTTCAGCATATGTAACCTTAATTTTTACTTTAACATCACCACCAGTTCTTGCTCTAGAAGCAGCTCTACCGCCAGAAAAAAAAGATTCAAAAGGATTATTTCCACCAAATATGTCACCGAATTGACTGAAAATATCTTCCATATTCATTGAACTAAATCCTGCCTGTCCACCTCCCATACCATTGAAAGCAGAATGACCAAATTGATCATATTGTTGTCTTTTAGATGAATCACTTAAAACAGAATATGCTTCAGCTGCTTCTTTAAATTTGTTCTCAGCTTCTTTGTTATCGGGATTACGATCTGGATGATATTTCATAGCAATCTTACGATAGGCACGCTTAATCTCTGTTTCATTTGAATTTTTTGAAACTCCTAATATATCGTAATAATCTCTCATTTTTTATTTACCACTACTTTAGCATGTTTAATAATTAAATCTTTATACTTAACCCCGACTTCATAAACTTCTACTATTTCATCATCTTTCTTCTTTTTGTTACTTGTAGTTGTTAGTGCTTCATGTAAATCAGGATCAAAAATATCCCCTTTTTCCCCAAATTCTGTTATCTGTCTTTCCTCCATTTTCTTTAAGAAATCTTTCCGAATGAGAGAAAGAGCGTTTTTAATATCTTTATCTTTATATGAATCAATACCACGATTAATTGTATCTAGAATAGATAAAAAGTCTAAAATGAAATTCTTACCTTCATACTTTAGAATAGATGAAATTTCTGTTTCTTTTCTCTTTCTAAAATTATCGAATTCTGCTCTCAATCTTAGTTCTTTGTTTTGTAAATCTTGAATAACATTTTCTAAATCTTTTTTAGTTATTCTTTTCTTTTTTAATGGTTTTTTCTTATCCAGATTACCATTTGATCCATTCTTCATTTTTTTGCTCATACAAGTATTCTCTTCATTGATTTACTGGATGCATAAGTACTTATAATAAGTGACAAAGCAATTATCCATGCCCATAAATAATTATCAATTTCTATATTGACACCAAGATAGGAATTTATTACTACAAATCCATATTTCACTAGAAAAAATGCAAGCAACGAACCTATTAGAGATTGTAAAAAAATTTCAATAAAAAATGGGGTTTTTATGAATAAGTTTGAAGCACCATTGTATCGAAGAATTTCAATGAAATCCCTTCGATTTGATAAAGATAGACCTGTTGTGTTTCCTATAATCTGGATTGAAATAAATATGACTAGGAGCACTAAAACTAAGAAAATAAAAATAAATAAATTGATTCTACTCTCAATATTATCAATATAATTTCCTTGATAACTTATTTCATCAATCAATGAATTTAATTTGTATTCTTCAATTAGTATATTGACTTGATTAGAATCAAATCCATTCTCTTCTAAATTAACCTTTAGTGAAGTTGGCAAAGGATTGTATCCTAACACCTCTACAATGTCTTCTCCAAATTCGTCATAAAATATCTTTGCGGATTCCTCTTTACCAATAAAATCAACAGATGTTACCAACGCATCATTTGAAAGTTCATTCTTCAAGGTAACAGCTTGATCTAAACTCGTTTCCGAATTTAAAAAAATCTCAAAAGTGTATTTAGACCGGAAAAAATTAACAACATTCTCTGTATTGTATCCTAGTACAAAGAAAGTACCTAGTATTGTAAAATTGATAAAAATTGTAACAATACATATAAAATTAGTGAGCTTATTCCTAGTAAAGTTCTTAATTCCTTCAACAAACAAAAATGCTATCTTATCTATCATCCGCTAACTATTCTACCTTCATTTAATTCAATTACTCGATATGCTTTATCAGAAATAAGTTTATAATTGTGGGTTGCCATCACTACACATGTTCCCTCTTTATTAATCTGTTCAAATATTTTTAAAATCTTATGCCCTGTGGTAGGGTCTAGATTTCCTGTTGGTTCATCAGCCAGTATAATATCAGGATTTTTTACAATTGCACGGGCGATACATACTCGTTGTTGTTCTCCACCAGACAATTCATCAGGAAATTTCTTAGAATAATGTGATAATTCGGTTAAATCCAATGCCTCTCTGACAAGTTGCTTAATTTTCTTCCTACCAACTCCATTAATATGCAAAGGTAAGGCGATATTCTCATATACAGTCCTTTGCTTTAGAAGTTTGTAATCTTGAAAGACAACTCCAATCTTCTTTCTTATTTTGTGTATAGAAGATTTTTTAACATTTTTTGAAGAATAATTTAAAATATTCACTTTTCCTTTATGAGGAAATAAATCAAAATAAAGCAATTTTAATAGTGTAGTCTTCCCAGAACCAGTAGGACCAACAAGAAAACAGAATTCGTTATCTTGGATTTCTAAATTAATATCATAAACCCCCGATTGATGAGAATAATTGTAGGTTATATTTTCAAAATCAATCATGAAAACTGTAAATAAAGGAATATAGTATATAACAATAAAAGAAAAATACCTGAAGATCTATTTAATCCACCAAAGAACAATGATAAAGGCAGTAATAAAAACACTAAAATCAATCCATAAAATAATTCAAAATTAATATTACTAAATACTATAGGATTGATTAGTCCTACTATTCCTAAAACAAAAACAATATTTAGGATATTTGAACCAATAATATTTCCTAATGATATACCTACCTCTTTCTTCGACAAAGCTACCATAGTTACAAAAACTTCTGGAAGAGATGTCCCGATAGCAACAACAGTCATACCAATAGCTCTTTCAGAAAACCCGAAGTATTTAACTAAGGGTACTGCACCATTATTAATAAAAAGTTCAGAACCCCAATATAGACACATACCACCGGCTAATAGTCTTACCAGTGATGGAAAAATGTTTCCAGAAACTTGGGTATCATTGCTAGGTTCAACATCTATGCTGGCTCTAAAGATTCTTCCAAACATGAAAACTGAAAAAATAAGGAGCAGACCTAACGAATCTCCAGTCGATATCATATTATCTAAAGAAATAAAATATAAATAAACACATGCTAGTATATTATACACTATTACATCTCTAATATCACCTACTTGAAACTTGATACTATAGAACAAAACAGGCAACCCTAGAGCGAGACCAATATTTGCAATATTAGATCCTAATACATTACCCATTACAAATTCTGAATACCCTCCTAAGGCTGATATAATGCCAACTACTAGTTCTGGAAAAGATGTGCCGATTGCAACAACTGTTAATCCAATTACAAAATCTGAAAATCTTAACTTTCTTGCAATAACCTTGGCAGCACTAATCAACCACTCCGACCCTACGAATAAGATGGCAGAACCAGCAGCTAAGAAAAATAGACTAGACGACATCAGTATAACTCATTTTCATTAATATATTCCCATACCTCTTTTGGAACCATGTATCTAATTGTTTTTCCTTCTCTCCATCTTGCTTTTATATTTGTGGAAGACACTTCAAACCTTGGGATATTCGCAAAACGTACGTTATCTAATATCCACTGCGGAATATCACTTGGAGTAAAACCAGGTCGAATAGCAACAATAATATTGCATAATTCCATAATTCTTTCAGGGTCTTTCCAAGTATGAAAACTTCTTAAAGTATCGCTTCCCATAAGAAAGAATAAATCTTTTTTATCTAAATTTGAACTACTTACAAATTCTTCCAATGTATCAACAGTATAACTAATTCCTTCTCTTTTTATTTCTATATCTGAAATCTCAAAATTGGTATTGTTGATTAAAGAAATTTCTAGCATCTTTAACCTTGTTTTAGGTGAAGAATTAGTCTCATTCTTCTTGGTAGGAGAAATATTAGCAGGAACGAATATCAATCGTTCAAAATGCTCAGATTCAAAGACTGTTTGCGCAATCAAAAGATGTCCAATATGGGGAGGGTCAAAAGTACCACCAAAAATACAAGTTTTCATATTTTATCCTTTTATAAAATTATGATGCATTATCTAAAATTTCAGATGCTAATTCTTTAAAATTATCATCCACAAACAATTCATTCCTATCGATAAGTTCTTGTAAAAAAGTATTTGCTTCACCTTCTTTTTTCATGAGTACCAAACAACGAATAATCTCTAAATTTGCCTGACTATAATATTCTGTATCATAGTAGTCAGTGGTAACTATTCTATATGAGACTAACGCAGAATCATACGCTTTTAACTTAATATATAATTCACCAGTTTCCATATTTTTCCTGGCCAATCTTAATCTTATTTTTTTAATTAATTCATCTGCATCAACAGAGTATTCAGATTGAGGGTAATCATCTAAGAATTGTTGGATTTCTTGTATTGCTTTCCTACTCGAATCTTGATCATGATAATAATTAGGAGAAAGCTCCATAAGAGATTCACAAATTCTCCAACGTGATTTTTCTATATAAGGACTAAAACCCATTCTAGCAACCAACTTATCATATTCAACTAAAGCTAAATCATAATCATTGTCTAAAAAATATGATTCAGCAAGAAAGAATAATGCATCATCTCCCAAGTCTGTATGAGATGCTCTTTCAACTATAATATTAAATTGTTGGGCAGCACGACCATATTTTTCTTCTTGGAAGAATACAAGGCCTTCATCAAATCTTTGTTTGTAAGGAATATCATCATTGAACGGATTGGACAATCCACACCCAACTAAATAAAAAACAGTTAATATAAGAACTAGTCTCACTTTAGAAAATATTATGTGTTAAAAGATAATTAAAAAGAACCACTTAGAGAAAATCTCACCATATTTGAATGTGGATCGAGATCTCCGCCCATAACGTAGCTAACATCAAATCCGACAGGATCTAAACGAGCACCTATACCTAGAGTAGTATAACTTAACTCGCCTGATGGATCATTCATAAATCCAGCTCTTAAAGCAAAGTTTTCTACGAGAAAATACTCGAAACCAAGATTTGTTACCATTGCTTGGTCATTAACTTCATAATTCAAATCAAGTGCTAAATTTCCTGCTCCTTCAAGCATTGATAGGCCAACACCAAAACCTAGGCGAGTAGGAAGAGGGTCTTCTTCCCCGTCACCAAAACTTACACCTGGACCAAGATTAGTTAACACAGCACCCATTGTAAGGTTTGGATTATTCATAGCATTATGTCTAAAATATCCTACATCAACAGCAACACTTCCAGTAGCTGCATCAACATTACTTAGATCGGCTAATTCTTGATAAAAATATTTACCATTTACTCCCCATGATGAATTTTCATCGACTTTTTGTGAATAAGATACATTTAATGCATACATATAACTGGAGAATGAACCGAGTTCATTACCGTTGTCATCAGTACTGATTTGATCTCCAAGATTTAAATAAGTAAAATGTCCTCCAATTGCAGAATTTTCTTTAAGAGGCATCGCAAATGTAAGAAAATCATAAGCCATATCATCAACTAAATTTGGTAAATAGCTGGTATGCATAAATGAAAAATGTTTATTTGATAAATTAGAAAGGCCAGCTGGGTTGTAATACGTAGCATAAGCATCATTAGCAATACCAATTTGAGCTTCTCCCATACCATTAGCTCTTGCTCCTGGATTGATTGCTAAAAATAAGGATCCCGCTTCCCCTTGAGCCATAATTATTTGCGAAAATAATAGTAAAGAAAATATAGATTTTTTATAACTCATGATGCACTAAGTATAAATAAAATTTAGTAAAAGAACAAAGGAATATATGTTATAACCAAAACTCCAATCAATCTAATAAAGAAGTATGGCATTGTTGCTTTGTATACCGTTGGCATGTCTTTATTAAAGCGATAAGATGATAAGAATAGATTCATTCCTACTGGTGGCGTGATATACCCGAGTTCAAGGTTTGCAATAAAAATAATAGCTAAATGTATAGGGTCAATACCAAAGTATGCCGCCAATGGAGCAATTAGAGGCACTATCACGATGATAGCAGAGAAAACATCCATAATACAACCAGCAACTAATAAAAGAATATTTAGTGCCAATAAGAATATAATTTTTGATTCAATTCCTTGTTGAACAAAGTGGAGAATTTTTAACGGAATCTGAGCATCTACAAGATATCCAGTAAATCCCATAGCAAATCCCAAAATAATTAGTACTCCACCAACAAGTGTTGCACAATCAATCACAATTTTGGGAATATCTTTTAGATTGATATCTTTATAGATATATAACTCAATAAATAAGACATAGACGACTAAAAGTGCTGCACATTCTACAAGTGTTGCAAAACCACTAAATAAACCAAGAATAATCAATATAGGAATAACAATCTCCCATTTTGCAACAGATAAAGCTTTCATAGAATTTTTTAAACTAAATTTTATTTTTTTCTGTTCGTTTGGTCTATGGTAAAAACCATACAATACGACAACTAATAACAAAAATAGTGCCGGAAGAAATCCCTGTTTAAATAAATCAATAGGATTAATACCAGCTGTTACTGAGTAGATAATTGCAGGTAAACTTGGAGGAAAAAGTAGTCCTAAAGATCCAGCCGTGGTAATAAGTCCTAAAGAAAATACCTCAGAATATCCATCTTCAACCAAAATTGGATACAAAATAGCACCAAGCGCTAAAATAGTAACACCAGATCCACCTGTGAGTGCAGTAAAAAATGCACATAGCAATACAACAATCAATACCGTAGAACCAGGAAGCCATCCAAGCGAAGTCTTAAAAAAATCTAAGAGACGTCTAGAAATGTTGCTTTCAGCAAGAAGATATCCTGCTAATGTAAATATGGGAATAGCCGCTAATGTTGGAGAAACAACAATACGATATGCACTATCACTAATGGTAGCCATTAAATCAAAATTTGTAGCCCAATCAGTAGGTTCTGATAAAAAGAACAATATTGAAAGAGTAGCTAGAACAACAAAGATAGGTAAGCCAAATGCTACCAGTGTAAGGGTAGCCAAAACTTTAAATGTTAAAAGAATTTCATTTGAAAATGGAAATTGCCAATAATAAAAAATTATAGTAATCAAAAAAGAAAAAAAGACTAACAAGAGACGATAGTTAAATCTGCTGCTACTTGTCATTATCATGTGATACCAAATTAAAAATAATCCAACCGGAATAATGCTTTGAGCAAACCATACTGTTATAAATGGAGCAACAAATGCTGGATATTGAATTCCAATTTGTATCATTTTTAAATAAGAGACTGCAAGAAGAAAAACTATTCCAACTGAAACAGCGTGAACTAAAAAATGACCGAGATTGAATTCAGAAGACTGTTTAAATACTGGTTCTCTAACAACCGCTAAGAGCCTATTAGATCGCGCTGCTAAAACCGCTCCCATAAATGCAATCCACAAAGTCATATGTTGCACAATTTCTTGAGAAGCAGGAATTGAAAAAAAATCAATTGATCGAGACAAAATCTGAAAAACTGGGAAAGAAATAATAACCGCAAAGCAAAAATAACAAATAAAGTTTTCTATCTTGCTAAGAAAATTATTCATCAATTGCGGAGGTTACCTTATCGTATACTTCTTTAGGAACATATGTATCAATCACATCAGGTATAATTTCTTCTTTAAAATCTTCCCAAATTTTTAATTCTTCATCTGTTGGTGTCTTAACTTTCATACCATATTCTTTCATCATTTCAATTGCTTGGGCATCTGTTTTTCTACCATTTTCTTGATATTTTTTACCTATTTCTTGTGCCACTTCCATCATCACTTTTTGATGTTCTGGTCGTATTTTTGACCAAACCCTTTCATCAATAATAACTGCTCCGATAAAAACAGCCCATTTCAAATCTAACATATTCGGCATTAAAGCAAACCATCCAGAACTCAATGATAATATCGGAACAGTCTGCATACTATTAATCATTCCGGTTTGTAAACTAGTTAAAATATCTGTTTCTGATACAGGAATTGCATTAAATCCAAATCTCTTGAAAAGTTCAACAGTGACATAGTCTCCAGCCGTTGTATAAATTTTAGCATTTCTTAAATCTTCTGGAACTGAAATTTCGTTCGCAGAAAACCAATAAACCCAACCAATATCCACTAAAAATAGTAACTTAAATCCACTCTCAGATAATCCATTACTTATATCGTCGAACATAACCTCTTTTACATTTTCTACGTCATCATAATCTTTAAATTTCATAGGAATTGTAAATGCTTGAATCTGGTCTGTTAAATCAGCTAATCCTATTGAAGACATTGCTGAAGCTTGGATCTGACCAATACGCATTTTACGAATAGTATCACTCTCACGTCCAACAACACCATTCGGATAAATTCGAAGTATAACTTCACCATTTGTTTCTTCCTGCCATCTTTGCCCCATTTCAAGGAGAAGATTGTAGTATTCAGTACCCTCAGGTGCAAGAGTTGCAAGTTTTATTATAATAGGTTTAGATATCAACGTTCCTGAACAAATAATTAATAAAAAAATAGTTTTAATAAAATTTATCATATTAAATACCTACATATAGAATAGGTCATCAATTCTGGTTAATAACCATTTTGCTCTTAATTTAGATAATAAGTTAGCTTGTTTCATATCTTTGTCTGCGTTGACATCCATTGATAGAGCTTTATTAATCAACTCTAGGAAATAATCTTTATCTTGTTTTGCTACAGCAAAACTTTCTGCTAAAGTAACATAAATACCAATATTACTTCCTTTTGCTGCACGATCAGCAAGCTCGAAATATTCTAAAGCTTTTTTTTCAGAATCTCTGTCCCCTGTTGTATCATTTAAATATACGCTCATCATGGCTGAATATAATGCTCCCTTGTCCCAACCAGGTTCAAGAGCAATAGCATTCTTAAGCAACCACTTGATATTTGTTAAATCAATTAAATATCTTGGATCTCCTTTGCTAGCTGATATAGATCCTGCCATTGCACCGCTAAGCCAGTATAAATAAGGTATATCTCTTGTTGTAAAACTAATTGACTCTTTATCAATCATTTTAGATTTAAAATCAGGATGCCTTAATGATAAAGCAGTTAACATATATTCTCTTGATGTTAAAAAAAGATCAAGAGCTTCCGAGTAATATTCTCTTGCAGTATAGTAATCAGCATACATCAATCTATCTGCTTTATCCATTAAAATTGCATAGGAAAATTGAATTAATCTTTCGGAAGCTTCTAAGTAAACTTCAGAATTAAAAGAATCTTTCCTAATCTTCTTCTCTTGTGCTTTTGCCGTAAGAGGAATAGTATATTCAATAATATCTGCTCCAAACATTGTATCTCTATTTATAGCACATGCATTGAGAAACAAAATTGAAAAAATCCAAATATATAATTGTCTTCTTTGAAAAATAATCATACTAATAAATTGGAAATGATTGACATAGCTCTTTTACTTCTTTTCTAACAGAATTAATGATATTTTTATTTTCACTATCCATAATCACTTTATCAATCAAGTTAGCAATAATTTTTACTTCTTCTAAACCCATTCCTCTTGTTGTTAAAGCAGGAGATCCAATTCTTACTCCGCTAGTAATAAATGGACTTTTCGGATCGAAAGGCACCATATTTTTATTTAAAGTAATTCCAGCCAAATCCAACGCGTGTTCTGCTTGTTTACCGGTAATATTCTTATTCTGAAGATCTAAGAGTATAAGGTGTGTATCAGTACCACCAGAAATAATATTATACCCTCTTGATTTAAATTCTTCAGCAAAACATTTTGCATTTTCTAAAACAGATTGGATATATGTTTTAAAACTAGGTTTCAAAGCTTCTTTAAATGCAACAGCTTTTCCTGCAATAACGTGCATCAATGGTCCTCCTTGTATGCCTGGCATTACTGCAGCATCTAACAATTCGGACATCATTTTAGTTCTTCCTGTTTTTGGAGCAACTACCCCATATGGATTTTCAAAATCTTTTCCCATTAATATAATCCCACCTCTGGGCCCTCTTAATGTCTTATGTGTACTAGTTGAAACTACGTGACAATGTGGAAACGGAGAAGGATGTAGTTCTGTCGCAATCAATCCTGCATTGTGACAAATATCTCCATGCAAAAACGCTCCTACTTCATCAGCTATTTCTCTAAATCTTTCAAACTCAACTTGTCTTGGATAGGCGCTAGCACCACAGATAATTAATTTTGGTTTATGTTCTTTTGCTTTTTTTAATAAATCATCAAAATCAATTAATCCGTCATCTTTTTTTACATGAAATGTTACTGCATTATATAATTTTCCAGAAAAGCTAACCTTGCTCCCATGAGTTAGATGTCCACCATGGCTAAGATCAAGACCCATAATACAATCTCCAGGATTTAACATTGCTAAATAAACACCCATGTTAGAAGAAGAACCAGAATGAGGTTGCACGTTTGCATAATCTGCTTTGAATAATTGCTTTGCACGATCAATAGCTAGATTTTCTGCGTCATCAACATGGATACATCCACCATAATATCTCTTGCCAGGATATCCTTCAGCGTATTTGTTTGTTAAGGCCGAACCAACAGCTTCTAAAACAGCTTTGCTTGCAAAATTTTCGGAAGCAATGAGTTCTAGGAAATCATTTTGTCGCTGAACTTCGGAATTAATTATTCGAAAAATATCAGGATCTTGATTTTTCAGATTTGACACTTACTTACCAATCACTTTGTTTAGGCAAAGATTCGTTTGCCCAATCATAACATCTACCAGCAGCTTTAACTTTCCCAGTAGCTTGTACTTCAGGATTCAGCATAAACCAATCAGTATACCCAAATAATACGTCATCATTATCTTCAAGCCAGTTTTTTTGTTTGAAATATTTTGAATTCCCTTTTTTCTCTGCCTTTAGAAAATAGTTATATGCCAGGGAAGCAATTATCTTATCGGAACGTGAAAAATTATCGGTTCTACAAAGCTGCATTGCTTTATAATATAAATTTCCCATGTGCGATAAAGTTTCTGCATTATTTTTTGAAATTTTTAGAGCTTTGTTTGCCCAATCATATGCCGACTCAAAATCGTCTATTTGTATATTATTTTCTGATATTAATATCGCAACTCGGTAATTATCACGATCCAATTCAAACAAATCTTCGAAAATATCAATAGCATCTTCAAAATTAGAATTTTCACCATAAACTTTCCCAAGCTTCATATAAATCATGTTGTTATTTCTATTATAATCTAAAGTATTCTTTAGAACATCAATTGCTTCATCCAAATCACCATTAGCAATTAATTTATCTGCATATTCAGTTGCATAAGAAACATTATCGGTGTTATTCTCATATCTGTCTTTAAAAATTTCCAGAGGATCGTCTCCAGATTCCTCATATGCTCTAGCTAGTTCAGATTGAACAGCAGAATTGTTTGGATCGAAAACCAAGATTTTCTTTAAAACTGATACTTGTTCATCGGTTCTTCCCTGTTGTCCATATGCTGATGCTAAATCTCGCAACGAAGTTGTGTCTTCAACTCCCATATCCATCAAACGTTCATATTCAATAATCATCTCATCAATTTTATCTTGTTTTTTATATGCGTACGCAAGTCTTTTTATTAAATCAATATTTTCTGGAAGCTCTTCCAGTCCTTGAACAAGTGCTGCTTCTGCTTTGTCGTACTGACCCAAATATTCTAGTGCAACAGCCCAATATAAATATACGTCATTGGGATTAACCCAATCTGAATTCCATTCATCGCATCGTAAATTGATTAATTCAGAATATGCATTCGCACTTAATTCCCAACTATTAGTACTATAATATTGTTGTGCACTACTTGCAAGTTGTGGACATCTATCTTCTCTCTCATCTTCAATAGAATATGGCCAATAATCTTCATTATAGATTAGTCGAGTAGCTTCTCTACACTCTACTTCTTTTGTTTCAATTCCATTTGAAACTCTTAATGTTTCGCCTCTTCGACATTGTGCATCGAGTACACTACAAAAAAAGAGTGTAATAATTAACATATTAGATAAATATTTATTATTCATAAAAACCAGTCTCCTAATTTATTAAATTTCTCTTCTTTTAATAAACCACAAATCTCCAATGCTCAAACCTACACTAAAAACTTGCATATTCTCAACACCAGCTTGGTAAATACCACTTCTTTGTACAAAGTTATATCCAATATCAAATTGATTATTAGTTAATCCAAATTTAACACCAAAACCTAGAGCTAAACCAACTTCATTAACAGAATCTAAACTCTCTGCAGTCATTGGATTAACAATATTATAGTTACCAAAAAATATACCGCCTCTAAGATGCATTCGATCGAATGTATCATCTGTGAAAGGTTTTGGAAATTTATTTAAAGAAACATTGACTCTATTTTTTTCTTTAATATGTCCAGGATAAATCGAACTTAATAAATTGTTATTTCCTTTATTTTGCCACATATCAAATTCAAGCTGTAAGTGATAGAGTTCATAAATCTCATAATCTAACCCAATTTTAATATTGTTAATTTTGATTTCGTCTCCAAAAGTAACCTTTGTTGGCAATAATGCTTCGGTAGCACCAGGATAGTCACTGCCATCATGATAATTGTTAGAATTAATATCAATAAATGCTTGGTATGATTCATTTTCTACATTTATAGGATTAAGAGAAAGATTATAATTTAAAGCAAGAACCAATGGCTTATCTTTAAAGGAAAATCTTTTAGTAGTATAATATAATTCGAGCAATGAGCCTGAAAAATAATCTCTAGATTGTAGAAGATGACCTGTGTCATCAATAATCAGATTTCGTATACTTCGAGATGATCCAAAAATTACATCTATAGCAACTCCAATATCATCTTGATCAGTTAAATTATAACCCACAGCAAATTGCATCATTGATGAACCTCCACTAGTTTCATCTGATCGAGAGTAACTTAGTGTATCACTTTCATTAAATATAAATTCCTGATAAGTGCTATCAACAACAGTTAATTGCCTTGACAAAAATGGAGAAAAACTTATTCCAATAGATAATTTTTGTTTTGCAGGTATAATAAGTTTTGCACCAGATAAATTTGAATTATTAACGGATTGATTACCAAATGCATTATGCTGACCTTCAAAAGAAAGCGATAAAAATGTAAACGACATGTTATGCCAAGTTGAAGGATTGGATAAAGATACATTATTCTGAAAACTTGGGACTAAACCAATTGATCCTGACCCTAGAGATGCTGATTCATTATTCTGTGAAAACATGCCATAACCGTATCCATTCATTGTAGACTGTCCCAACAAACCGCTTATCAATATGATATATATAAATCTATGGCTTAACATATAACACCTCAACATTTTGAGAATTCAATCTTACTTTATCAAATGGACTGTTTGATGGAGCACTCCAAATTTGTAAACCATGATTTTCAATTAAATTATTTTTATATAACTGAATAAAATTCTGAATAGGAAGTTCAACCTTATTATCTTCGACTTTTCTTGTGACTAAGAAATTGATATCAACAGAATAATCTTCGTTTTCATACATACCTGAAAGAGTATCAAACGTTGTAAAACTCCAATTTGATACGGTATCTGATAACGCTGCAATAACAACAAAGAACTCGTCTCCTTCATCAAGATTGGACGATTCAACATTTAACACCAATTTTGCATCTTTTATAATTGAATTTCTTGTAAGATCATCAATAATATTTAAGTCATATTGAAGTATTGATCGATTTCCTGAACCAGAATTCAGTGAAACATAATCATGATCTTCAAGCGTAATTTCAGGCGGCTGGACAACACTAATATCTCGCGATCCGTAAAATGTAACAAAAGTATCAATCAATGTAGTATCGTTCACTGCTGCTTTATACCACACTCTTAATTTTGGACTATATGACCCTCCTGCCTCTTCACTTTTAATAGTAAATAATTGGTCTAAATCATCGCTTGCTTTTAACATCATCGTTCTTGAAGGATATTGTTCTGTATCAAGAAATTCTTTGATTAAATCAATGTTATCATCCTTAAATAAAAAACTAATAGTGTCACTTGCAGCAGCACTATCGGGCATAATCGACTCCAAAGAAACTTCATGGATTAATTTAGCAACGCTCTCAAAATCTGTATAATCTGCCAAACTATAGAAATTAGTTGAATCTTCAGAAAAAATACTATCTTGATCAGCTAATACCGAGTATAAAGATAAAGTTGATGAAGAAGATAATGAATCGGTAGTTTGAACAAAAACCATTGCACTATCTACTTGAATTGAATCTGCCAACAAATCACTGAGTTGGGTTGGTGGAAGATAACCAGCAAACAAAGTAAACTCTATTAAAGAGAATAGATTTTCTGAACCTTTTAAATTTCCAAAAAATAAATTTTGACTTACCCCAAGCCCACTAGGATAAGCCTGAAAAACTTTACTTTTGTCTAGAGGAAGTGTTAGAGTATTAATTGTATATTCTGGATTATCTATATCATCATACAGAATGGTTTCTTCCGAACAAGAAATAGCAATAAAAAATAAACTAATTATTACAAAAAAAATTTTATTAGAAAAATAAAATCTCATACTATATACTTTTAATTGTGCTATCAATCGCATCAAATAAGGGTGAATAATCTATTTCTTCACCACCGTCTAAGTTAACTATAGAACATTTCTTCGAATCTTTAAATATTTTTAATTTCATCAGCTTAGATGATATCTTATTCTTCTCACCATTAACAATAATAGTCTTGTCTGCAAACATACATCCTACTTGATTTAAGTCTAACGACTTAATTGAAGAAATAGTTTCATCTTGTAATCCTATATTTTTAGAATCAAAAACAACTTCTTTATTAAGGGAATTAGTTAAATAGATAGATTTAATCTTTGCAAACTCTTTGTTATCCTTTGATAATATATTGAGCAATAACGGTATCAGTGCTGCTGTCCAACCATTGCAAATAATAATATTTGGATACCAAAACAAATTTGGCAACATTTTGATTGCTGCAAGACAATAAAAAGCAAATCGTTTGTTATTGTTAGTTAAAAATCGACCATTTTTTGATTTATATAAAAGATTATTTAATTCTCCAAAAAATTCTTTTTCCTCTAAGAAATATACCTGTAGTCTAGATTTTGGTAGAAATGCACTTTTAGCAGAACACATAAGTTCAGAATTATCAAAATTAAGGGGAATTTCTTTTAAGCGAATTACTTCTCTTAGAATATATTTCCTCTCACTAATAAAGCCGTATTTCGGCATCAAACATCTTACATCGTTTCCTTTTGACTGAAGATTTAAAGGAACACTAGAAGAATAATCAGACAAAGAAGACGTCGAAGCAAAAGGCTCCATTTCACTAGTAATATAAAAGATTTTTTTTGCCATCATCAGGAAGCAAGAAAATAAGTAAATAGGATGAAAACTTCAACCGACAATTATTATTAATTATCGGATAAATTAATTACCAAACTCAACATTATAAAACACGATAACAAAAAAGATCCTCCTGCTGAAATAAAAGGCAATGGTAATCCTTTAACCGGTAATAACCCTATAGTCATTGCAGAATTGATAAATATATGAGATAAAAGAATTGAAGTTATACCCACTATGACAAGGCTAGAAAAATAATCAGACAATTTAAATGCAATATCAAGCAAGGTTTTAATAAATAAGAAAAAGATAATCATAACAACAGAAACTCCCATGAATCCAAACTCTTCAGCTATTACTGATAGAATAAAATCTGATTCTTGTACAGGCAAAAATTTAAGTTGGGTTTGAGATCCTTGACCAAATCCTTTTCCAAAAAAACCGCCAGAACCAATTGCGGTTACACTTTGTATGATATGATAAGCAGACCCCATTGGATCAAGATCTGGATTTAAAAATGTTAGAATCCTTTGTTTTTGATACTCTGCTAAATTATTCCAAAAAAACGGAGCCAATAAACCTGTAAAAATATTGGCAAAATATAGCACCGAACCTGATATAAGATTTGGACGAAACATTAGAAAACATAGAAACATTATAACAGCCCATACACTAAAGAAGATAGTATTTGATGCTGCAAGTATCGTAATTATTGGGGCAATCATTAAAAATATAACAAAACCATTGACTCCAGCCCAAAGCAACATTGGAATTAAAGGAGTACACATAATAACTGCTGTCCCTAAATCTGGCTGATTTAACACTATCCCAGCACAAAAAAGAGTTAAAATAATAGGAATAATAACAATTGATTTAGATTTTACTTTAAGTTGGTGATTAGACAAATAGTGCGCGATAACAATAATTAACGCAACCTTCAAATATTCTGATGGTTGAAGGGTCATAAAACCTAGATCAATCCATCGATATGTATATTCAACTTGTGGTAGGAGAAACGGAACAAAACATAATATTGCTATTCCTATAAAAATAGTTATTGAATTATCGTGAATAATCTTTAAGGAGATAGTTCTCACTAGTATATAAACAAAAATTGAGAGTAAAATGAATATACACTGCCTAAAAAATGAGCTACCTATTGATAAGGGATTATCAGAGATACTATAAAGAGCAACAAGCCCAATTATAAGCAATGCACCTGTTAATACAGTTAGTCGAATTCTTAAATCTTTTGGATTAAGAGCTATAAGATTATTGGAAGACATAATTATCTATCCGCCAAATATTCTTGTGCATTATTAATAAAATATGAAGCTATATCACCAGCCAAGGGAGCTGCTACCGAACCTCCGCTACCTCCATTCTCGACAATAATTACAATTGAATATCTATTATCGTTGAACTCAAAAAATCCTATAAACGAAGCATGTGCCTCTCCATGAGGATTCTCTGCAGTCCCAGTTTTTCCAAAAAATTGTAAATCTTTACTAGAAGGCATTGCCCTCCAACCGGTTCCTCCTGTTGCATTAATTACATCAAATAATGAACTCCATATATAGTCCCATGTTTTATCTGAATATTCAATTGGAGCATAGTAACTAATATTTTTATTAAGATTCATCTTTAGTTTTGCAGTCTTCCCTTTTGATGCAATATGGTTAATAAAACGCAATGCTTGGATTGGTGTAACTAATATATCACCTTGGCCTAATGTAAGATTTAATAATACTCCTCTCTCAGACCAGCCCCATCTACCATATTGTTTAGTAAAAAATTCTCGATCTGGTATCAATCCAATTTTCTCATTTGGTAAATCAATTTCTGTGAAACTATTAAACCCAAAATTTCTAGCAGTTTTAACCCAACTCTCTAGAGATAATAATTGTACTTTCTCATAAAAATAAATATTACATGATTGGACAATAGCTTCATTTAAATCTAGATAACCGTGTCCATTTTCATTCCAACAACGGAACTCATTTCCCCCATATTCTATTGCTCCTAAACATAATATAGAATCAGAAAGAGCAACAGAATTGTCTTCTAAAAGATTAATTGTTGTAATTAATTTTAGCATTGAACCAGCGGGGTATAACCCTGAAATAGATCTATTTAGTAGAGGTTTATCAACATCTGAGAGTAATTTATCCCAATCTTCTTCAGATGTCGTTCCTCTGTATACACCTAAATCATAAGAAGGGCTACTAACCATGCTGAGAATTTCACCGCTATTAACATCAGAAATAATAACTGATCCTTTTCTCTCTGCCAATAAACCCTTAACAAATTTTTGTAGATTTGAATCAATTGATAAAGCAAGATTCTCTCCAGGAAAAGCAGGAATTCTGTTTTCTTCTAATTCAAATATTTCTCGACCATATGTATCAACCTCTACATAATCAATTCCTTTAGAAAACCTTAATTGCTTCTCATAATGTTTTTCTACTCCTTGCCATCCAATTAATTCTCCTGCTCTATACAAAAGACCTTTATCAAGGTATGGGATAGTATCTCGATCCACTTCTCTTAAATACCCTAAAAAATGTGCTTCATTAAACGGCGAAGGATAAATCCTTTCATCAAATCGTTCATATTCAAATCCAGGAAAATCTAGTCTTTTTTCTTCTATCTCAGAAATTTGTTCAAATGAGAGATTTTTCCCAATGATAGCAGGAAGAAATTTGCTTCTATAATATTTTTTATACCTTTTATTTAATTCGTCTAAATTTGTATCTAAAATTGGAGCTAATTCTTTAAATATAGCTTCTTTATCATCTAGTTTGTATGGTCTTACTGTTAAAATGTACGTTGGATAATTATCTACAAGAATTTCACCAAAACGATCTAAGATTAAACCTCTTGGAGCATACGTAGTAACTGCTTTTACACGATTAATTTGCGATTTAGAAAAATGCCTTTCATATTCAATTACTTGTAGATAGTAGTATCTCCCCATTAAAGTAAATAATGATAAACATAAGATAAAAAATAAAGTTCTATAATGAAATATATCCGCTTTATTATCAATTTTAAGCACTCAATATAATCCTTTTTAATGAGAAGAGTTTTACTAGAATAAAAGAAACAAAAACAGAATACAATGAAATGGAAATTACATTCTTGAGGAAAAGGAAGAAGTTGCTAAAGAAAAGGAAATCATATCTAAACAAACAATAAACCACTATACCAATCAATAAAGTAGTTATCCAGTATAAATCAAAAGTTCGGAATACAAAATTAAAACGAATTCGAGATGCTATAAACGCACAGATTGAAAAAACCAGACTTGATAAACCTAAATACGTACCGGTAAATAAAATTAAATCACAAATCAATCCAACCAGAAAACCTGTTATGACAGCTTTTGGAGTATTAGGTTGAGACATTTGAGATAAGATAACAAATAACAGCATAATATTAGGTTGAAATCCATTAATAGTTAAAAGTTCAGAAAATACCAATTGTAAAATAATTGCTAAACACAAGTATTGGATAAATAATCTCATAACAATCTATTTCCTATTCTCATCAATAATAATAAACAACTGATTTATTGTAGACAAATCAGCATAAAGTTCTAAACGAACAATTTTGTTAAAGCTATCTGATTTATCATAGATACTTACAACTTCACCCACTGGAAGATTTGGAGGAAAATAAGAACTGAGATCTGATGTCAACACTATATCACCAATATTAACTTCTGCAGTTTTTTTAACCTCGAATATTTCACAAATCTGATTATTTTTCCAGCGCATTATTCCTTCGCTTTCAGATGGCATTATCTTAACACTAAGCCTGAAATTACCATCGCTTATAAGCTGGACAGAAGAATGATCATCAGATACAGCAATAATCTTTCCAACAACCCCTTTTGAAGATAATACAGGATCATTTTTCTTAACCCCACTATTCGACCCTTGATTAATGAAAAATGCATTAAGATTAGAACTAGTTCCCTTCGATATAACATCTGAACCGATAAAATTATGGTCTCTTTTAGCTTTGAAGTCAAGAAACTCACGTAAACGTTTATTTTCTAGTTCATTTGAAGATAAAATTTGATTTTCTAAATTTAGTTTCAAATTTTCTGATGCAAGAACTTCTATTCTTTTCGTCAAAAAAGATTGATTATCAATCCAATTGAATGGTTGATATAAAAAAGAGAATTTGTCTGCAGTATATACTCTAAAAGACTGGACTTTCTCATTTTGACTTGAAAAAATCAGAAGAATCGATAAAAAGATACAGATTAATAAAGTGGATACAGGTAAACTTTTCTCATTGAATAATCCAGCATTAATCATTCTTACCAAAGAACATGTTTATATTTCTCAAGATTCTCAATAATTAAACCACATCCCTTTACAACACTTAGGTGTGGTTCATCAGCAACATTGACAGGTACTCCTGTTTTTTCTCTTAAAACTTGATCAAGGCCTTTTAATAAAGAACCTCCACCAGCTAAAACAATGCCCCTCTCTACAATATCTGCAGATAATTGAGGAGGAGTATCTTCTAATGCTTGTTTTATAACTTCCACAATTCTGCTTAAAGGGTCTTTTAAAGCTTGTCTAATTTCATCAGATCGAACCTCTAGAGTTTTAGGTATACCAGATACCAAATCTCTTCCCTTTACTAAAATATTCTTAGAACGAATTCTCATAGCAGAACCAACAGAAATTTTTATTTCTTCTGCGGTCTGCTCTCCAATTTCAAGCTTATGTTCATTTCTAAACCAGTGTATAATAGCATCATCCATTTCATCGCCAGCAACTCTAATTGCTTTTTTTGTAACAACTCCATTTAGAGATATAACCGCTACCTCAGTAGTACCGCCACCAATATCAACAATAATGTTACCTATAGGCTTACTGATATCAAGTCCAATCCCTATTGCAGCAGCAATAGGTTCATCAACCAAAAATACTTCTCTTGCAGCTTGTTTTTCTCCTGAATCTTTCACAGCTCTTCGTTCTACTTCAGTAACACCAGAAGGTACACAAATTACCATTTTTGGTCTTGTAAGTCGGTTTAAATTTACTTTTCTGATAAACCCTTGTAACATGGCATCCACCGCATTGTAATCTGCAATTACTCCATCTCTTAATGGTCGAATTGTCTTAATACCTTGGTGTGTCTTCCCCAACATCTCTTTAGCTTCATTTCCAACAGCTATAACTTCGCCACTTTTTGTTGATTTTGCGATAATCGATGGCTCATTAATAATGACACCTTTACCTGCAAGCCATATCAAAGTATTTGCCGTGCCTAAATCAATAGCAATATCACCACTAACCCAATCAAAACTATTCATTATATTGTCTAAAAACTTAAATTTCATAGATGCAATTTATAAAATATTATTCCTATTCATTATCTTTTTATTTCCTTAATCCTTTTTTGCTCAAATCATCAGCTTCTGTGTTCTTTTCTCTAATTATATGAGATATGTTCCAAGATTGTAGTTTAGAACATAACTTTACCACTTCGCCATGAAGCTTAATCATTTTAGGGTCTTTTAGCTTATATTTACCATTAACCTGATTAACAACTAATTTGCTATCAGCACATATATTAACATCATAAATTTTATGTTCAATGCATTCTTGAATTCCTTTAATTAGAGCTAAATACTCTGCTTCATTACTTGTGCGGCCACTACCAATATTTTCGGCAAAAGAAAAAATTACTTTATCTCCTTTTTTTAAAAGTCCTCCAATTGCGGCATTAATTGGCTTATAATCATCATCAAATTCAGCTGCCCCATCTGTATATAACTGATGAGATTCAGAACTTATTTTACTATCACTAGGTCCTATTAATTTTTCTAATGCTTGCATAGAATCTTCTAATCTCTGCATAGAATCTTTATGATCCTTACGAAGTTCTTCTTGTGCTTTTCTTAATTTCTTGTATTTTTTCTTGTAGTCTTCTTTATTCATAAAATTAGTATACAAATGGGTATCTTAATCTATAGTCACCAAAACCATAGTCATCAATAAAGGCAAATTCTTGTCCAATAGAAAAATAATACCAAGTCTCATAACTATAATTGCTTTGCATTGAAGTATGTCTCTGAATGTCATCAGGTTTACCAAATAAAATAAAAATCATACCCATATCAGATCGCCAACCTCCTGAAGTTCCTCTAGAAAAATTTTCCTCTGTAAATGCAACTCTTGCATAATACTCATCCATTAATTCGTTAACCTTTGTATCAGGTTTTGGATCTCTTCGTGCCCATGCTTTTTTGAAAAAATTTTCTTTGTCGCTCTGCTTTAGTTTTTTTAGTTCTTTTCTTTCATCAGATGTTAAAATATAATTCATTTGAGATAATGCTAAATCAATATTAGTAATGCTATCAGGCATGAAAGAATTTCTAAATCTAAACCTTAAAGATCTGGATTCTGTAGAATTTTTTTGATTTACAGAAACTTGTACCTTCAAATCTTTTCTATTTATATCTTTTGTAGGAACTGTAATTAAATGGGAAACAATTCTACTCTCACTCGATGAATTAATCGTCTTGCTCCACTGTACTTCTTTTCCGCTCAAAATGTTGATGACCATTTCATATACTCCTGCATTAATAACAGCATATTGGTAAAATTGTATTTCATTGTTCTTAACAACTATTTGGTTAGCATCGATCGGAAACTTATTAGATTCAAATCCCCATTCCCCTTTTGCTTCTTTTATAAATATTGGATCATAAACTTGAGAATCGTTTGAGAATTGTTTTAGTTCTACATTGTTATTCTTTTTACTACTTAGTTTTGTATCAAGATCCTTTACATTTATAGAAATATTATAATCACCTAAAGGCACAACGAAAGAAGTGTTTAGAACCGTACTTTTAACCTTAGAAGTAGTTTCAGAAAATCTATTAGATATAATTTTATCTGAGAAAGAACCGGTTGCAACTTGTACATCTTCATCATCGGTTGTAACAAATATGTTTGCATCATATTCTGCAATAAATTTATTTTTTTCTTTGATAAATTGAAGGGATCGATTTGGAATGACAACAAAAGACATTATCTCCACTGAACCTGATTCTAAAGGACGCGTAAAGGAAGTCATGCGAAATTGATCAATATTACGATTTAAATTTCCTTGATTTCTGTTCTGAGGGAAAATTAAACCGACTAATAATATGCAAATAAAAAGTTTTTTCACTATAATTCCATATCAAACTTAACTAATCCATCTCTAGTAAGTAATACTAAAAAATCTGAAAAATAATTTATTTCAATAATATCACGTAAAAATAGAAAATCGTAATGTTCCAATAGTTTTTTAGATCTTAAATCAGTAACAAACAATCCTCTTCCTGTTGCTATAAACATTAATCCTTCCAAGACCAAAATATCATTTACGGCACCATTAAAATATAAACTTGAGTTTACCATTAAATTTGATGGCCTTACACCGTCATTGTATATACCATTCTCATTAGAAAAATATATTTTCTTATCTTTATAGAACGCTGCTTCTATACCTTTAGATTTAGCATTATATCTCATAACCAAAATTTCATTCCAATCTTGATTAGGCACATTAGGAATTTCATCTTCTAGCTTTGTTCTTGATTCTATATCAATCGCAAAGATATCACCAAAACCGTATCTTACATTGGAAGCCCAAACTTTATCATCTTTTAGTGCTAAATCAGTAATCATTGATTCAGAACGGAATCTAGTAAATGAATCTTTTTTTGTATTATAAATAAGTATATAACCATTGAGTCCAAACCAGAATTCATTACCAACCTTTAACAGTGAAGATATAGCACGCCCATCAAATTGAAAATACTCTTCAGGTCTAAACACTTCAGATGTATTCTGAATCATATCAAATTTTGTAATTCCTTCCTCACCTACAATCCATAGAAAATCACCATCAACAAGAACATCTCTTATCGAATTAGTTCCTAAACCATGAAAGATTGGTTTAATTGACTTGCTAAATTTATCTATCTGTAACAATGCTCCGTTATCCAAACCAATCCAACTGAATTTCTGTTCTGATTTATAATAAGATTTATATTTTAAGAAATCTCCCCTACTATCTGACGCTCCATTGACAGTTAATAACCATGCATCCTCAACAAAGTAATCATTAAAATCAAAGTTTATTAGGTTCATATAATTATAAGAAACATCTCCCCAATTAACATTGGATTCATCTGGAGATGAATACGTTCCCAAATTAACGCCGTTGATATGATCTAATTTTGTAAAATTGGGACCTGATCTAAGCCACAGATAATTATTGCTAGATCCAATATCTAGAATTCGCCCTTTGGTTAACGCAGATTTCTGCCATCCACCTGTTTTTGAAAAACTATACTCTATAAATTTATCCCCAACAACCCACAAGATTCCAGTGTACTCATCAAAATAAACATGTTTGACTGCCTTTGAATGCAATCCTTGAGCTCGAGTAATTGGAATATCAAATTGTTCGGAAAATTTATTAAAACGCAGAATCCCTGCATTCTCAGTTCCAAAATAGAAATAAGTATTATCTTCAGAGATCGAATTAATCCTATCGGACTGACTATACATCTCCCAATCAAACGGATCAAAACGATTGTCTGGCTGAGCAATTAAATAGTTAACGGAAAAAATTATAAATAAAGATAATTGAATTAATTTATTTTTTTGCTCTTCTGCCATAATTTGATCTTTTATAACCTTTTCTAATTTTTGATATATGCCCATTGTCTAAGTATATAACTACGTTTGCAAATTGTTTTAAGAAATAATCACTATGAGATGAAAGAAGGATTGTTGTTCCTAAGACATCATTCATTTTGAGTAATTTTCTTCGAAACATCATTTCATTTTTGTTGTCTATATATACACCATAATCATCAATCAACAAAACTCTTGGATCCTTCTCTAAGCCAATAACAATTTTTAACCAATGTTTTTGTCCGTCGGATAATTTGTTAATAGCGGTATTCCAAATCATTTCTGAACTAAATGATGCGAAATGACGTTTCTGAATCTCTTTGTATTTTGATGGAAATGTCTTCTTTATAAGGTTTCCCGTTGAAGAATTAGAATCCAACATATTCGCACTTATATAATAAATTTCTTTTTCGCGTTTTATGTTTCCAAAAAGACCTTTTCTAAAGGGCGATCCTTGATATAATAATTCTCCTTTAGATTGAACCTCATGACCGGAAAGAATCTTCATTAAAGAAGTTTTACCAGACCCCAAGTTTCCACATATGCCATAAACTAATCCGTTGTGAAATTTTAGAGTATTGATATCTAAAACTTTTCTCTCACCATAATTCAGCAGCAGAGTGCTGATATTATAAATCTGCTTAAGCTCCATATTGCCTCCTTTTAGAGACAGCGAAACTATTCTTTTATAAACTTTCTAAATATTTCTCTGCATCCATAGCGGCCATACATCCTGTCCCAGCCGCTGTAACTGCTTGTCTATAATAACTATCTTGCACATCTCCACATGCAAAAACTCCAGAAATATTCGTCGTCGTTGATTTGCCTTTCGTCTGAATATATCCCTGCTCATCTAAATCAAGTACATTTTGGAACTGTTCGGTGTTAGGATTATGCCCAATAGCATAAAAAACACCATCACAATTAAATTTGCTTTCTTCTTCACTCAATGTATTGGTTAACAAGACACCACTAACTCCATCTTTTTGTGATCCAAAAATATCACTTACAACAACATTTTTGATAATATCAATCTTTGGATTATTTAGAGATCTATCGATCATTATTTTTGATGCTCGAAACTCTTCTCTACGATGAAGAATAGTAACTTTATTTGCAAATTTTGTTAGAAAATTTGCTTCTTCCATTGCTGAGTCTCCTCCACCTACAACTACTACCTCTTTGTCTTTAAAAAAATATCCATCGCAGGTAGCACAGGTACTTACTCCATGTCCCATCAGTTCATTCTCTGCATCAAGGCCTAATAATCTTGCAGATGCACCAGTAGAAACAATAACTGATTTGGTAAGATATTCTTCATCTCCAACATAAACCCTTAATGGAGAGCTTGAAAAATTCACTTTTGATACATGTTTATAAAAACATTGAGCTCCAAATTTCTGAGCTTGTTTACGAAATAAATCCATCATATCTGGCCCTAAAACTCCGTCTGGAAATCCAGGATAATTCTCCACATCTGTGGTGATAGTTAGTTGGCCACCAGGTTGATTGCCTTCAAAAACAATTGGATCTAAATTAGCACGTGCTGCATAAATCGCAGCAGTAAGTCCAGCTGGACCAGAACCAATAATGATGGTTTTATGAATAGTTTTATCTGTCACTAAATTAATTTGTTTAATATTAACTTTTTATAATTTGGGTAATATTATCTACTAATGTCTGCTTAGATTGAAGACCAACTTCTTGTCGTGTTATTTCTCCATTACTAAAAAACAATAAAGTTGGTATACTACGAATACCGTATTTTACGGGTAATTCTTTAACTTCATCGACGTTTACCTTACCTATAAGGACTTTATCGCCGAATTCATTAGAAATTTCATCTAGAACTGGTGTTATAGCTTTACATGGACCGCACCATTCAGCCCAAAAATCTAGAATTACAACTTTTTTTGAATTAATTACGAGCTTTTCAAAGTTGCTATCTGTGATTTCGACAGTATTATTAGACATGAATTCCCTAAATTATATTTAAATAACTACCGAATTTATGAGAATAATTGACTTTGGGTAACAAAAAAATAAGATAAAACTAATTTTATCAGCCTAATACTCTTAGAAAACGTCTTTTTCCAACCTTAATTACAAGTTCATCACTATCTTTTTTAAGAACATGCGCTGGGTCGCTACAAACTTCTCCATCTATTTTAACCGCATTTTGTGCAATTAAACGCTTGGCTTCTCCCTTGCTTGAAACAAGATTCTGTGATACAAGAACATCAATGATATTAGAATCGGTATCAATAGTGAGGGTTGGGATATTATCTGGAATATCTTTTTTAATAAATATTTGGTCAAATGCATCTTCAGCTTTCTTTGCTTTATTATCGTCGTAATAACGAGAAACTAAATCTCTTGCTAAATCTCGCTTGATATCACGTGGATTTATTGAAGAATCGCTCAATTTTTTATCGATAGAAGCTAATTTATCCTTGTCGGCAAAAACAGCTAATTTGTAGTATTTCTTAATCATATCATCACTAATTGATAATAATTTTCCATACATATCCTCTGGAGAATCGTCGAAAGCAATATAATTATCATATGATTTCGACATCTTCTCTACCCCATCAGTTCCCTCTAATAGAGGAAGAGTAATAATAATTTGAGGATCTTGATCATACTCTCTTTGTAAATCTCTACCAACTAATAAATTAAACTTTTGATCGGTACCACCTAATTCCACATCTGCATTAATTTCGATCGAATCCATTGCTTGCGCCAAAGGGTACAAAAATTCATGCATTGAAATAGGAATTTCGGATTCAAAACGTTTTGTAAAATCATCACGCTCAATCATACGAGCAACAGTATACTTGCTACTCATTTTTATCACATCTTCGAATGTCATCTTGTTAAGCCAAGTACTATTGAATAAGACTTTAAGGCTTTTTACATCAAGCACTGCTTTAGATTGTTCAATATAGGACTTTGCATTCACTTTTGCTTCATCTATGGTAAGCTGTGGACGTGTTTTATTGCGTTCAGAAGGATCTCCAATCATGGCTGTAAAATCACCAATAACTAGTATTGCTTGGTGCCCTAAATCTTGAAAGTCTCGTAGCTTTTGCAGTACCACAGCATGACCAATATGTAAATCTGGCCTACTAGGATCACAACCTAACTTAACAATAAGTGGCTTGTTCTCGTCAATAGATTGCTCTAATTTCTTACGAAGATCTTTAAGTGGAATAACTTCTTCTGTTCCCTTCGAAATGATTTCTAATTGGTCATCAACAGGTAAAAACCCCACTACTTTTTCCTCATTTCTCGTCGAGCTTCTCTTTCTAAGTCTTTGATTTTCAAGGCTTCTTTTTTTTGATATGTTTTTTTTCCTTTAGCAGTAGCGAACTCAACCTTTGCTACGCTACCTTTAAAATACACTTTTAAAGGGACAATAGTTAATCCTTTTTGTGCAACAATGTCTCTTAAGCGAAGGAGTTCTTTTTTATGTAGCAATAGTTCGCGGTTTCTCGTCGGGTGATGTCCTTCAAATCCGGTGTGTGAATAATGGCTTATATGGGCTCCAATTAGCAAGATTTTGTTATCTTTTATAGCAATAAAACTATCCCTTAAATTTAGCTTTTTTTCGCGCAAACTTTTAACCTCGCTACCTAAAAGAACCATGCCTGCTTCATAGCGATCAATGATAGTATAGCGATAAAATGCTTTTTTATTGTTACTAATTATCTCTATATTCTTATCCATAAAAAAAGTTAAGTGATTTTATAATTATTTTCTTAAATTTAAATATTGTTGAATATAAGAAGTTTTCAACATTATGTGGAAAATAATTGTGTGTTAATATATTTTGTATCATATTCTAGTAAAAAGTTTAAAAAGAAGTTATCAATATGAGTAGTATTTACAAACGAAAAAGAAATGGAAAAAATGATGGATATGTTATGTATTCAATTTATGCGTACGATCCATTAAAAAATAAAAAAAGATATTTTAATATAACTTTGGGAAAACTCGGCCCTACCCTAACTTGGAATGATTGCTTAAAACAGCAAAAAGAATTAAATCGAGTATTTGACACCAAAAAAGGCGGCAAAGAAGAGCTCACCCTCAATAATGCAATAAAAACCTACCTACAGCATAAAAAAATTCATTTTAGGACAAAACCACCGAAGTCATCCACGATTACGCTAATTTCCTATCATTTAAACACCTTTAAAAATACCGTAGCTGCCCGATATGGACGAGGCATTATGATTAAACACCTCTCTCCTTCAATTCTAGAGTGGTATTGGAACATAAGAAAAGAAAAATTAAAACCTAGTTCTATAATAGTTCATAAAAGGATAGTAGAAAGTTTCTTAGGCTGGACTAAAAGCTAACTATTGAGCGAGTGACGAGATTCGAACTCGCGACCCCAACCTTGGCAAGGTTATGCTCTACCACTGAGCTACACTCGCATGTGTCGTTCATAATAAAAAAGAATTATCGTTTTTCAAAAGGAAAATCCCTTATTATAAGTCTAATGTTGAATTAGTGCTGATGACCGTCTTCTTCAAAAGGAAAATCAGCATTAGCTGCTACCTTTTTGACAAAATCAGCAACTTTTTTATCCTCTTGCATTGA